>Ga0102812_10002667_pt1 | contig 11975 bp, 13 predicted proteins | sample ColrivemetaGS713_FD_79334 | JGI IMG/M metagenome (GOLD analysis project Ga0102812, IMG submission 79334) | Estuarine microbial communities from the Columbia River estuary - Flood tide ETM metaG S.713 | ecosystem: Environmental > Aquatic > Marine > Intertidal zone > Estuary | place: USA... | reverse complement strand
TTCTCAACTGGGACTGCAGCCCGAGAGCCACGTAGTCGCCTATGATGACCAGATGGGGGCACTGGCAGGACGCTTGCTCTGGACTCTGGATATTGTCGGTCACCCTCAAAGCGCGGTACTCAACGGCCAGCTAGGTGCATGGACCTCTGCAGGATTGGCACTACAAAGCCAACCGAATCATCCGACACCCTCAGTCTTCTGCGCCAGTATCGATCCATCATTGATTGCCGATAAGCACTACCTACTCCAGCACCTAGGCGATACCAATATTGCCATTTGGGATGCCCGCTCGACTGCCGAATATAGCGGAGAAAAGATCATCAACGCCCGCAAAGGTGGCCATATTCCTGGCGCTAAAAACTTTGAATGGACCCAAAGCCTGATCAGCCAAGATGATTGGCGACTCCAGGATACCTCGAGCCTACTCAAGCAACTATCCAGCCTAGGAATAAGCCCGGAAAAGGAAGTGATCACTCACTGCCAGACCCACCGACGCTCTGGGCTGACCTACCTGGTTGCCAAAGCGCTCGGTTATCCACGGATCCGCTGTTATGATGGCTCCTGGTTCGAATGGGGCAACGACCCCGACACTCCAGTTGAGACCGATTAATCCTGGTAACTCACTGAATTAAAAACCATCTGAACGAGTATACAGACCCATCATGGCACGCCTATTCGCTCTCTTGCAGCACCTTTTACCCCAACACCTACTTTCACGTCTTGTCGGCCGCCTCGCTGACAGTCGCATCGGCTGGATCAAAAACAGTTTTATTCTGCTGTTTAATCGTATTTATGCCATTAACATGAGCGAAGCCGCAGAGGAAAGCCCTACCGCCTATCCCAGCTTCAACGCTTTTTTTACTCGCGCTCTCAAACCCGAGGCCCGACCTATAGACCTCGATCCGTCACTACTGGTCAGCCCTGTGGATGGCGCCATTAGCCAGCTGGGCAAGATCGATTATGGCCGTATCTTCCAGGCCAAAGGCCATAGTTACAGCCTGACCTCGCTCTTGGGCGGAAACCAAGATCGGGCACAGCCGTTTATCAACGGTCAATTCGCTACCATCTACCTATCCCCCAAGGACTACCATCGGGTACATATGCCCATCGAAGGTCGACTACTGGAGATGGTTTACGTACCCGGAGACCTGTTCTCGGTGAACAACGCTACCGTTGCCGAGGTACCTAACCTGTTTGCCCGTAATGAGCGCCTGGTGGCGATCTTTGACACAGCAGCAGGGCCGATGGCGATGGTACTGGTTGGCGCGATGATCGTGGCCGGCATTGAAACGGTCTGGTCTGGCCAGATGGCGCCCAAACTACGCACCATCGAAACCAGCCGCTACGACAGTCACTCACCAGAGCCCATCATTTTGGCTAAAGGTGCGGAGATGGGGCGTTTCAAACTTGGCTCTACCGTTATTTTACTGTTCGGTGCAAAAAATATTGAATGGCTAAAGCAATATCACACTGGTAATAACACTCGCCTGGGGCAACCTCTCGCTTCACTGCTCAGAGCAGGACAACCGTCTAGCCACATCGAGACTGCCACTGCCACCACCTAGCCCTCTCCATATCGATAACGGATCAGGACCCGCTTGTCCCGTCCTGATCATAGATTGAAGGTCGTTTTATGCCCCATGCCAGCTGGATTGCGTTTCTCAATCAACAGGACGCCCCACAGAATCCGGAATCCTTATCAGCGCCTGCAACGGAGCGCCATGACAGTAGCACGCTACTCATCGCTCTGACGCAACAGTCCCTGATCAGCCTCGACGGACCGGATGCGGAAAAGTTTCTCCAGGGCCAGCTGACCTGCGATATCAATGCACTCAGTCCCGAGCAAAGCCTGCTCGGCGCTAATTGCACCCACAAAGGCATGGTGATCAGCGTATCGCGCCTGTTCCAGCGCGCCGCGGGTCATATTCTGATGCGACTGCCCTTGTCTGTCGCTGAAACAGCCATGGCCAATCTGAAGAAATTTGCCGTATTCTCTAAAGTGGCTATCGAGCTTGCCGACGAAACATGGGTGGGCATGGGCCTACTGGGCGAATCCGCCGTAGAAAGCCTGAAGCAGCTCGACATAAACCCTCCCACCAATACCAACCAGCAGTGGCTCAGCGACGAGCTAATCGTCGTTCGGGTTCCAGGCAACCTACCCCGCTTCGAACTCTGGTGCCCAGAATCTAAAGCTCGGCAGCTATGGCTAGAGCTGGCTAGGCAAAGCCAAGTGGGTAATTATCAGGCATGGCAAGCCGCGGAAATTGAGGCGGGACTGGTGCAACTACAGCCACAAAGCCTGGATAGTTACATTCCGCAGATGCTCAATCTACAGGCCGTCAATGCGATCGGATTCAGTAAAGGCTGCTATACCGGCCAAGAGGTAGTGGCTCGGTTGCAGTTTCGCGGCAAACTAAAAAAACTTCTCTACGCCGCAACGGTCAACACCGTAGACCTGAACCAACCGGTCTCTCCAGAGACATCGCTGTTTAACAGTAGCGGCCGCAACGTAGGAAAAGTCCTCGATTGTGTTGTTCAACAGCAACACCTACTACTGCAGGCGATCATTGGCAAAGCCGCCGCAGACGCGAATGACCTCCACCTTTTCAGCGCTGATGGCCCTGCGATATCACTGTTACCCCTGCCCTATAGTATCGATGCAGAGCTATTTGAACGTCCGGAACGCTGACATCGCGGTTATTTCCTGCTCGTTAGCCACCAGGCTGCGATAACAACAGCAACTACAGCTGTGGTGACGAAAATGCTACTCTGACGGACATTCTAAGCCGTCAGAGTAGCTCTCTATGATCCGTCGACTCTCCAGCTTTTTTAGCCGCCATCTAGCGTTATCCTCCAACACAGAAACCCTTCAGGAGATAGAACCCCTGCAGCTAGCCACTGCTGCGCTTCTGCTGGAGGTGTCTCGTGCGGATTTCAACATGGATGATAGTGAGCGCAATTTCGTCGTTGAGCTACTCAAAAATCAGTTTCAACTGCCCGTAGAACGTCTAGAAGAACTGATCGCGGCAGCACAACAAGAAACAGAACAGGCCATATCACTCTACCCCTTCACCCGACTGATCAATGATAACTACAGCCCAGCGCAAAAGAGCCAACTGATTCTCCATCTCTGGCAGGTCGCCTTTGCAGATGGTTATCTGGATAAATATGAAGATCACGTGATCCGCAGGGTCGCCGATTTGATCCACGTCCCTCACTCGGAATTCATTCGCACAAAACTGGAAGCCGAAGTGGCTAGCCACAAATAGCGACAGCGCTTTAGTCAGGAAAAACAGGACGAGTCAGGAACGAGGGTGCGAGAAGGGTAGAGAGAGGAACTACAGGATCGAGCTGATCCTGTAGTTAAAACAGGAAATGGTTAAGCAACCACTGACACATCTTCGGCCTGCAGGCCTTTATCACTTTCAACCACTTCAAACTTAACTCGCTGACCTTCGTTTAAAGAACGGTGTCCGCTGCCACGAATCGAACGAAAGTGTACGAATACATCATCACCCTGATCACGGGTGATAAAACCAAATCCTTTGGTCACATTGAACCATTTAACGACACCGCCCTCGCGATCATCATTAACATCATCGGCGGAAACAATTTCAACACCGTTGGTGACACCAGACGTTCCGGCCGATGCAGCGGCAGACACTGAAGCAGCGGTCAGTAAACTGCTAATCAAACACACCACGAACACGGTACCTGCGGCCACGGCAAAGCCGGCCTCTTTAAGCACGACACCGGCGATGGCTGCCGCGACGGCACTGGAGATAACACTGAGTAACATTGTCTTTGATTTCATTATAAACTTCTCAACGTATTTAATAATTATTAATAGCAACGCCCCGCTACTGAGGCTGCGGGGTAACGCACGGATAAAACAACAAATAGGCTCAGCACGCTAGAACTCCGGTACCTAAGCCGTCATTCAGGGCTTGCATCGATCATTACAAGCGCAAAATGACTACCCTGTATACCGATTTTAAAGACAATATTCAACCACTTAATCATCAAGCCGGAGTACTGTGTGAGCAGCATAGAAGAGCAACTGATTGACCTGCAAACCCAGGTCGCCTTTCAAGAAGATACCATTCAAGCCCTAAACGACGCCCTTTCCCACCAACAGATCGAGATAGAACGACTGACACAGATGGTGAAAATCATCAACGGTCAGGTCAAACAGATGGCACCCGAATCCAGCGAAAGTCTGGCTGACGAGCCTCCACCGCCACACTATTAAATAAACGCGATTAAAGGAACGCTGGCGTTTAGCGCAGGGCTTTGACCGAATAGACATCAAACCGACCCGATTTTCCCTCAAGGCTGAAGCTAGGTTTACGTGCAGTCAACGTCGGCGCTTTCCGAGGCCGCTTGACCACCACCCGGTATTGGACAACGTCGAGAGCGGCATCGAGCAATCCCGATGCATCCGCATCTTCACCGACCAGATCCCGAAACAGCAACATCTCTTTTTTAACCTGAGCAGATTTCGCACTGTGTGGAAACATTGGATCAAGATAGATCACCTCGGGGGCCTCGCCAGACTGCGACAACCAATCGAGCGCATCTCCCTGATGCAAGGTCATCGCTGCAATGATTGGTCCGACCTCAGGGTCGTACTGAGCTCGCGCCAAACCATCCTCAAGCAGCAAGCCAACAACAGGTGTGCGTTCAACCATCTGTACCTGACAACCCAGGGTTGCCAGCACAAAACTATCGCGACCTAAACCTGCAGTCAGATCCGCCACCTGGGGACGAATCCCCGATTTAATCCCTATCGCTTTAGCGATCTGCTGCCCAGCACCACCACCAAACTGCCGCCGGTGCGCCACGGCACCACCAAGAAAATCGACCCGCACAGGCCCAGGAGCTTTCTTGCCTGCTTTCTGCAACGCTAAGCCTTCGACGCCGACACAGAGCAACGCTTGCCCTGAATCCAGCAGGGCTGGAACGCAATCCAACGACCGCATCGGCAGGCTGAGCTGGCGCGCCAGCTCGTGAGCACGATCCAGATAGTCAGGATGTTGTGGCCAGACAGATAGCCAGCCTTGCAGAGGAAGAGGCATCTGGGTCAGGCGTAGACGTCTACACCAACCAATTCGGATCGGGCGCTACCGAATTGAAACCCTGCATTGGTCAGATACGTGTGCATCGCTTCCTGGCCGCGCAGCGGGATATCACGATGAGTGGAGTAGAAACGAGAAGAATCCGCCTGTTGAGTGGTACGGGCACTGAGTTGATCGCGACTGATCTCAATCTCTGTGACGGGAGCAGCAGATTTTGACGACCCTGAGGTATCACTATCAGTATTCGATGGTGCAGGCGTGACTGCTGGCGTAGCAGGTCGCTGCAGCAACGGGGGTAAATTGAATGAGGCACCGATCCGCATTTTCAGAAAGCCCAGCCCATATCAAACTGCCAGATAACCAGCAACTACGCTAATACCGATAAAAACCTAGTCCGATTCTAGCCGAGTGCAACCACTAAGAAAACCGCCAGCGCGTCATAAAACCGTCACTACAGGCTAAAATATACGCCCAACAGCAGCACGCCCAGCAACATCCGATAGATCACAAACGGCGTCATGCCGATACGATTGATAACACCTAAAAATAGATAGATACAACAATAGGCGCTAATTCCAGATAGACCTGCACCTAACAACAGATCAAACCAGGGAGCCTCGGACCCATGCTCTGCCAGTTCCAAGGCCTTCAACAGCCCTGCGGCCAGTATCAGCGGAGCCGATAATAAGAACGAGAATCGCGCCGCCGTTTTACGCGTCAAACCCAGCATTAGACCCACACTGATAGTAATGCCCGAACGAGAAGTACCAGGGATCAGCGCCAGCGCCTGAGCAAAACCAATATACAACGCATCCTTGATGCCAATATCTCGGCTGTGACGTGTTTCCGTGCGACGCTGATCGGCAAACCAGAGTACCCCACCAAAAAGCAAAGTCGTTCCGGCGATCACCAACATCGATCGCAGATACTGCTCAACAAAGCCGTTTACCAGCAAGCCCACAACACAAGCAGGCAAGGTAGCAATGATGATGGCCCAGGCCAGTCGACTATGGGCACCCGCTTTACGCTGGCCATTCTTAATTGGCAGTACCGCGCGCAACCACCCAAGGGTTAACAAGATAAAGTCTCGGCGAAAATAGAACAGCACCGCGCTCAATGTGCCGACATGCACCGCAACATCAAAAGCCAACCCCTGATCTGGCCAGCCTAATAGCTGCGAGGGCAAAATCAGATGCGCCGAACTGGAGATCGGCAGAAACTCAGTCAGCCCCTGCAGCAAGGCCAGCAGCAGGATGTAACTGAGGGGCATATTAACGATTCCCCTTGCGCTGTTCGCCTTTCTTGAGGGCCACATTATCCCGCAGATACACCGGCAGCGCCTGCTCAGGCAGCACCCCCTGGCCTGCAGCGATCAGCGCCGCACCGAGTTTGGCAATTGCTGACGCTCGAGGCTCCGCCCGCGGCTCAATCTGAATGACCGCATCACGCACTGCCGCCGGCAGTCGGTCCTGGTAACACCAGCCGGTACCACAGCCTATCCACTTGCCCTGTATTAACGGCGGAGTTGTGACCCATTCGGGTCCGCAAACCCGCTCTTCGCCCATCAATATTGGCACACCGCTAACAGGGTCAAGCTGATAACAGCCCCAGTACAACTCGTCCATCCGCGCATCCAGCGCGGTCAGCACCCCGTCGACCTGGCATTCATCAGCGGCTTGCTGCGCCAAGGCCGCTAACGTGGATACGGGGGCCACGGGGAGATCTGCTCCCAGCGCCAACCCCTGGGTGACGCCGGTACAGATACGCAGCCCGGTAAACGAACCTGGGCCCCGACCAAAGGCGATACCATCTAGCTGCGACAAGGCCAAGCCAGCATCCGCCAAGATCTGCTGCACCATCGGCAAGAGTAACTGGGTATGCTGACGTGGAATATCACGAAAATCCTCACGCACCTCGCCATCAATCCACAGCGCAACGGAGCAAGCTTGAGTGGAGGTATCTAATGCGAGAATTTTTGACATAAGCAGACCGGTGTTTGATAAGACTGAAAATAGCGCCAAGCGCTTAAAAGATGGGCATTCTAGCGTTTATCGACTGAGGAATCAGCAACCCTGCATTCAAGCCGCACTCTATTCAGGCGGTATTCTGTTCAAGCTCAGCGATCAACGCCAGCGCTTGCTGATCCGTGTCTCCGCACAATTCAATATCCGCGGTAAACGCCAAACACACGGCCGGCCGTTCAGGCCGCCCAAAGATTCGGCAGCGGTTGCTATCATCAAGTTGGACGCAACGCACACCTGCAGGCTTACCACCAAGCATGCCAGGGATAGCCGAGGAGATCGACAGAGCGATACAACAGGCTCCACAACCGGGACGACATTCAACCTTAGGCGGCAATTCTCTCAGCACCAGCGAGCTAACACTCATCGCTCCAAGGCCTGCAATGTCGTCAACATGCGCTGATGGATAGCCTCGAAGCCGCCATTACTCATGATCACCACCTCAGCATCGCTACCCTGATACCCTTTAACGGCCTCGATAATAGCCTCAACACTGCGAAACACTCGCGCAGGCACAGGACTCGCTTTCACCACCGTCTCAAGATCCCAGTCCAACCCTTGCGGCTGGTACCAGAACACCTCGCTAGCCGAAGCCGTTGAAGGTGCCAGTGCCTGTTGGTGACTCCCCAGACGCATGGTATTGGAGCGCGGCTCGATGATGGCAAGCACCGGCTTACCTCCTGCTCGAGCGCGCATCCCCTCAAGGGTGGTCGCGATCGCGGTGGGATGGTGGGCAAAATCGTCATACAGAGTGATCCCCGCAGCGCTGCCGATCCGCTCCATACGCCGCTTGACCCCCGCAAACAGGCTCAACGCCTCGGCGCTATGCTCGGGCGTCACTCCCACATGCCGGGCCGCTGCCATCGCTGCCAAGCCGTTCAGTACCGAATGCTGCCCCGTTTGGCTCCAGCGCACCGTTGCGGCCTGCTGATCGTCGAGCAACACCTCAAAAGCCGAGCCATCCTCGCTGAGCAAGCGCGCTTGCCAGTCGCCACCCTGTGAATCGGTGCCAAAACTGACTTGCGGCGTCCAGCAGCCTTGGTCCAACACCCGCGCCAAATTGGCGTCCGCCTGAGGGGCGATAATCTGACCGTTGGCCGGAATCGTGCGCACCAGATGATGAAACTGGCGTTCGATCGCTGCCAGATCATCAAAGATATCGGCATGATCAAATTCAAGATTATTGAGGATCGCCGTTCGCGGCCGGTAATGTACAAATTTAGAGCGTTTATCAAAAAACGCGGTATCGTACTCATCGGCTTCGATAACAAAAAACGGCGTGTCGCCGAGCCGGGCTGAAACCTTAAAGTTACTCGGCACACCGCCAATCAAAAAACCCGGCGCCATTCCGGCGTATTCCAGCACCCAGGCCAACATGCTACTGGTAGTGGTCTTGCCATGCGTGCCTGCCACTGCCAGCACCCAACGCTGCTGCAAAATCTCATCGGCAAGCCACTGCGGTCCCGAGGTATAGGGAATACCTTCGTTGAGCAGGTACTCAACACAGGGGTTACCGCGCGACATGGCATTACCGACAATCACCAGATCCGGACGTGGTTGTAGATGCTCCACTCGGTAGCCTTGCAGCAGCTCGATACCCTGCTCGGCCAACTGGGTGCTCATCGGCGGATAGACATTGGCATCGCAGCCACTGACACGAAAACCCTTCGCCTTGGCAAGCAACGCCAAGGACCCCATAAAGGTGCCGCAAATACCCAATATATGCAGGTGCATAATGACCTCGTTCGCCTGTAAAAAAGTGGGGGCATCATAGCAGCTCAACCGAAGCCGAGCTATTTAGCCGAAATTTAACTCAGGTCAACGAATATCCTTTTTCATTGGCTGTTTTTCATGCATTGACGCAACGCTTCACGTATCATTCACCCCCCAAGGTAGCTCTGCTATTAGAACGTCATATCAAAGACAGGATCCATCCATGCAACGGCTCACCCAGTTTCTTAAACACAGCGAAGCCCCCGCCGATTTAATTGAACTGATTAATATTCTGATGTCCTCCTGCAAGGAGATTAACGCCAAACTCAACGATGGTGAGCTGGCAGGCATCCTAGGCTCCAACCAGTCTGAAAACGTTCAAGGCGAGACCCAGAAAAAACTGGATGTCATCTCCAACGATCTGATCAAGCTGACCCTCAGCGAGTCAGAGTTGGTGCGCGGCATGGCCTCGGAAGAGGAAGATTTTCCGGTAGCCTGCAACCCAGAAGGCCGCTATCTGGTGACCTTTGATCCCTTGGATGGCTCCTCCAACATCGATATCAATGTCACTGTAGGTACCATTTTCTCAATCCTCGAAGCTCAAGACGGCTTCGATCCTGCAGAGGAATACGCCTACCTGCAACCGGGCTATAAGCAAGTCGCGGCTGGCTACGTTCTATACGGCCCCTCCTGTATTCTGGCGCTAACCACCGGTGACGGCGTCAACATGTTCACCCTGAGCCATAACGGGGAGTTTTACCTGACACGCGAGCAGGTGATGATTCCTGAAACGACCCAGGAGTTCGCCATCAACATGTCCAATCAGCGCTTCTGGGCTGAGCCGGTACAGCGCTATGTTGACGACCTACTGGCAGGCGAAGAGGGCCCATTGGGCAAGCGCTACAACATGCGCTGGATCGCCTCTATGGTCGCCGAAGTCCATCGCATTCTGACCCGCGGCGGCATCTTTATGTACCCCTGGGATTCACGCGAGCCACACAAGCCCGGCAAGCTGCGACTGATGTACGAAGGCAACCCGATGAGCATGTTGATCGAGCAGGCTGGTGGGCGCAGTATCAACACCCAAATCGACATCATGAATGTCCACCCCAAGCAGATTCACGAGCGAGTCTCTGTGGTACTAGGCTCGAAGCAAGAAGTTGACCGGGTGTTGCGATATCACACCAAAGCCAAAACGGCTGCCGCGGTATAAGGGTATCGATCCCCGCCAGGTCATCTGCCGGGGATCTTCTTTAGACCAGCGCGACACGGCGCCCCTTTCTGCCGTAGATATAACACCCGCCTCAACGGCAATATGCCCCTCATCCCCGATCTGAAGCGCTCAAACGCGGGCACCTGTATTGCTAAAACGTAGCCTTTAGCATCCTAAATGCTCGATTCTTAGCAGTGGACCCCAAGTACCCGACAAGAACCCAAGGTATTATTGACAACGGCCGGTGCAATTCACCTATAATCTTTTTATCCAATCCTATTTTGATAACCCCCCTAACTTTACAGAAGGCTATACCATGAGCTTTGCGAAAGTCCCCGCGGGTAAAGACCTACCCAATGACATCTATGTGATCATCGAGATTCCCGCTAACGCCAGCGTGCCGGTCAAATACGAAATTGATAAAGACTCTGATTGCCTAATGGTCGATCGATTCATGACTGCACCGATGTTCTATCCCGCCAACTACGGTTATATCAACAACACCTTGGCTGATGATGGTGATGCGGTAGACGTACTGGTTATCACCCCTCATCCGATTGCTATCGGCTCGGTGATCCGCTGCCGCCCTGTCGGCGTGCTGAACATGACTGATGAGGCTGGCGAAGACGCCAAGCTGGTCGCTGTGCCGCACGACAAGCTGACCAAAGAGTACAGCGGCGTTCAGGATATCGAAGATATTCCGCAGTTATTACGCGATCAGATCAAGCACTTTTTCGAAAACTACAAGACCCTAGAACCCAACAAGTGGGTCAAGGTAGAGGGCTGGTCCGATGCTGCCGCTGCTCGGAGTGCCATCGAAGCAGGCGCTAAAGCCTACGAGGCAGCTAAATAGAACGTAGCTGTGATTACAAACCGGCTTTGGCCGGTTTTTTTTCGACCCGCTCTAGCCTCGGCTGATCAGGGCTCTACCATCACAAGCGGCACATACAGTTCCTCGGCACTCAAACCACCATGGACCCCTCGCTGACTGAAGGGTCGCTCTTGCAACAACCGATCCTTGATGATCGCCTGCTGTTTCGCTAGCACCGTAAAATCTCCAATCCGATCAGCCAACCGTCGTGAAGGCACACCACGACCAAACAACTGCCGTTGCAGCAGTGCCTCACTGGCGACCACCTCGAACAGCGTCCCGAAATACTCGGCAAAATACTGCTCAAAGTCACGCTCTGCGCCTGGCCGCAAATAGCAGAACGCGGCTCTGGGCTCGCCGCACAGCGGCAAGCGCAGCAATGCCTGCAACTCGGGGTGCTGCTCTAGCTGTAACTGTTGGTCTTCCTGAGTATCGATCAAGCCATGATCAGCAGTCACCAGCACTAGCGCATCCTTCCCTGCCAGTGTTGCAATCCATTGTTCAAACAACCGATCGAGTTCATAAAAATGGTCAATCGCTTCCGGGCTGTTACTGCCGTACTCATGCGCCAAGGCATCAAGCTCGGTCCAATACCCCCAAACCAGTGGCTGATCAGCCAGCTGGAGCCCGGCGCTCAACTGCTCAAAAAACTGTGTCAGGCTCTGATGGGGGGCCTTAGGGGAGCTTCCATAGAGCGCTCGGCTGAAATCAGAGTCGGAGATATAGGCAGGGCTGCTTACCTGCACCGGGCGACGCAACCGCGGTAATAAAGGCCGCGCATCAAGCATGACATCGGCCGACACCCCCAGGTCACGATAATAGCTACCACCCCCGCGCGGCATAAACGGCAACGGCATCACGACCGAACCCAATTCACGCAGATAGGTAAACCAACCGGTGATGCCGTGCTGCTGGGCCGGCACACCCAGCGCCAACGCGGTCACCGCCGTGGCAGTCGTGGTGGGAAAGACCGAGGTCAGGCGCTGCACCGTATGGCGCGCCAAGACACTCTCGGGGAAGCGCTGCAGAAACTGATAGCCCAAGCCGTCTATTACCAATAGCGCCACAGGCCGCTGCTG
>Ga0102812_10002663_pt1 | contig 11988 bp, 16 predicted proteins | sample ColrivemetaGS713_FD_79334 | JGI IMG/M metagenome (GOLD analysis project Ga0102812, IMG submission 79334) | Estuarine microbial communities from the Columbia River estuary - Flood tide ETM metaG S.713 | ecosystem: Environmental > Aquatic > Marine > Intertidal zone > Estuary | place: USA... | reverse complement strand
GAGCGGACGCTTGAGACCCAACCGCCTTTGAACATAATTCAGCACAACGGAAAACGGCGGACCGCTAAGCGATCCGCCGTTCGACTGTCTGGTCAGGTCAGAAGTTGGCTCTGACCCTAAAGCGAATTACTTCGCAGCGGTTGTTGCTTTTTTCACAGCAGCGGTCGCGTCGGTGGTTGCTTTTTGAACAGCAGCCGTGGCTTCAGCCGACATGTCTTTGCCAGCAGCGGTCATCAGCTCAACGGTGTCCGTCTGAGCGCGCTTGGCGATCTCAGCCAAAGCCGCCATGTGCTCGGATACCATCTCAGCCGAGCTGGACGCGAAATCGCTGATCGACTTCGAATAGTCAGCCGGGTCTGCTTTTACGGTCGCAACTTCGCCGACTTTAGCCAGAGTGGCTTTGGTCCATTTGGTCGACAGGTCAGCCGACTTTTCAGCTGCTTCCAGAAATACTTTGCTCATCTTCTCGCCAAGTGCCGCGGGGCTCTTGAACGCGTCTTGCATTGCTTTGGTGTCGACCGGGAAAGCGCCCATGAAGTCTTGCATTTGCTTCGCGAAATCGGTGGTGGCCATGTCAAATATCCTTGCTCGCAGTCCGATGATCCGGATCTTTGCGTATGCGAGATACCTATATGCTGCAGTGCAGAATATCAAGTAATATTTCTGCACTGCAGCATGAGCTTTGTAAGTGCTTGATCTATCGTTGGGTTCGCCACCACATAGGGTCTCGGCGCCGGTGCTACGGTTCCTTATGACAACCGTGATCAGAAATGGCCCAGTCCCCATCACCGGATCCCAACTCGATGTCTTAGGGAACGCCCGTGTGCTTGATGGGGAGCGGTATTGTGGCCATAACACTCGGGGCGCCAAATCTCCGCTTAAGGCTCCGCGCAATATTGTTATGGTAACACGCCGGCCAATCGGCAGTGTTGGAGGCGCGGTTCATGCTCAGCGCCTTCGGATCGATGCTTTTGTATATGTGCGGATACAGGGACATTTTAGTCCTCACCCTAGAATCAAATTGAGATCAGAACCATTTAAGCCGTTTAAAAGCAACGAGTTCTGCGATCAGCAACCCAAGCAAGACACCACAGAAAATGAGGAATCCGCTGGAGCTGTTGGTGCCGGGCATGCCGCCGATGTTGATGCCGAACAAACCGGTGAGAAAGCCGAACGGAAGAAAAACCCCGGAAACGATAGCCAACACATAAAGCGTGCGATTTGTTGCCTCAGCGAGCCGGTTCGAGATTTCGTCTTTTAGAACCAGCGACTGCTCCCTCGATGCATCGATTTCCTCGATGTAGAGCACGGTTCGGTCTGCGGCTTCTCGCAACCGCAGACGACTGGCGTCGTCGAACCATTCAGGTGGATTGGCAAGTAGGCTACCGAGTGCCTCGCGCTGAGGTGCAAGGTAGCGACGTAGCGACACGAGTTTTATACGCATGTCAGAGACCTCCCGTCGCAGGTCGGTGCCACCCTCGGTCTCCATGCGCGCCTCAATTCCATCGAGATCTTCACCCAGAGTGTCAACTGTCACTCCGATGCGTTCTGTCAATCTGGTGATCAGGCTTTGATAGAGTTCAGCGGCACTGCTTGGCCCGTCGGCTTCGCCGAAAAGGCGATTCAGAATATCGAGTGGCGTCATCAATTTCTCGTGCCGCAGTGTGATGACGCGCTTCCCATCGGACCAAATCCGAAGCGCCACCATGTCTTCGGGTGCCGACCCAGGGTTGGTGTTGACGCCTCGTAGGATCGTCACGAATCCACGCTTGCCGTGAAACACCCTTGGGCGGCTTTCAGGTGCCCGAAGTGCTTCAGACGTGACTTGCGATAGACCACTGCTCTGGGCCAACCATGACAGCACTCGCGGCTCAGAAAGGTTGAGGTGCACCCAAAGCGGCGAGTCGGTGTCGCTCCAGCATTCGAGCTCGGTCCAGCCAATTGGCTTTGCACCGCCGTCGCCATCTAAGACGCAGCCGAACAAGAGGCCCTCGTCCTCGACGGGCTGAATTGGTGGCTTGGCGTGCTTTTGCATGTCGCGATACTCTCAATAGATGCAAATCAGAGCGCAGGTGCGCCGCGGGATTTCGACGTTCAAGCGTCCTTGTCGTCGCCTGAACTGACCATGTGCACGACACGTTGTGGGAAGGGGATCTCGATGTTGCGCTCGTCGAAAACGGTTTTCAGGTAGCCGTTATAGGCGCGACCGATACTCCACTGCTTGCCCGGTATCGTTTTGATCCGCGTCCGCAGCACGACAGCGTTGTCGCCAAAGCTGTTGATCCCAAACCATTCCAGAGGACCAAGGATTGAAATCGCGGTCTCAGGATCCTCCATCAGCAGATCGAAGGCATCGTGCATCGCCTTTTTGACGTGCTCCACGTTTTCCTTATACCCGACGCCCATGTCGCAAACGGAATACGAAAACTCGCGCGTGAAGTTGCTGACCATATTGACGCTGGAAAATGGAATAATATGGAATGTGCCCTGCGCATCGCGAAGGCTGACGGAACGCACCGACAGCTTTTCTACGGTCCCCGTCGTGCCACCGACCGTGATCACATCGCCCACATTGATCGCGTTTTCGAACTGGATGAAGATCCCGGTGATTATGTCCTGCACGAATTTCTGCGCGCCAAAACCAATGGCCAAGCCCAAAACCCCGGCTGAAGCCAACAACGGGCCGATATTCAAGCCAATTTCAGAGAGGCTGAACATCAAGGTCAAGACAATCAACGCGATGGTTGCCGCGTTGCGTAACAGGCTCAACAGAGTGACTTCCCGCGAGGTGGCGACTTTGCCATACTCTGGGTTCAGGCGGAAATCGACGAAAGACGTCATGGACAGCCACAGTGCGAACGCGACAAGCAGAATGAGCGCGACCGAGATGATCGACGTCGTAACCTGCAAGCCAACTTGACTTTCCAACCAGCCTCGAACGTCGATCATACCGATCACGTCGAGGGTAAAAAACAAGACGACTAAAAGGATCACCAACCTGATGATCCCAAAAGCGGGTGTCACAAATCGGTTAAGGCGTGGCTGCAAGAGAGGAAGTTTCTGGTTGATATCTTGGGGCAGCGTGACGCCGCCAACCGTTACCGCGGATAGCCAGCCAGAGACCAACGACGCAACGATCAAGGCTGCAAGAACTTTGCCCGATCCAACCAGTGCTCCAAATGTCACATTCGCAGATTGTGTCATCACAACGACAAACATCACGCCCAGATACGCCAGCGCAATCCAGTGCCACACGCGGGAAATTCCGATCGTGAGGCTGGTGGCCCATCCCCGCTTTGCCGTCGGCGCAATCAAGTCGGGATAGGCTTCGGCGTCAGGCAATCCTGTAGGCGGGGTGGAAATCCATGTTGCGACCTCGCGCCGGCGCAAGATAACGAGTGAAACCAAGTAGAGCAAAACCAGCAACGAAAGCAGCGCCGATACGCCATTTCCAGCGGCAAACGACGCACTTCGGTTAACGATAGGCACGACGAGAAGTTGGCCATATCCCAAGACACTGACAACAATACCGAGGGACCGATTGATCGACTTCGCAGCCTCGTCGCTGATCGGCACCAACCGCAACCCGCTTGCGGCTGGCGAGATGACCCCCCGGATTGCGACTTTGCCAATTTCGACCAAGAGAAACGCATTGAGATACATCGATTGACGGATCCCGATCGATCCGAACTCACCAACCGCAAGGATCGTCACAAAATAGCCCAGTCCCCATGCCAACAGAACGATGAACAGATCGACAATGTTAGAGACCAAAAACAGGGTGAGCGTGCCAAAAAAACCTGATCGGTCTGCGCGACGCCCCAACCCAACATAGAGTCGTTTCGCGAGTGTCCTGAGCACCAAGAAGACCGAAAAAGTAATGCCGATGACCAAAAACAAGCCGGGCAACGCGGCTATGAGAATGCTCGCTTCATCGCCCCGCAAACCTGAAAACACACTGCGACCACTGGTCAGATTCGCCCATGTCTGGCTGATCGTCGCCATGGCATCTTCTGCGATGTTCTGCGTAATCAAGGCGATCCGCCTAGGTAGGGAAATGGCCTCTGGAATAGGTGTTTCAACGACGACCTCAGGCTGCGAAGATTGTGCCACGGTCGCTTCCAGTTCCGCGATCAACTGAGAGCGGGCGGCGTCGTCTCGCAAAACATCAAGAAGGGACTGAAGCGCGGCGTTTTCCGCCGAAGCTTGCGCATCGTTAGTAGCAGCGTTTGGTGCTTGGGCATACGCGGCTGTCACCACGGTCGCCAAGAAAACGACCGTGAAGGCCAGAAGCACAATTGGTTTAGCGATGCGGCGGATTGCGGTATACATTGAGTTCGCCTCTGAATGCTTTCGCCTGACTTGGCGCTTTTATCGCTCCAACACCACCTTGTCTCAAGGGTCAATATCTATTCATCAACTTGGAACTGCCGTGACTGCATGTTCCCCGCCTGAAATCGATGGGGGCATGACGCGCATTATTTTCTGGCGGGCTCACGTGCAGTTGGTTCGGCTTCGGCGGTTTTCCGTGAACCTGGTTTCTTAGAGGCCCCTTAGGATCGCAGACGTTTGCGCTGGCTCACATAAAGACGGCTGAGGGCAGCAGCGTAAATCTACAACGACGTTTAGCGAGTTTTGGGCAATATTGCCGCGAGGAATTTGTCGACGCCGTATTCCGCTGATGTCAAATCTTGCAAAAAACCTGCTGAGAACGTCAAGAAACAACCTACGGCAGACTCACTGGGTGACTCGCTGGCGGGCTTGTGCGCCTTCGGCAATCATCTGTTTTCTCAATTTTCTAATCCTCCTGACGCTGAGCTTGATTTTTGGTGCGACGCTGTCAGCCCAAACCCCAACGACTGTGGCCAGCCCGCGCAACGCTGTTGACGTGATGATTGCCGCTTTCCATGTCTCCCTTTTCCGTGTCTCTTCGTTTCGTGTCTCCTTGTTCCATGTTTGGGGTCGCAACCCTTGGGCCGCAGAGTTCGGAAACAAAACCACTGAGATTGGGTGACTGTTGCCACGCCGTGGGCAATCCAAGAAATCAGCACCTCCATGCTGCAAAATCGTCATAGTCGATGCGCTATTCCGCCTTTTTACCCCCCGATAGTGATCTCATCAAACAGATTGCGGGCCCAAACCCCTTACCCATCCGCGATGTGTTTGCTTGAGTTTAGAAAGCAACCAAACGTCAGGTGACGACACATGACCTTCACCTCGATGATCAAAACCTTTGTTGCCAATGAATCCGGTGCCGTGACCGTGGACTGGGTCGTTCTGACAGCAGCCATCGTCGGCCTCGGCTTGGCGGTGATTACCTCGGTCCGCTCTGGCGTCACGGCACTGGGCTCGGACATCTAGACCTCGCTGTCGAGCGCTTCGGTCGCGAGCTTGGGCACGCTGGGTTCGGACGGTTCGACTCCCACCGTTGTTGCCACGCCATAAGTGACCGGCCCGACATTGTGACTGACAGGGGCTGCACACGCGTGCGGCCCTTTCAGCGCTTGGCGATTACCGGGTAAAGCTTCCTTGCACCTAGTCGTGCCTGCAGCCGATACGTCCAAGCCCCCTCGATCAGTTTGTGGCGAACGCGCGAATTCACTTCTCGGGTGAACACGCAAACCACCATTATCAGCGCCGATCGCCATCCTGTCGTCTTTGCCAAGGATGGGGAGGTCTTCGCCAACAGTCGGGACGTTGTTGCGTATTTTGGGAAGCAACACGGTCATGTCATGCGGGAAATTGACAATGAATGCCTGTGTGAACCACCGGATTGTGCAGGCCATTTCGTGCCGTTCCAAGCTGTGCTACCCAATCCTGAACAGGGACGGAGACTTGAGCTGTGGCATTAGAACGGTTCCTTTGGCTTGCGGTCCTATTGGGCGTGATCTGGGCGGTCGAAGTGGTGAACCTGATAACTGGCTACGCACTCAACGGTTGGCTCGGACTACGCCCCCGATCCTTCGGCGGTTTGGACGGGGTTCTTTTCATGCCGCTCCTCCACGGCTCCTTGAGCCATGCCGCCGCCAACACCGTCCCCTTGGCAATTCTGGGCGTCCTGATGGTTGCCACCGCCCAAAGGGTTGTCCTTTTCGCTTCGGTTGTCATTGTTGTGCTTGGCGGGCTCGGCGTGTGGCTGTTCGGTTCGACTGCGATCCACGTCGGAGCCTCAGGACTGATTTTTGGTTGGTTCGGGTTTCTGGTGGCGCGCGGCGTGTTGGAAAAACGCGCGATCCCGCTTCTGGTCGCCGCTGGGGTCGCCATGTTTTATGGCACAATGATGTGGGGAGTCCTGCCGGGCCAACCCGGAGTCAGTTGGGAATCGCACCTTTTTGGCGGCGCGGCTGGGATCTTTGCCGCCTTCGTTTCGCGGAAATCCGTCTGAGAGCCAGACGGAATTGCGATCAACCCTTACGCGGTTATGCCGGGACTGCAATAAGAGCGACCAGACTTAAGATTGTGGGGTTCTTAAATTCAAACGGCGAGTTGTCGACGTATTATACACGCGCATAAGCATGGCCCTGGGCGATGAAGCTAACGGCGGCCTAGCCCACACAGCCAATGTCGGCTGCGGGCCGTTCGCGTCGTTCGACGTAAAGGGCGGAAGGCGGACGTTTCATGTGTCTGTTGAAATTCGTAAGCCGACTGAGTTGACCAAAGAGATTACAATTCAGAAGCAGCGAATGTTCAATCGAAACACGATAAGGCGATACGAATTGAGGGGAAGCGCACAGAATGTTTGAAGTCGTTACAATCAGCTTTGCGTTCTTTTTTGGCCTCGCCGTGCGGCAGATCGGCCTACCACCGCTCGTCGGTTTTCTGGCGGCCGGGTTCGCGATCAACATTTTCGGCCCCGCGCTCGGACTGCCTGATTACACGGGCGAGACGCTTAACCATATCTCGCATCTGGGCGTTTTGATGCTCCTCTTTACGGTGGGCCTCAAACTCAAGCTCGAACAGATTGCGCAGTCTCATGTGGTGGGCGGCGCGCTTGTGCATTTCGCTATCTCGGTGGCTGTGTTCATGCCAGGGCTCAAGCTATTCATGGGGTTGGATTGGAACACCGCGCTGCTCATTGCCATCGCGTTGTCGTTTTCCTCGACCGTGCTGGCAGCGAAACTGCTGGAGAGCAAGCGCGAGTTGGGGGTCTTTCACGGGCGCACGGCCATCGGCATTCTGATCGTGCAGGATATCATCGCGCTGATTGTGCTCGCAATCTGGTCGGGGCAGACTCCGAACATCTGGGCATTGCTGGTGTTTGGTGTCCCCCTGTTGCGCCCCGTGTTACATAAGTTGCTGGATTTCGCGGGCCACGACGAGTTGCTGGTGCTGATGGGGATGCTGCTGTCGCTGGTGATCGGCGGCATGGGCTTCGATGCCATGGGGTTGTCGTCGGAAATCGGCGCGCTGGTTATGGGAGTGCTGTTGTCCTCGCACACCCGCGCCAAGGAACTTGGAGCCTCGCTCTGGTCGCTCAAGGAAATCTTTCTTGTCGGGTTCTTCCTGCAAATTGGCTTAACTGGCCTGCCGGATTGGGGCGCGATGGTCTTTGCTGTGGCGGTGGGCACTGCGCTGGCGCTTAAGGGCGCGCTTTTCTTTATGCTCATGGTTGCATTCAAACTAAGGGCGCGCAGCGCGTTCCTGACGGCACTCAGCCTGTCAGCCTATTCTGAATTCGGGTTGATTGTCGCCGCCAGCGTATCGCCAGAATACCTCGTGCCGCTGGCAATCGCGGTGTCGATTTCCTTCTTGATCTCGGCACCCCTCAACCGCTTTGCGCATCCGCTTTACGAGCGTTTCGAGGACAGGTTGCGAGCCTTTGAGCGTGATACTATCCACCCCGACGAGCAACCCAAGGATATGGGGGATGCTGATGTGCTGATCTTTGGAATGGGCCGCACCGGCATCCTAACTGCGATCCACCGCCTTCGAGCGCCGCCGTCATGTGCGTGACCGCGATCCTGACAGAAGCTGAACGAAAGCGGCAGGACAGGTCTGTCCATTGCGCTGAAGAACGGGGTCGCCAGGCCAGGATGATGTGGATTCGCGGCTTGATCCGCACAGTTCTAGCTGCCTCCGCAGCGATGTGCGCCTCAATGAACGCAAAATGCTTGATTTACGCGCCTGATCAGGCGATCCTGACGCCGAACGGAATGCCACTTGGGGAATGTCAGGTGGAACTACTTGCTCGCGCACCCGCCGTGAATGGCCACTCCACTATCTTTTTCATGAGGTGCACCATGATCCAGCAACGTCTTTCTGCCCAACGTAAGATCTCTGGCACAATGCGCCGGATCGCGGCCATGGCGCTGGTTTGCCTTCTGGCTGCCTTACCAATGGCGGGCACTGTTAAAGCCCAGACCGTCGAGTCGCGCATCGTTTCGCTCGACACCCATCCAAACCTGCGGTCCGGGAAGATGGCCGAAGCGTGGCGCATTTACGAAGACTATCGCATAACGCTTGACCGGATCGATTCATTGCAATCGCGCATTGGGCAGATCCTGGATGACTTGCAAAACGTCTATGGTCCCGCCGCAATCGAAGGCGGGTTCCACGCTGTGGCGGCCGGCGTGGCCGGTGACCTCACCGAGTTGCGCAACCAATTGGCCGAAGCCCAGCAACACGCCAGTGACTTGCGTGCGCAATGGGAGGCCAGCGATCTGACCTACGGCGAATATTATCTGGGGCCCTTGGAAAACGCCGGGCAGATTGTTTCCGTGCGCTACGGCGTTGCCGGAGAAAATACCAGCGCGATGGACCGCATCCACCTCGGCCTGATCCGCTGGGATCAGGCGGTGGCGGGGGCGCAGCAGCAGAGCATGAACACGATCACCAATATCAACGGAAGATGGCTTATCGGGACTGGAAGTCGTCAGATATCAAGCATGGTCATTTCGGGCGGAAGCGGCACGATCGATTACTTCGGAAACGGGGTCAATCCTGTGACTGGTGTCTCTTACGATCCCGGAACCGGGCGCGTGTCCTTCACCGAATCCGATGTGACTTGGGCGAATGGGGCGATCACGCGGTATGTTGGAACGCTCACGGTTCACGAAGACGGACGTGTGTTCATCGTTGACGGAACGATGTCGCTCCCTCACGGAGATGCCGCATTTGGCGCAGAACTGGTCGAACCAAGGTGACGTGTGACAATGGCGGACCACCACCCATACTCGACGATAGGACGACGGCTTTTCTGGCTTGATCGTCGCGAAGGATACACCCCAACAGAGGTGGTTCTGGAAATCTGAACAGCCGGGATAGGTGGATTTTCCGCGCAACAGCCGCAAAATACTGCGAGCGAGGAGATGACCAAGACGAGAAGTCCCCGCCGGAATCACAGCCCGGCATTCAAGGCGAAAGTAGCCGTTGCCGCGATCAAGGGCGAGAAGACCCTGATCGAATTGGCGCAGGACTTTGATGTTCACCCCAACCAGATCAAGCAGTGGCGCGACCAGTTGCTTGAAGGCGCGACCGGTGTTTTTGGCGATACGGCGAAAGCCGAGTCAGAACCTGTAATCGACGTAAAGACCCTGCATGCGAAGATCGGGGAGCTGGCGCTGGAGAACGATTTGTTGTCCGGAGCGCTCGGCAGGGCCGGTCTGTTGCCGAGCGTAAAAAGATGATCGATCCCACCGCAAGGCTCAGCGTCAGCCGTCAGGCCATCGTTCTGGGGATCAGCCGGGGCAGCGCCTACTACCAGCCCCGCCCAGTGTCGCCCGCCGATCTGAAACTAATGCACCGGATCGACAAGTTGCACACGGCATTCCCCTTTGCGGGCAGCCGAATGCTGCAGGGTTTGCTGGTGCAGGAGAGGTTCAAAGTGGGGCGATTGCATGTTGCCACGCTGATGAAGCGCATGGGCATCGAGGCGTTGTATCGCAAGCCGAACACTTCGAAGCCTGCGCCGGGTCACAAGATCCACCCCTATCTTCTGCGAAAGCTGTCCGTGACGCGACCCAACCAAGTCTGGGCGATGGATATGTATGACTTAGGACAAGGCGATGAAGCCAATCCACGATTATACTTGCGTCGTTCAATCTATTCAGGAGAAAAAGATGCAGTTTAGAGGATTGAGAAGAGCCGCGGCTATTGGCTTGGCGTCAGCAATAAACCTGTTGCCATTGTCAGGGTCTGCAACAACCATCTCGGCGATGATTCCCGTTCTGAATGATCCGGTTGCACCTCGAGTAGTGCTGACCGCCCCTGTTTCGACGATTGTCGAGGCGCGTGTCGATTGTGAGACATGGTGCCTATACCAAGGTTTCAACAATCCCGCGCTTTTTTGCAGATCGCGCAATGACAATCTGCCAAGCGTCATCGGAACCACGCTGCCACCCGGAAATTACCTGCTCTGGATCTATCGAGGCACCGGTGAAGGTGTTTGCACGGGATTCGTTCGCGTGACGCCGTAAGCCCCTGTTCCATCCAATCGTGCATAGGAATGCTTGTGCAAAGTGACGGAAGTGACGGTTTCCCCCGGCTCTGTTGCACAAATCGGCCGACGGTCAGGGCTCCCCTTTCCCCGGGCAGACTCATCCCACGGCTTCGGTGACGGGTATGCCGAGTGCTGTGAAGCCGTTCAGGACAGCCACACGGATTTGGAACTCGGCAACTTGACGGTCGAAGTCCCGCGCAGCCAGGCGTTGGCCCAGAAGTTTGACGCAGTGCATCTTCGTTTCGACGCGGCTCCGGCGGTGATAGCCACTCCATCGTCGCCAGATCATCCGGCCGAAGCGTTTCGAGACGCGAAGCGCCTCGTTGCGCGCAATCGCTCCGGCGGTATCGGGCTTCCACGGTTTGGCGTTCCTGCGCGGCGGTATGATCGCAGCAGCGCCACGGGCGGCGATGGCGTCATGGCATTTGCGGGTGTCGAAGGCGCCGTCAGCGGTGACGCTGGCGATCTCCTGATCGAGCGGGATCTGGTTGAGAAGGTCGGGCAGCATGGGCGCGTCGCCTACGTCATTGGTGGTGAACTCCGCGGCACGGATTTCCAGTGTTTTCTCGTCTATTCCGATGTGGATTTTGCGCCAGACGCGGCGTTTGGAACCGCCATGCTTGCGTGCGTTCCACTCACCTTCCCCCTCAACCTTGATGCCAGTGCTATCGATCAGCAGGTGCAGCGGCCCGTGCGATCCGCGATAGGGGATATTGACTTGCAGGGTTTTCTGCCGACGTGACAGCGTGCTGAAGTTGGGCACGGCCCAGTCCAGCCCACTCAGCCGCAGTAGGCTTTCGACGAAACCGGTCGTCTGGCGCAGCGCCATGCCGAACAGCACCTTCATCGTCAAGCAGGTCTGGATCGCGGCATCGCTGTAGTCAGGCTGCCGACCCCGTTTGCCGGTCGGCGCGGCCTCCCAGATCATGGCGGGATCGAACCAGATCGTCAACGAGCCGCGACGCTTGAGAGCGTCGTTATAAGTGGGCCAGTTCTTTGTCTTGTAGACCGGGGGCGTCGGTTTGCTCATGCCCTCCAGCTACCACGCTGGATTCACGAGATGAATCCCTCACGTGATTTGTGCAACAGAGCCCTCCCACGCCACCATCATCTCCCGCCGCTTTTCCAGCATGTCACCCCGTCGATATTCGCGCTCTACTTCTGTCCCCATGAAGTGCGCCAGTGCCATCTCGGCCATGTCGCGTGGATATGGTGTCATCTCTGCAGCGCAGTCCCGAAACGTCGAGCGCACCCGTCGGGAACAGCTGGGCGGCCGGACCGGAGATCTACAAATCCTACCCTTTGCTTTCCAGCGCGGCCTCATGCATGCGCTTCATCGCTGCTGACAATGTCATGTCGCTCAGCGGTCTGCCTCATTTCAACTGGCATTTCGTAGATGCACCTAAGCACCAAGCTGCAATGCGATGATCCGGGTGCGCCACTGAGCACCATACTCCTGATTTTCTGACGCTTATTGCAAAAATACATCAGTTTTCGAACGAGATCCGACCGTTTCGACTGTATAATAGAAGCTGGAAAGAAACCCGCTG
>Ga0102812_10002659_pt1 | contig 12014 bp, 19 predicted proteins | sample ColrivemetaGS713_FD_79334 | JGI IMG/M metagenome (GOLD analysis project Ga0102812, IMG submission 79334) | Estuarine microbial communities from the Columbia River estuary - Flood tide ETM metaG S.713 | ecosystem: Environmental > Aquatic > Marine > Intertidal zone > Estuary | place: USA... | reverse complement strand
CAATTCAAAGATCGTTAACTGTATTATTGATCTGGTAGCTGCGGCTAACACCACAACCAATATTAGTGTTGGCGAAGTTGGTGGTAATGCAAATACCATTATTAATTCAGTTGCGTCAGGAACCACAGTAGGTGTCAAAGCATTGGGTGCTGGCGGCGGTGGAACCTTAGAATGGGGCGATACTGGAACATCAGACCTTCGCTTAACTGTGACATCTTCTGCTGCCACTAACGCAGGTTCTGTTCGCATTACAGTAATGTATGCACAAGCGTTTAATACACCCGTCCTTCCATAAGGAGTAAGTAAATGGCTGGTCAAGAGGTCAGAGCTTACAATTTTGCGGCAAGCGATACTGCTGCTCTTGTAGGCCCATCACGCGGTAGGCTTCAGGGTGTTTTAGTTAACGCTGCTGCGGCTGCGGCTTTTACCATTCGTAGTGGTAGTGCTACGGGTGAGATTATACTTCAGCTAACCCTGCCTGTAGGTTGGAATGACGTATACATCCCCAATGATGGAATACTTGCTGACAATGGTTGTTTTGTCTCTGCCTTCACAGGCAATGGCAATGTAATGACCCTGCTCATAGAGTAAACTATTATGGCGTCAAAAGGTGAAATGCCAAAACGCAACAAAAAGAATTTCCGCTCCACTAAGTCTGGGGCGGGAATGACTAAGGCGGGTGTCGCTGCCTATAGACGTAAAAATCCTGGGTCTAAGTTAAAAACTGCTGTCACAGGTAAAGTCAAAAAAGGTAGTAAGGACGCTAAAAGACGTAAGTCATTCTGCGCCCGTTCTGCTGGACAAATGAAGCAGTTTCCTAAGGCAGCAAAAGACCCGAATAGTCGTTTAAGACAGGCTAGAAAAAGATGGAAATGTTAGGAGATAGATGTGGGTATACTTGTAGCCAAAATGGCAGAAAAATTGAAAGACGGAAAGCTTGGCGGCATAGGAATGGTTAGCCCATTATTTGGTGTGATAAACTCTCGTCAAAAGAAAAAACGACAAGCCGCTGCTGGTGCTGCTGGTGCTGCTGATGCCGCTGGTGGTGGTGGCACTTCCAGTGTTGGAAGTGATTATTCCACAAAGGTTATCTCGCCCACAATGATGAACGCTGGTGGCGGTGTTTCAAAAGCTGGAAGAGGCGATGGTATTTGTCGGACAGGCAAGACTAAAGGCCGTATGGTCTAATGAAGGGTCGGGTCAGAGACTATCAGCAAGAGTACAGAACCCAAAAGGCCAGAGGCGAACATTCAGATAGAATGGAACGCCAACGGGCTAGAAGGAAAATGGACAGCACAAGTGCTGACCTTAATGGCAATGGCAAGGCCGACAAAAGAGAAGGTAAAGACATCAGTCATAAAGTAGCTCTAAGCAAGGGTGGCTCTAATGCAGATGGTGTCACTGTAGAGTCCAGAAGCGCAAACAGAAGTAGAAACTATCAAAGCAAAAGGAAGAAATCTAATGTCAGCCGCAACACCTAGCAATCCTGCATTATGGTCTAGAGCCAAATCAGCCGCTAAGAAGAAGTTCGATGTTTATCCTTCCGCTTATGCAAATGCTTGGGCTTCAAAATGGTATAAATCCAAAGGCGGCGGTTGGTCTGGTGGAAACAACAAGGTAGCGTCCCGTGGCAAAAGCAAAAGCAAAAAAACCTAGTGCCAAGGGTGGCCTTGGCAAATGGTTTGGTGAAGAGTGGAAGGATGTAAAGACAGGCAAGCCTTGCGGAAGGTCAAAGGGTGAGAAGAGAAGTTACCCTGCATGTAGGCCTAAGAAGGTAGCATCTAAGATAAGCAAGTCTGAAGCGTCTAAGAAAACTGGACCCAAGAGGGTGAAATGGTCTACCACCGCAAGCGGAAAGCGTAGAAAGAAAGCGAAGAAGCCATGACTGTTGTAGTTCCAGACCTAGCAGAGTTATTTGAAGAAGCATACGAGCGCGTTGGCCTTGAGATGCGTTCTGGTTATGATTTAAAAACTATACGCCGAAGTTTAAACATTCTCACTTTGGAGTGGCAAAACCGAGGTCTAAATTTATTTACAATATCTGCTGGCACATTACCTCTAACCGCTGGCACAGCGACATATACGATGCCGTCTGACACCATAGACCTCATAGAGCATCAACTTAGAACAGGCACAGGCACCAATCAGGTTGATACATCACTTGAGAGGGCCAGTGTAGCTACATACGCGCAGCAAACAAATAAGAACACCACAGGCCGTCCTACGCAGATTTATGTGCAAAGGGAGGCAACTGACACTAAGTTCACTCTATGGCCCGTCCCAGACAGCACAGCGGCCTATACAGTGGCCTATTACAGGCTGGTAGGCATAGACGGCATGTCCTCAGGCATATCAGGGTCTGCTGCCATCCCACCGCGCTTTATACCCGCTCTGGTGGCTGGTCTTGCTTATTATATAGCTCAGAAGAAACCTCAAGCTATGAGCATGGCACCAACTCTGAAACAAGAATATGAATTTCAGTTTCAACTTGCGGCAAATGAAGATACAGAAACAGCATCTATTAAGTTCGTTCCTTTCAACACATTTGTTACTGGGGGCTAAATGTCTTTTGCAAAGGGTAAATACGCATTTGGCTTTTGCGACAAAACAGGGTTTAGATACCCTCTGCATGAGCTAAAGGAAGAATACAGCAACGGCGCACCTACAGGGTTTTTAGTCGGGCCTGATGTATGGGATGGCGATCAGCCTCAAAACTTCTTAGGGCGTCTAAAGATATTTGATCCTCAATCTCTAAGAAATCCAAGGCCAGATAGATTTGATGATAGTCGTGGAGTATTCGGCTGGAATCCAGTTGGTGGCAATATATTAATGACGGGTGGTGTTGGTTCAGCAACCGTAGTTATTAACTCTGCTGGAACTATAACCCTTAGTGGGAACCAAGTATCTTCTTTTGTTGGCTCTGTTTCTGTAAGTATATCAGCATTACCACATAGTCCGAATGCAACAGGTGTTTCTGCAACATCTGCTATAGGTTCAGCTAGCGTAACATCTAATATCACCAACTATACAGTTACTGTCGCTTCAGGTACAAATTCTTATGGTAGTGGCAATAAGTTCTACATAGATGGAAGCGTAAGCCCAACATTAAGCTTGTCTGAGGGAAATATTTACAAGTTTGATCAGTCTGCCTCTTCTAATGGCAGTCATCCATTAAGATTTAGTACAACCGCCAATGGAACACATGGTGGTGGTTCTGAGTACACTACAGGCGTAACTACGTCAGGAACGGCTGGACAGGCTGGTGCGTATGTTCAGATAACTGTAGCTAACAGCGCACCGACTTTGTATTACTATTGCACAAATCACAGCGGTATGGGCGGTACGGCTAACACACCATAGGAGACTTGGACATGGCTATGAAGAAAAAAGGTTACTCAAAGGGTGGCGCTGTCACCAAGAAAAAAGAAGGCGGGGCGCTTACAAAGGCTCAAGAAGCCGCAAGACGTAAGAAGCAACTTATAGCTCGTCAAAACTCTATGGTTGAAGCTAGAGAAGGAAAGGCGGGGTCAACCCCATCTGAAAAAAATAAAGCTGCTAAAGAGCGCATGAGCAAAATGTTTGGAATGAAACTAAAAGCTGGCGGCAAAGTAGCTAAGAAGAAGTCTGGTGGTGCTGTCACTAAAAAGATGGGCGGCGGCAAGATGATGAAGAAGGGCTACGCCAAGGGCGGCAAGGTAAAGGCCATGTCTAGAGGTGGTGTCGCTAGAGGTAGCGGTGCAGCTCGTCCTCAAAAGTTTACACGCAACGGTTAGAAAGGTTCAATTGAACTTAAATGGCTTTCTTGCAAGGAAACATACCACACTTTAAATGTTGGGTTCGTCGTGAGTATACGGTCAATCATGAGCGTTACCACGGCGAGTTCCTTCACGCTATGGCTATAGCTGTCACGACCATGCCCAATAGGTGCCTTAGCTTTCAGGTCATCTTCACAGGCAGTGAGACAGACGATACAGACGATGAGAACGTACACGGCGGGGCTATGTGGGCTAGAATGCCTATAACGGCCCTAGTAGCCGATGAGCCGCTCTCTGAGTGGCCTGAGTGTATGCCTGTGCATGACGCCCAGCCTTGGGACTGCCCCTCTCACACACACTCCGTATACACCCTAGACAGGGCTATGCCTTGTCCTTGGATGGCTAAGGTTGCTGGTGACTTCTTTCCTGCAAAGTATATGTTCACTGTGGACTATACAGACACTGATGTGGCTGATGACCCAGCGCAGCACAAACAGGCTCATGTACTGCAACTGCTAGATGCTGGTCCTTGGACGGGTAATGTCATTGCCCTACCAAACAATAGGGTAAGAGTCACTCATCCAGCTTGGTTTGAAACGGGCGAAGGCGCACCAGACTTTAAGCCTTCACAGCATATACATTATTCTAAATCTGATTTAGATTACACATTAGATGTCACACAGATATTCGACAACTTATACAATGAGGCTGAGTGATGAACTATACAGAACTTACAGCGGCAATAAAGAATTATACAGAAAATGAAGAGACAACATTTGTTTCTTTGATTCCAACATTTGTACAGCAAGCTGAACAGCGCATATTCAGAACTGTAACTATACCTGAGGTAAGAGCCAACAGCACTGGAAGCTTAACTCAAGGAAATCAATATCTGCAAAGACCGTCAGACTTCTTGGCTGTTGCATCCATTGCTATAGTTGATCCAACCACATCTGAATATACTTATTTATTAGATAAAGACGTTAACTTTATAAGAGAAGGCTTCCCAGTAGCGGCAACGCAGGGAAAACCTTTGTATTACGCTCAGTTCGATGGTGATGCTATAGCTGCTGGCACTCATGGTCACTTCATTGTTGGACCAACCCCTAATGCTAATTACGTTGTGGAACTTCATTACTACTACGAGCCTCCATCTATAGTATCTACGGGAACGTCTTGGTTGGGAGACAACGCTGATACAGTACTTTTGTACGGGTCTCTCTTGGAGGCTTATACGTTTATGAAGGGTGAGCCAGACATAATGGCAGACTACAAGGAGGGGTATCAGTCTGCGCTCCAGCAGTTGTCAGTTATTGACGCCTTTAGTAAGAAGGATAGCTACAGGGATGGAGAGCCTAGATGAACAATATGCCATTTAATATGTCTGTGGGTAGCATTGAGGTTAGGACCACCAACAATCGTGGGTTCACACCTGAAGAGGTTGCTGAGAGGTGTACTGACAAGCTGCTACACGTTTCTGAACAAGCCCCTCCCGTAATAAGAGATCAAGCAGTAGCCTACAAACAGCAGATGACGGGCGTTATAGCTTCTTACATGAAACAGGCTATTCAAAGTGACAGAACTACTGTATATAACGCAATCAAAGACGCTGGGCACCTAAAACTGGCAGAATATATAAGGAATATGTAAATGGCATTTTCAGGAAACTACATGTGTACTTCGTTTAAAACCGAACTGCTTAAAGGCGTACACAACTTCACAGCAGCATCTAATGTGTTTAAGCTGGCTTTGTATACAAATAGTGCCAGTTTTAATGCTGATACTACTGGCTATACTGCTACCAACGAAATTAACGGCACAAACTACACTGCTGGCGGTAATCCTATAACCACAATTACTCCTACATCCACAGGCCAAACTGCCTTTGTAGGCGCTAACGATGTGGTGTTTTCAAACGTAACAATAAGCCTAGTTCGTGGCGCTCTTTTCTATAACAATGCTCCCGTATCTGGTGGTGGTACTCCTTCTGTAGCTGTACTGGACTTTGGTTCAGATAAAGCCGCAAGTGCTGGAGACTTTACCGTTGTTATGCCTACAAATAACGCCTCTAACGCAATTATCCGCATAGCTTAAAAGGTAGCGCCTCATGTCCACTGTATATCTAGGTGGCTGGGGTCGATCCACTTGGGGCTTCGGGGCTTGGAATGAAGCAAGCGTCCTTCCGATACTAAGTGGTTCTGTTGGCTCAGTAACTACTGTAGTTCGTATAAACGTATTGGGCGTTAGCGGAACTGGACAAGTAAATGCAGCAACGACAACAGGATTTGCAACAGCGCCTGTTTCGGGCGTTAGTGGTACTTCTGAATTAAACACAGTAGTAATAGACTCAGACGGCAACACACCTGTGCTGGGTCTAAACTCTATAGGCTCTGTTGGTACAGTATCTATTGTATCTGAATCAGCTCTGCCGATTACAGGCGTTGTAGGCAGCACAGCCATAGGTACAGCTACCACAAGATTTGGGCGTGTTGTTGATCTCACAGGTATATCTTCTACTGGAAGTGTTGGTAGTGTAACTGTTAACGAATCTTCTTCTTTACCCGCAACAGGAGTTGCTGCAACAGGTCAGCTAGGCACTATAACGCTAATATACAGTAATGCTAATGTGAGCGGTGTATTGGCTAATGCCTTGTCTGGCTCTCCTACAGTATCTTCTGATGGCAATATACCAGCAACTGGAATATCATCAACAGCTTCTATATCATCAGTAACAACAAAAAGTGGTGTCACTCAAAATGTAACTGGGGTTTCAGCTTCATTCTCGGTAGGTTCAGTAACTGTAAATCAAGGTGCCAGCGTTTCACCATCAGGTCTTCAAGCAAATGGGTTTGTAGGTAACTCAAATGTCTGGGCAAAAATAATACCTATAGATGGATCAAGTTGGTCTGGCATATCTCCAAGTGATTCGGGTTCTTGGTCAGACATCACCCCTTCATCTTCAGTAGATTGGAAAAAGATTGCATCTTAACCTTTGGCGCGGTATTAATGGCCCAGCAAAAGGTTCAATTGAACCAAAAGTAAGTCCAAAGTTTGTTGGGAAATTATATGGCTAGTGTTTACACAAACGATTTAAGACTTGAAGAAATAGGTACTGGGGAGCAGTCTGGCTCTTGGGGAACTACCACAAACAGAAATTTAGACCTTATAGCTGAAGCTTTTAGTTTTGGTACAGAAGCTATAACAACAAACGATGACAGCCACACAACAAATCTAGTTGATGGTCAAACATCTCAAGGTAGGTCAATATTTTTAAAATACACTGGTGCTTTGGATTCTAATTGTACAGTAACATTGGGTCCAAACAGTGTAAGCAAGATGTGGTTTATTCAAAACGCCACAACAGACAGTGGGTCATCAGGCCCTTATAGCCTTATTATAAATCAAGGCACGACAGCCGGAAGTGGTTCAAAAATTACCATACCGAATGGACAAGTTAAATGTGTTCACACTGATGGAATTGGTGACAATTCTTCTGTTATTGATGCATTTACAGGTTTAAGCGTTCCAAGCATGTTTATAGCGGGTGCCGCCCCAGCAAGCATTGGTGATGTTTTGGCATTAAGCATAGCGTTAGGATAGAATATGGCTAATACCTTTAAGAGTTACTTGGCAAGCGCCACAGGTACTGGAGAGGTAGCTGTTCGCACAGTTGCTTCTGGAACTCAAACTGTTGCAGTGGGTATTAACCTTGCAAACATTCTAACCACACAAATTACGGCGAGTGCTTACATCACTAGAGATGTGTCTGGAACACCAACAAATTTCTATATAGTAAAAGATGCCCCGATACCTGCACAGGGCGCTCTGTCTGTTTTAGACGGCAAGATTATTTTAGAAGCTGCGGATGTGGTTAAGGTTATATGTAATACGGCAAGTGGCCTAGACACTATGCTATCGGTACTGGAGATTACCTAATGGCTGGATATATTGGCTCTAAATCTTCAGGAATTATTTCAGGCATTGATGCGTCCATCGCTGAGTTAAACCTTAATGATAAGGCTTCAGCCAACGGCACTACAGAGGCCAACAAGGTTCTTACGGCAGATGCCAATAAAGATGTTACCGCGATCCGCAACTTGACAGCTACAGGTGATGTGACAGCCACAGGCACTGTTACACGCGCCCTGACGCGAGGCTCCATTGATGTTGGTAATAGCTCTGGTGTGTCATCTGCCTTAGCAAAAGGTGCTGCGGGGACGGTCTTAACTTCAGATGGGACCGACATTAGTTGGGGTTCTGCGGGGGCTGCATTCAACGGTGCAACTAATACTTTGACAGGTAGTACAACTTTGTCTGCAAGTGACAGCGGAGAGATGTTTGTTGTAACCGCTATTGCAACTTTAACACTGCCAGCCGCTTCAAACGGTGTGTTCTTTTTAATTCACAACGAACACAGTGCCGATATTCAAGTCAAAGCTAACGGTACGCAAAAAATAAATAATATTGCCTCTGTAGCTGGCAGGATTCCAACTAAAGTGGGCATTATAATTTGTGCTGATGGAAACGAATGGTACACAATCAGCGGGGCTTTAAACTTTACGTCACATAAAGTTACGAATTACACAGGGTCATTTACACACACAATGGACCCTCTTGCGACAAGCGTTTTGATTGGCGCTTGGGGTTCTACAGGCCAAGGCGCGTACCGAGAAAACTCTGTAGGCGTTTATAATGCTGGTGGTGGTGGGGGTGCTGCTTATGCCGAAAAGTATATTACTTCTAGCCTAGCTAGTTCTTACGCTGGTGTAGCTGGAGTAATGGAAGAACGCGGACTAACTAACGGAACAGATACGACAGTTGCGGGAATGACTGCTGCCCACTCTCCAGCGGCACCATCGGTTAACTTTTCAAGCGATGCGGGGAACCAAGCTGGCCGCGCTGGTGGGATTGCATCAAATGGTGATTTTAACGCCAACGGCGGGGCAGGAAGTGCCGCCACAGGTGGAAACCGGCAAGGCGGCGGCGGTGGATCAGGCAGTCGCGCTGGCACAGGTGGCGCATCCCTCCAAAATAGTAGCAGCGGTAATTATCACGGCGGCGGCACAGGTGGAAACGATTCCGTATCAGGTGGGCAAGGTGCTGCTGCAACGGCAAAAGCGGCAGGAGCCGCGACTTTTACTCTCTACGCCTCTGAGACTTTTGAAGGTGGCTTAACAAGTGGCGATACAGGTGTAGGTGCCCACGGAGGTTCCACAATAACACTGACTACTGGTGAAACAGTAGTTTTCGGGTCACTAACACTTGGTGGTGGGGCCGAAGCGAATAGCAGCGGTACAGTTGGTGTTGTGTCATTTTTGGAGTTTTTCTAATGGGTTATCCAAGACAAGCAATTTCAACAACAACAGGTGAAAAAAAGTTCATCGGTGATGACCCTATACCAGATGGGCATGTTGCTTTTTACGAAGATGAAGAGATTTCTGCTAGAGCAAAACGTGACGAACTCTTAGCGGCGTCTGACAGCATGGCTTGGGCTGACCGCATTACAGACGCTTGGCGCACGTACAGGCAAGCACTGCGTGATGTACCCGCACAATCTGGGTTCCCCACCACAATCAATTGGCCCGTTAAGCCTGAGTAGGAGATTAAGACATGTCAGGATATATAGGCACACAGCCAGTACCACAGGCCACGCAGAAGCGTCAGGCTTTTACTGCTACGGCAGGGCAGGATACTTTCGCTACAAGCGGCTACTCAGTGGGCTTCGTTGACGTATATATGAACGGCGTAAAGCTGGCTGCTGCCGATTACACTGCGACCAACGGCTCTGATGTGCAGATAGGCACTCCTGCGCTTGTCAACGACATTATAGAGATTGTAGCGTTTACATCGTTTGTAGCTAGTGATGGGTTGGCCGCTGCAAACAATCTGTCAGACTTAGAGAACGCATCTACAGCAAGAACAAACCTCGGTGTAACTTTACCAAACCTTGGAGTTACCAGCACGGCGGCTGAGTTAAACAATCTAGCTGCAGTGCCTCGCGGTTCTATTATTTACGGTAACAGCAGTGCAGCCACAGCAAGACTAAGCAAAGGCGCAACAGGTACAGTACTGACCGCTGGTGCTGATGACATTAGTTGGGTAGAGGCAAGCAGTGGTGGCGAACAGACATTCACTGCAAGTGGCGCGATTACTGCGGGTGACCTTGTTTCGTTGAATACAAACGGAACAATAAGCAAAAGCAAATCCCTGCTAGGCGTTCCTGCAACCTTTTCCAGTTCAGAAATTAGGCCATCGTGTGATTCTGCGTACGACAGTGATACGGACAGAGTTATTGTCGCTTGGGTGGATGAAACTTCAAACGTAGGTAAAATTGCAATCGGGACTGTGTCTGATGTTGATAATTCAGTTACCTATGGCACTGCGCTAGATTTTGACACAGGTTTTCTTGGGAGTACGCAGAATTGGATTAAAGTTGTTTATGACCCCTCTACCCAACGCGGTTTAATAATTTATCTGAACGGCAACTACAACATTGTCGCTAGAACAATTACTGTGACGGGCGGCTCAACTAATACCGCCGCTGTTGGTGCTACCGCACAGTTAGAAGCTGGAACCTCCGCTAGCAGGGAAGCGTACAGAATTGGTACTGCTGTTGATATGATGTTTTGCCCAACCATTAACAAAATAGTCGTGATTTTTGCCAATACCACAGGTGTTGGTAAAGCACGTATCATAATTCCAAACGCAGGTACAAATACGGTAACTTTTGGGGACGAGGTCACAGTTTCTGTTGACACTGAGTTTAACTTTGTCTCAATGGACTATGACGTTGCTAATAATATCGTTGGGTTTTCCTACGAAAGTGATTCGAGCGATGGGTATTTTAACTGTCTAACACCTAATGCGGATAACACAGTCACCGTTGGCTCAGAAATAGAACCTAGACCAGGAGCTATTACCTTTACGCAATGTATATACGACCCCATAGCCGATAACTTTGTCGCAATGCTTTTAAATAGTAACACTCTGAATTTTGAATTTATTCATGTAGACTCTAGCAGAGTAATGACTGTATTAAATTCTATTGATTTTAGACAAGATTATCAACCACCATACGGCGTATTTAGTTCTATATACGATTCAAGTACATCAAGTGTTTACAATTTTGCTGAAAATGGATTAATTTTTTTAAGCAAGTTTGGTAGTCCTAGTGTCGTTGGTTTCAATACCGTATCATCTCCAGTGCAATGGTCTGGTCATGACAGCGTGACACTAGGCGAATCGAATTGCAACCCCACGCTCCTTTCAAACGGCAGAGTATTTCTTGCAGTTAAGGACACATTAACAGATTCTGGTAAATCGATTGTTGTAGGTGATTTAATGGCTTCGCCTGTCGGCCTTGCAGCGGAGTCCATTAGCGATACTGCTTCGGGAAAAGTCACTGTCGCTGGCGGGATTAACACTCATCAATCTGGTTTAACAAGCGGTTCATCTTATTTGGCCTCTTTGCAAGGAACAGCGGAACTTGTGACTTATCAAGAAGGCGTCTTGTTTGCTGGTCCCAGCAGATCACTACCTGTTCAAGCAATCGCACAATCTGCGACAACCGTGTATGTCACTGGGTTTACTCCTTTAATTTCAACTTACTTCAGGAAGTAGCAATCATGACCAAAGCTAGAGACCTTGCGGGATTCGCGTCATCCTCTGTAACAACCACAGCTTCTGATGGCTTGGTTCTCAAGGGTGATGGTACTACTACAGACGTTATTATAAAGAACGGTGCTAACGCTACGGTGGCTACGGTGGCTGACGGTACTACTACTTTGGCTGCAACTGCTAACCTAACGGCTGGCGGTAGTATAACAGCCACAGGAGCGTCAGTAGGCGCGTTGGCTAGAGGTTCTATACAAGTAGGCAACTCGTCAGGTGTGGCTGCAGCGTTGGCTAAAGGTGCTGCGGGAACAGTTTTAACATCTGATGGCACAGACTTGTCATATACTACGGTAGGTTCAAGCGATGTAGTTTGGCCTTCTAGTTTTGCCTCTCCAACTAATACATACACAAGCAGCGGCACATGGAGCAAGGGCAGCTTAGCTGATGATGACTATGTTTGGATTTACCTTGTAGGTGGTGGTGGAGGTGGTTCTTATGATAGTAGTAATTTTATAACATCAGGCACCCCCGGTGCTGCTTTGTTGCTTTACGGTAAGGCTAGTTTGTTTAATGGTGGCGCGTATGTAATTGGCACGGGAAACCCTAAACAAACTACGGCTGCAACTCCAACTACCTTTACATTGT
>Ga0102812_10002653_pt1 | contig 12022 bp, 10 predicted proteins | sample ColrivemetaGS713_FD_79334 | JGI IMG/M metagenome (GOLD analysis project Ga0102812, IMG submission 79334) | Estuarine microbial communities from the Columbia River estuary - Flood tide ETM metaG S.713 | ecosystem: Environmental > Aquatic > Marine > Intertidal zone > Estuary | place: USA... | reverse complement strand
CGATTATAGCTACGGGGGAAAACCTCAACAAGTTTGTCGTTCTTAATATCGTGGAAGACAGCCCGGCCTACGAAGCAGATATTCGCAAAGGGGATGAAATCAGAGTCCTTAACGGTGTACCTGCTCGTATGCGAGGACTAGAGAATATCCTCCGCTTTCTTCAAAAAAAGCCAGGAAAAAAAATCCGCCTGCTGATCGGAAGAGGCGAGGATAAATTACAAAAAGAAATTAGACTAAGGGACCTTATCTAAACCATCTCTTGGGTCATCACATCGCTCCATTCCCATAGCTCGTGAGCGAGTTCGGGATCGCGAGCCAGCTCCGAAGGTTTTCGGCAACACTGTCGTTCATCGAAATAACGCCCGGTAACGCCGCGCACCTCCGGACTCAGCGCTAAATACAATGGGGTACGTGCTCCGCAACGGGTAGAGCGCATGAATGGCTTGTAAAAGCTCCACAAAAGGGAAAAAAACCACCGGGTTCCCTTGTTCGCAATCCGGGTGCGGATCACTCCGGGATGCAGGCAATTGCTTTCAATTTCCGGATAACGGCGGGCCAGCTCGCGGGTAAAAAGTACATTGGCAAGCTTACTGCGAGCATAGGCTTCCAGGCCGTTGTAACTTTCAGGGCCACCATCGCCGGTAAGGCTTTCAAAATCCAGCTTACCGTGAAAGTGGGCTACGGAAGCCAGGTTCACAATCCGGCCAGCAGGAGCGCTCTTGAGCAGAGGGATCAATAAGTTCGTAAGCAGGAAGTGTCCTAAATGGTTCACCGCAAATTGCAACTCGATACCTTCTTCCGAGAACTGAAGCTCATTGTTGAAAATACCGGCATTGTTAATCAAAACATCGAGTTTACCAAACCGATCTATAAAAGTATCGGCTGCTGTTCTAACGGTTTCCAGATTACTCAAATCACAATAGAGCCAGTGAATATCTTCGTTGCCGGTACGGTACCTCAGCGTAGCAACTGCTGCTTCTAATTTTACCGTTGACCGACCCGCAATAATCACTTGATGCCCCCGCTCAAGCAATACTTGAGCAGTTGCGCGACCGATGCCGTCGTTACCTCCGGTGATTAAGATGGTTTGTTGCTGCATGAAGAAGTAAAGTGGTTAGGATCTTCTGTTTCTATAACAACAAAACCCCGGAAAATAGTTGTGTTTATTTTACCTTTACTCCTAGATTAAATAATCCTCCCCGCAAAAAACATTCCCTGGTATGTACCAAAAACTACTGTTTACCCTGTGTCTAACTTCTTTTTTATGTGCTAGCGGTTCGCTTTTCAGCCAATCAACGGATGCTGCCTTGCGCGCCAAGGCTCAATTGTTGGCAGAGCGCTACATCATCACCGATGGCCACGTAGACCTCCCCTACCGCCTGCGCATCCAAAACTTCCGCCCAACCAAAGAATACCTGGGAATTCCAATCAGCACCCCCGACGGCGATTTCGATTATGAGCGCGCTAAAAAGGGGGGCTTAGATGCTCCTTTTATGTCGATCTACATTCCTGCTTCTTACCAAACGGAAGGTGGCGCTAAGGAATTTGCAGATTCCCTCATCGATATGGTAAGTGCTATTGCCGTAGCTCACCCCGACAAGTTTATGATGGCCAATAGCCCGGCCGATGTTAAAGTAGCCTTTGCGGCCGGAAAGATTGCCCTGCCCATGGGCATGGAAAACGGCGCTCCTATCGGAGATGACCTCTCCAATGTAGCCTACTTCCGCCAACGAGGTATCGATTACGTAACGCTTACCCATTCCAAAGACAACTTGATCTGTGACAGCAGCTACGATACCACCCGCACCTGGAATGGCCTGAGCCCTTTTGGGCGGGAAGTAGTGGCCGAGATGAACAGGGTAGGCATTATGGTAGATATCAGCCACGTGAGCGACAGTACGTTCTGGCAAGTCATGGCGCTTTCACAGGCTCCGTGTATTGCCAGCCACAGTTCCGCACGCAAGTTCACGCCCGGTTTCGAGCGCAACATGAACGACGATATGATCAAGGCCCTGGCACAAAAAGGGGGGGTCATTCAGATCAACTTTGGCAGTACCTTTCTCGACGGAAAAGTCGCAGCCCAGCGGGATAGTCTACGGAACTTGTTGCAGGAGATCCTGGCCGAAAAAGATTTATCTTCCCGCGACGAAGCTGCCGAGCCCATTATTGAAAAATTTCAGCAAGAGCATCCTGCCTTGTTTGCCGATGTGGAGACCGTTGCCGATCACATCGACCACGTGGTAGCACTCAGCGGTGTGGACCACGTCGCTTTTGGCAGTGATTTTGATGGTGTGGGTGACAGTTTACCCACCGGACTCAAGGATGTAAGTATGTATCCCAACCTGATCATGGAACTTCTCCGTAGAGGCTATCAGGAAGATGAAATTGCGAAAATTTGCTACGGCAACGTATTCCGCGTTTGGCGCCAGGTCGCACTCGTGGCGGAATCTTTATAATAAAGTGGCGTCATTTAACGATAATAATACGATACTATTTTCTTTTTTTCCCGTCTATAAACACACATAACCATCATTAATTTTTCAAACATGAGAAAACAATTTCTGCTTTTTAGCACTGCATTCTTGTTCATCAGCCTCTTTAGTACTCCCCTAAAGGCGCAGTGGACGGAAGCAAAACTACAAACCTTGTACTCCAACTTCCTGGACAGTAAAGGTTACGAAAACAGCATTGACGGCGACGGCGATGTTCAGTTCAAACACAATGACCGTACTTTTTTCATCGAGGTCAACGAAGACGATACGGAGTTTTTCCGGGTTGTCCTCGCTAATATTTGGCCCATTGAGAGCGTATCCGAAAGCCTCCAGGTAGTACAGGCCTGCGACGAAGTCAACCGGACCATGAAGTGTACCAAAGCGTATACCACCAATGATGACGTCTGGATCGCCGTAGAGCTGTTTGTTGGCAAGCCGGATGCCTTCAAGGACGTTTTTGAACGTTGCTTGTCCGCCATTGAGCTCGGGGTCTCCACTTTCGTTGAAGAAATGTAAACTCCTGATTGATGCTAAGGTTCACCCTGAAAAGATTCGCGCTATTGATCCCCACACTGTTAGTGGTTTCGCTGCTGGCATTTGGGCTCAATCAGTGTACTCCGGGTGACCCGATCGAACAAAGGCTACCGCCGCCGCAAGATGGTGTTCAATCTTACGAAGATTACCTGAACAACTACCTACGGCTGGCAAAAGAAGAAGGGCTGGATCTGCCCTTCTTCTATTTTGGTATTACCACTGCGGCTTATCCCGACACCCTTCATCGGATCCTTCCCCTGGCCGACCAAACCAACGTCCGCCGCCTCATCGGGCAGTTCCCTAATAATTGGAGCCTGACACAAGCCTACTTCCGGCAACTGCGTGCTTTGCGCATCCAATTTAATCGCACCGATCTTTCCTACCACAGCGATGCGCTCATTGAGGCTCGCCGACTGCTGGAAAACATGGGTCTTCAATACCAACCCCAGGCCATTACGACAAGTCTGAATGCACTACAAGAGCAAGTTGGACAGGATTCCACCCTCTCCGCACTGGGAGGAAAACAAGTGAGCCTGTTAAAAGAAAATTTCACGGCCATGGAAACGGTCTCCTATTCCTGGGACAGGTATTTACCCGTATTTCGTTGGAATGGCTGGGGCAACCAGTATCATCATTGGCTGCGTAAAATCGTCCGTGGTGATCTGGGAGTTAGCACTGTTACTTCCCAGGATGTCGCCGAAAAAATCGGTACTGCGATTTCCTGGACCCTGCGGCTCAACCTGAGCGCTATTCTGATTGCTTATTTACTAGCCATCCCGCTGGGCGTTTACGCAGCCCTCAAAGCGGGCACCGGTTTTGAACGCCGCCTCAATATCGCGCTGTTCTTCCTCTATGCACTACCCAGCTTTTGGGTAGCCACCCTGCTAAGTCAGTTTCTGACCAACCCTGAATGGCTAAATCTATTCCCCAGCATGGGCGTCGGCGAAATCAGCCCCGATGCAAGCTGGCTAGAAGGCCTGGGAGTTAGAGTACATCATTTCTTTCTTCCTGTTTTTTGTATGGTCTACGGCACGCTGGCCTACGTCACCCGTCAGGTGAGGGCTTCAATGGTCCAGATCTTACAATCGGATTTTATCCGCACCGCAAAGGCCAAAGGTCTTTCAGAGCGGCAAGTACTCTGGAAGCACGCGTTTCCCAATGCCTTGTTTCCACTCATCACGATGTTTGGTAGTTTGCTGCCGCGCGCGATTGCCGGCGCCATCATCATTGAACAAATCTTCAACATTCCGGGCGTAGGCTTGCTTACCATCAATTCTATTTTCAGCAAAGACTGGCCAATTGTCTATGCCCTTCTGCTCCTGACTTCCATCCTGACCATCACAGGGATTCTTCTGGCGGATCTTCTTTATGCCTGGGCCGATCCCCGTGTTCAGCTTAACCAACAAAACCAGGAAGCTCATGCTTAACGCCGTAAAAAGAATACGAGGTCAGTTGCTGAGCCGCATCAATCGCCGCCGTTCCTGGCGTTGGGCCAAGAAGGGGCTGTATTTTTTTGTACTAATCGCCCTGTTCGCAAATTTCCTGGCCAATGACAAGCCTTATATCTGCAAATACAACGGTGAATGGCAAGCTCCCCTATTCCGAGCAGTAGCTGTTGACCTGGGCATCAGCCAGTGGCCCGCCGACCAAGCCAACATCCGCTGGCAGGAGGCAGACCTTACGCAGGACTTTTGGCCTCCGGTACCCTATTCCCCCAATCAAATCGATCTGTACAACAACCGCTCTACCAGTCCACTTGACCAGCAAAAAGTAAAAAGCTGGCGCTACCGACATTGGCTGGGCACCGACCACCAGGGTAGAGATGTGCTGGCGGGAATGATCTGGGGCACCCGTATTGCGCTGGTGATCGGTATCCTGTCCATGCTCCTGGCCAGTATGATTGGCATTCCCCTGGGGAGTCTGGCCGGCTATTTTGGCAACACCGATCTCAGGATCAAACGCTCTCAGGCTTGGGGGTTATTTTTGGGCGCATTACTTGGCTCGTATTGGGGATTTCTGGTGCGCCGCCCCCTGCTGGATATGGACCAGGAGATCAGCTATTTTGCTGGCGGTTTATTTTTTGTAGCCTTGGCTTGTACCTTGGGCAGTTGGCTGGGCGGAAAATGGTTTCCAACCAACAAACAGGTCACCCTGCCTATTGATACCCTGGTTATGCGAATTATTGAGACCATCAACTCCATCCCTGCACTATTATTGCTACTCTCCATCGTAGCAATTGTGCCTAAACCCAGTATCTTTTCCATTATTATCATCCTCGGATTGCTCAGTTGGCCGGGAATTGCCCGCTTTGTGCGAGGCGAAATGCTGCAAATCCGATCGTTGGAATACATCCAGGCAGCCAAGGTGCTGGGGGCGTCTCCTATGCGGAGCCTTTGGCGACACGCACTGCCCAACGCCCTGGGCCCGGTTTATGTAGCGCTGTCTTTCGGGATTGCGGGCGCTATCCTCGTCGAGGTCAGTCTTTCCTTTTTAGGGATTGGTATGCCCGCCGATGCCGCTAGTTGGGGTAAGCTATTGCGTTTTGCACGTTCGTCTCCCAATGCGTGGTGGCTGGCCGTATTTCCAGGAATAGCCATTTTTATCACGGTCACCATCTTCAATTTATTAGGAGAAGCCGTCAGTCAGGAAGGTTAGATGGTTGATGGTTGATGGGCAGTCCAACCCTTACACCCTTACACTTTTCCAACCCTTACCCCCTTACCCCTTCCTGCGCATTTTCTTAGGAAAGAGTTCACTTGATCCTTTCCGGCTGGAAAGGTTACCGTTGCGCTTGGTCTTTACTTTGGTCGTTTCGTAGGCTGGGCAACCCGATTTACGGCTACAACTTTGGAGAGAACTGGTACCAGCGACGAGTAAAATGGCCAAAAACAGATACAATAGACGTTTCATATAAGTATTTTCAATGATTGTACTCCGCGAAGAAGCTTTGCTAGAACGCAAATCAGCGGCAAAAAAGTACGACTAAAGCTCAAAAGTATACGCAAAAGGATTATAAGCCAAAAAAAAGCACCCTTAACTTCCACTTTTTTCAAGAAAATAAGGGCTTTGGGGTTGTGTAATTCAAACGTAAGCTTAAATTTGCCTCCACAATTTTCCTAAACCAAAACTATTATTAATGAACAAGGGAGATTTGATTAGCAAGATCGCTGACTCAGCGAGCATTACCAAAGGACAAGCAGAAGACGCTCTGAATGCCGTATTAGACGGAATCACCGAGGCCCTCAAGAATGATGACTCTGTTACTTTGATCGGGTTTGGCACTTTCAGTGTGAGCCACCGTGCTGCACGTTCTGGCCGTAACCCACAAACGGGTGAAACTATCCAGATCGGTGCTAAGAACTTAGCTAAGTTCAAAGCTGGTAAGAAACTGACGGACGCCCTGAACTAATTCAGCATGTTCGTTTGATAACTAAAAGGGCAACTCGGGAAACTGGGTTGCCCTTTTGCTTTTGCTTTGGAAAAAGCTTAGTATTTTAACGCAAATAAAAAAGTTGCGAAATAAACGGCGGTGAATCCGCTATAACAATTTCCTATCATGGCAAACATTGCAGAATTAAAGTCAATCGCATCACAAGTGCGACGCGACATTGTCCGGCAGGTCGCTGATGCCCAGTCCGGGCACCCGGGAGGATCCCTTGGCTGCGCCGACCTTTTAGTAGCCCTCTATTTTGAAGTGATGAAGCATGACCCCAGCTTCAACATGAGTGGCGATCACGAAGACATGTTTTACTTATCTAATGGCCACATCTCTCCGGTCTGGTACAGTGTGTTGGCTCGTAGTGGCTACTTTCCCGTAAAAGAGCTGGCTACCTTCCGCAAACTGAATACACGCCTTCAGGGGCATCCTACGACCCACGAGGGGCTTCCAGGGGTACGTACGGCTTCTGGTTCCTTAGGGCAGGGCCTTAGCGTAGCCATTGGCGCAGCGCTCGCCAAAAGACTTAACAATGATCCCCAGCTCGTCTTCTGCCTGATGGGCGACGGTGAGCAGGAGGAAGGACAAGTTTGGGAAGCAGTGATGTTTGCACCTCACAACAAGGTAGACAACCTCATTGCCATCGTTGACCGCAACAACCAGCAGATCGATGGTAGCCTGGATGAGGTCCTTGACCTTGGCAACCTGGGGGAGAAATACGCCGCCTTTGGCTGGGAAGTACTCCGCATGGATGGTAACAACATGGAAGAAGTCGTAGCTACCCTCAATAAAGCCAAATCCCTCACCGGCAAAGGCAAACCCATCCTTATCGACATGAAAACCGAAATGGGCAAGGGCGTTGACTACATGGAAGGCACCCACAAGTGGCACGGTAAAGCTCCCGATGCCGAACTGACCGCCAAAGCAATGGCCCAGTTGGAGGAAACCTTAGGCGACTATTAATTCATGCTCAAGTACCACGTATTCAGGCGTGTTAACCATAATAAAAAACAATCATGCTCGATAATATAAAAAGCACCGGCAAAAAAGCAACCCGCGACGGGTTTGGTGCCGGTATTGATGCCATTTCTGGCGAGAACGAACAGATCGTCGTCCTGACTGCTGACCTGGCAGGATCGCTAAAAATTGAAAACTTCATCGCCGACTACCCGGAGCGGTATTTCCAGGTAGGCATTGCGGAGGCCAATATGATGTGTATTGCTGCTGGCCTGGCCAACGGCGGTAAGATTCCCTATACGACGACCTTCGCTAACTTTTCGACGGGCCGAGTCTACGACCAGATTCGTCAGTCGATAGCCTACAGCGATAAGAACGTCAAGATTTGTGCCAGCCACGCCGGCCTTACCCTGGGCGAAGATGGTGCCACCCACCAGATCCTGGAAGACATCGGCATGATGCGGATGCTCCCCGGTATGACGGTGATCAATCCTTGTGATTACCATCAGACCAAAGCTGCGGCCATGGCCATTGCGGATCACCACGGACCCGTTTATCTGCGTTTTGGTCGCCCCAGCTGGCCGATGTTCACAGAAGACATGCCTTTCGAGATTGGCAAGGCCCTCCACATGGCAGAAGGTTCGGATATTTCCATCTTCGCTACCGGCCACATGGTCTGGCAAGCCGTTGAGGCAGCCAAGGAACTCGCCAAGGAAGGGATCAGCGTTGATCTGATCAACATCCACACCATCAAGCCCTTGGATGAAGAAGCTATCCTGGCGTCCGTTAAGAAAACGGGCTGTGCCGTCAGCTGCGAAGAACACAACCGGATGGGTGGCCTCGGCGATGCCATCGCTCAGGTACTGACTGGCAACCACCCTGTTCCGCAAGAATTTGTGGCGGTAGACGACTCCTTCGGAGAAAGTGGTACCCCCATGGAATTGCTAGACAAATATGGGCTCAGTGTAGCCGATGTCGTGAAAGCCGCCAAACGCGCGCTGGCACGGAAATAATTTGTTTTGGAGACGCGATGCATCGCGTCTCCAAAACCCACGATAAAATTATTTTTCATTTTTCCAGGTCGATGAACGAGCTTCCATCTAATAAACAATACCATGAGCGATACCCCTTTCCGCTTAGATCGGACGAAATTCAAGATGCAAACCTTTAAAGACGCCAGCCACCAGTTGAGCTATTGGCAAACTAAAACGGCAGTTGAAAGATTGAAAGCAGCCTATTTTTTAATAAGCCAAGCCTATAATTTCGACTTGGACAACCCTCCTAAAATGGATAGACAACAGTTCTCCATGCGTAAACATGCCCATTAATGAAACAGTAGTTTACAATTTCATCCTTTCTATTTCCCTTTTTATCGAATATTTTTTGATCTTTCTCGCACAAAACCCACCTTGCGGTTGTAATATTTTTGAGGCGGCGGTTACTAACGAGTCGCAGATGGTTTTTTACTAAACAAGCCACTGCGAATAACCCGTTTTAAAACAATCATTTTCGTAAAAAATAAACCAGAATGAAACACATTTTCTTGCTTTGCGCATTGTCACTTGGATTTTTCATGGGTAACGCCCAAAACAAGCCCGTTGAGGACATCACTGCTGATGAGATCATCGCGACTTATCTGGAAAACATTGGAGGTGAGGACAACTGGAAAGCACTGACCTCCGTGCGCATGGAAGGCAAAATGGCGCAGATGGGTATGGAGTTTCCCGGTGCAGTCATGCAAATGCCCCCCAACAAGCAGCGTATAGAAATTAACATCCAGGGCCAGGAGATGATCCAGGCTTATGATGGAGAAACGGCGTGGTGGATCAACCCATTTATGGGAGGTCCTGACGCACAGCCGATGCCTGCCGAGATGGCCAGCGAATTTACTAAAGAAACCTTTGAAGACGACTTTATCGACTATGCTAAGAAAGGCCATACCGTAGAATTGCTCGGCCAGACCGAAGTAGACGGAGTGATGACCTACGAACTCAAGTTGACCAAAAAAGACGGCACGGAGGAGTTTCATTACTTCGATCCTGAGTACATGGTGCCGATCATGCAAAAAACCATCGTTTCCGAAGGACAAATGAAAGGCCAGGCGGTAGAAACCTACATGAGTGATTACGAAGAGCACGAAGGATTAATGATCCCGATGTACATCGAATCAAAAGTGGGTGGTGCAACCCAATTCTCAATGACCATAACCAAAGTTGAACTGAATCCTGAGTTGGACGAAGCGCTCTTTGTTTATCCGAAAGCGGCGGACAAAGATTAAGTCATTGATCTTCTCACCGACAAGCTCTTAATTCACTGGCCCTGCGGCAACTGTCGTCAGGGCCAGTGTTGATTTAAATTGAAAAACTTAGAGCTTGTTGGGAAATTTTGCGAACTAATTTTCAACGATTTGAGGTTCTGGCTAAGAAATTAAACCTGAGCTTAGCGGGCTAAGCGAAGGTTTCATTTCGACGCCAGGTTCTTAAATCCTTGAAAAGTAGGAAGCATCAAACTTTTGTTTTTTTAAAAATTTGGGATATTCGTTTTTCACCAGATGAAATTTCCCAACAAGCTCTAACATTATGCGAATTCTTTTTACCTCCTGCACCCTTCTTCTAAGTCTTTTTTTCCTCCCTAAAGCTCAAGCTCAGGAAAGCCAAATCACCACCAACTCTATCTTGCTCGATGGTTTACGCGCCCGGCAGATTGGCCCCGCCGTGCTGAGTGGCCGGGTGAGCAGTATTGCAGTACACCCCAATGACCCCACCATCATCTACATTGGTGCTGCTGGCGGAGGTGTTTGGAAAACCGTTACCGGAGGTACCGTCCTCCGCCCGGTATTCGATGACCACACTCAGTCCATTGGGAAGATCGCTATTGCGCCTAGTGCACCAGAAACCGTCTACGTAGGTACCGGTGAACAATGGACCCGCAACAGTGTCTCCGTCGGAACGGGCATGTATAAAAGTACCAATGGTGGAAGTACCTGGGAAGCCATTGGCCTGGATGATACCGAACGGATCTCCGATATCATTGTCCACCCTACAGATCCTAATACGGCCTACGTAGCAGCCTTGGGGCATCTCTGGGACGCCAACGAAGAACGGGGGGTCTTTAAAACCACCGATGGCGGAAAAACCTGGGAGAAAATCCTCTATATCGACGAAAACACGGGCGCTTCTGATCTCGATTTTGACCCTCGTAATCCGGAAATCGTTTACGCTACCACCTGGAGCTTCCGGCGTTATCCCTGGTCTTTTGATTCCGGTTTTACCGGAGGAAGCGGTGTTTACAAAAGTACCGATGGTGGACGCAACTGGTCGAAAATCCAAAATGGTCTGCCCGACGAAAAACTGGGAAGGATGGCCATCGGTGTAGCCCCCACCAATGGCGACGTTGTTTACCTTTCGGTAGAATGTAAAAGTGCCAAGAAAAAAGGACTGTACCTCAGTACCGATGCCGGTGCCAACTGGAAAATGGTCAGCAACGATTTTAATACCACCGTACGGCCTTTTTACTTCAGCAACCTGACGGTAGACCCTACCAATGACAGCATTGTCGCCAAGTGTGGTTTCCAGGGTATCATTAGCGAAAATCGCGGCGAAGTATTCCGTATGATTGGCAACAGTGTCCACTCTGACATTCACGATATTTGGATCGACCCCACCAATCCCAAGCACCTCCTGATCGCTACCGACGGGGGGATCTACGAAAGTATCGACCGTGGCCGAACGACCAAAATGTGGATGAACTTACCCGTCTCCCAGTTTTACCACGTAAGTGTCGACAATGAAAAGCCGTTCAACGTTTATGGCGGCCTGCAGGACAATGGTTCCTGGATGGGGCCCTCTCGCCGTGCCGGCGGGATTGGCAACAATGACTGGACCAACGTCTACGGTGGTGATGGCTTCTACGCTTTCCGCCATCCGTTGAAGGAAGACATTATTTTTGCGGAGTACCAGGGCGGCAACCTCGTTCGCTACAATAAAAAAACCGGACAAGCCAAATCCATCGCCCCTTATCGTGGTACCGGTGAAGAGGAACTGCGCTACAACTGGAACTCTCCCGTGCACATCAGCACCTTGCGCCCCGAACGGATGTACTTTGCCAGCCAGTACCTCTACCGCAGCGAAGACATGGGTGAAAGCTGGGACCGCATCTCACCTGATCTGACGACAGACAATCCGGACAAGCAGCAACAGTTTGCTTCTGGAGGATTGAGCATCGACAACTCTACTGCCGAGAACAACTGTACGATCTATACCATCGCCGAATCGCCGGTAGCCGACCAGACTATCTGGGCGGGCACCGATGATGGGAACCTGCAAGTCACCAACGATGGTGGTAAAAACTGGCAGAACGTTATTGCCAATGTCCCCGGCCTGCCGGAAGCTACGTGGGTGACTTTCGTCGAACCCAGCCCACACGATGCGCGGACGGCCTTCGTAACGTTTGACCACCACCGCATGGGCGACATAACGACCTACCTCTATAAAACCACCGACCTCGGAGCGACCTGGACACGCCTGGCCAATACGGAAGACGTAGCGGGCTACGCCCTGAGTGTTCGTCAGGACCTGGTGCAACCCAACCTCTTGTTCTTGGG
>Ga0102812_10002651_pt1 | contig 12025 bp, 13 predicted proteins | sample ColrivemetaGS713_FD_79334 | JGI IMG/M metagenome (GOLD analysis project Ga0102812, IMG submission 79334) | Estuarine microbial communities from the Columbia River estuary - Flood tide ETM metaG S.713 | ecosystem: Environmental > Aquatic > Marine > Intertidal zone > Estuary | place: USA... | reverse complement strand
TACCCTAATCCATTTTTTTACTATTTTTTAAATTTTTTCTATTTCGATAATAATTTAATGTATAATACTATAATGAAAACTCATATTTAAATAGATAATTAATAACTAATTTTTGAAAATAATGAGAGTTTCTTAAATTATCATCTCCTGAAAAGGAGAAACGTTAATGGCAATAAGCTCAACTGATAACCGCACAAAGAACGTGCAAGTTTTTGTTGAAAAGAACGCTGTAGAAACAAGTTTTGAAAAATGGGCACAACCAGGTCATTTTTCAAGAACTTTAGCGAAAGGTCCAAAAACAACAACTTGGATTTGGAGTCTACATGCAGATGCTCACGATTTTGATAGTCAAACAAGTTCGTTAGAAGAAGTATCACGTAAAGTTTTCAGTGCTCATTTTGGTCAACTTGCTGTGATCTTCTTATGGATCAGTGGTATGCATTTTCATGGTGCTTACTTCTCAAACTACTCTGCTTGGTTAACAGACCCAATTAACATTAAACAAAGTTCACAAGTTGTTTGGCCAATTGTTGGTCAAGAAATTTTAAATGGTGATCTTGGTGGAAATTTCCAGGGTGTTCAAACAACTTCTGGTTGGTTCCAAATGTGGCGTGCAGAAGGAATTACTAGTGAAGTAGAATTATATTGGATCGCAATTGGTGGTTTAGCAATGTCAGCAATTATGTTATTTGCTGGTTGGTTCCACTATCATAAAGCAGCTCCAAAATTAGAATGGTTCCAAAACGCTGAATCAATGATGAACCATCATTTAGCAGGTTTATTAGGTTTAGGTTGTTTATCATGGTCGGGTCACCAAATTCATGTAGCATTGCCAATCAATAAATTATTAGATGCTGGTGTGGCTCCACAAGAAATTCCATTACCTCATGAGTTTTTAATTAACCGTGAATTAATGAGTCAGTTATACCCAAGTTTTTCAAAAGGGTTAGCACCATTTTTCAGTGGTCACTGGGGTGAATATTCTGACTTCTTAACATTTAAAGGTGGTTTAAATCCAATTACTGGTGGTTTATGGTTAAGTGATATAGCACATCACCATTTAGCATTATCTGTATTATTTATCGTTGCAGGTCATATGTACCGTACAAATTTTGGTATTGGTCATAGCATGAAAGAAATTTTAGAAGCACATAAAGGGCCATTCACAGGTGAAGGTCATAAAGGTTTATATGAAATTTTAACAACATCATGGCATGCACAACTAGCTATTAACTTAGCTATGATGGGTTCATTAAGTATTATTGTAGCACACCACATGTATGCAATGCCACCTTATCCTTATCTAGCAACAGACTATGCTACACAATTATCACTATTTACGCATCATATGTGGATTGGTGGTTTCTGTGTTGTAGGTGGTGCAGCTCATGCTGCAATTTTTATGGTCCGTGATTACACACCAGCAAATAATTACAATAATTTGTTAGACCGTGTTTTACGTCATCGTGATTCAATTATTTCACATTTAAACTGGGTTTGTATTTTCTTAGGTACACATGCGTTCAGTTTCTATGTTCACAATGATACTATGCGTGCATTAGGTCGTCCACAGGATATGTTCTCAGATAAAGCAATTCAATTACAACCAATTTTTGCACAATGGATTCAAAATATCCATTTATTAGCACCAGGTACAACAGCACCAAATGCTTTAGCAACAACAAGTTATGCTTTCGGTGGAGAAGTTGTTGAAGTAGGTGGTAAAATTGCCATGATGCCAATTAAATTAGGTACTGCAGATTTTATGGTTCACCATATTCACGCTTTTACAATTCACGTAACTGTTTTAATTTTACTAAAAGGTGTTTTATACGCTCGTAGTTCTAAATTAATTCCAGATAAAGCAACTTTAGGTTTCCGTTTCCCTTGTGATGGTCCGGGTCGTGGTGGTACTTGTCAAAGTTCAAGTTGGGATCATGTATTTTTAGGTTTATTCTGGATGTATAACTCTATTTCGGTAGTAATCTTCCACTTCAGTTGGAAAATGCAATCTGACGTATGGGGAACTGTTACTCCTGATGGTAGTATTTCACATATTACAGGTGGAAACTTCGCACAAAGTTCAATTACAATTAATGGATGGTTACGTGATTTCTTATGGTCACAAGCATCACAAGTTATTCAATCATACGGCTCGGCTTCATCAGCTTATGGTTTAATTTTCTTAGGTGCTCACTTTATTTGGGCATTCAGTTTAATGTTCTTATTTAGTGGCCGTGGTTACTGGCAAGAATTAATTGAATCAATTGTTTGGGCACATAATAAATTAAACTTCGCACCAACAATTCAACCACGTGCTTTAAGTATTACACAAGGTCGTGCTGTTGGTTTAGCACATTATTTATTAGGTGGTATAGGAACAACTTGGTCATTCTTCTTAGCACGTGCTATTTCAATAAGTTAATATTTAAATTTTTTTAAAAATACGAGTCAAAGATAATTTTTGTCGATTATTTCAAATCAATATTTATATGAAAAGGCATCAAATAATTATGGCAACTAAATTTCCCAAGTTTAGCCAAGCCCTTGCACAAGATCCTGCAACAAGACGTATTTGGTACGGTATTGCAACTGCACATGATTTAGAAGCACATGATGGAATGACTGAAGAAAATCTATACCAAAAGATTTTTGCTTCACACTTTGGTCATTTAGCTGTAATTTTCTTATGGACAGCAGGAAACTTATTCCATGTTGCTTGGCAAGGAAATTTTGAAAAATGGGTTAGTAATCCATTAAAAACAAAACCAATTGCACATGCAATTTGGGATCCACATTTTGGTGAATCTGCATTAAAAGCTTTTAGTAAAGGTAACACTTATCCTGTCAATATTGCATATTCTGGTGTATACCAATGGTGGTATACTATTGGATTCAGAACAAACCAGGAATTATACCAAGGTTCAATTGGTTTATTACTATTAGCGAGTGCTTTATTATTCGCAGGTTGGTTACATTTACAACCAAAATTTAGACCAAGTTTATCATGGTTTAAAAATAATGAATCACGTTTAAATCACCATTTATCTGGTTTATTAGGTGTAAGTTCGTTAGCATGGACAGGTCACCTTGTTCACGTTGCGTTACCAGCTTCACGTGGCGTTCATATCGGATGGGATAATTTCTTAACAACTCCGCCGCATCCTGCAGGATTAACACCATTTTATACAGGCAATTGGACAGCTTACGCAGAAAATCCAGATTCAGTAGATCACGTATATGGTACAAGTGAAGGTGCAGGTACTGCAATTTTAACTTTTTTAGGTGGTTTCCACCCTCAATCTAAAGCTTTATGGTTAAGTGATATCGCACATCATCAATTAGCTATTGCCGTTGTATTTATTGTTGCAGGTCATATGTACCGAACAAACTTCGGTATCGGCCATAATATGAAAGAAATTTTAGATGCTCACCGTCCCCCAGGTGGTGAATTAGGTAAAGGTCATGTTGGTTTATTTGAAACAATTACGAACTCTTTACATATGCAATTAGGTTTAGCATTAGCATGTTTAGGTGTAGCAACATCTTTAACTGCACAACACATGTATGCATTAAACCCTTACGCATTTTTATCAAAAGATTTTACAACAGAAGCAGCTTTATATACTCATCATCAATATATTGCTGGATTCTTAATGGTTGGTGCTTTTGCTCATGGAGCAATCTTCTTTGTTCGTGATTACGATCCTGAATTAAATAAAGGAAATGTTTTAGCAAGAATGTTAGAACATAAAGAAGCTATTATTTCTCACTTAAGTTGGGCGTCTTTATTCTTAGGTTTCCATACTTTAGGTTTATATATCCATAATGATACTGTAGTAGCATTTGGTCAACCAGAAAAACAAATATTATTTGAGCCTTTGTTTGCAGAATATATTCAAGCTGCATCTGGTAAAGCCGTATATCAAATGAATGTTTTATTAGCATCATCTACTAGTCCAGCAACTGTTGCTGGTAATCAATTATGGTTACCAGGTTGGTTAGAAGCTATTAATAGTGGTAATAATGATTTATTCTTAAAGATCGGTCCTGGTGATTTCTTAGTTCACCATGCTATTGCTTTAGGTTTACATGTAACTACTTTAATTTTAGTAAAAGGTGCTTTAGATGCTCGTGGTTCAAAACTAATGCCAGATAAAAAAGATTTTGGTTATAGTTTCCCTTGTGACGGTCCGGGTCGTGGTGGTACTTGTGATATTTCTGCATGGGATGCTTTCTATTTAGCAATGTTCTGGATGTTAAACACAATTGGTTGGACAACATTCTACTGGCATTGGAAACATATGACAATTTGGGGTGGTAACCCAGGTCAATTTGATGAATCTTCAAATTATATTATGGGCTGGTTACGTGACTATTTATGGTTAAATTCTTCGCCATTAATTAACGGTTATAATCCGTTTGGTATGAATAATTTATCTGTATGGGCATGGATGTTCTTATTTGGTCACTTAATTTGGGCTACAGGCTTTATGTTCTTAATTTCATGGCGTGGTTATTGGCAAGAGCTAATTGAAACATTAGTTTGGGCACATGAACGTACACCGTTAGCTAACTTAGTACGTTGGAGAGATAAACCTGTAGCACTATCTATCGTACAAGCAAGGCTTGTAGGTTTAGTACATTTTGCTGTTGGATATATTTTAACATATGCTGCTTTTGTAATTGCTTCTACATCGGGTAAATTTGCATAATAGAGAACATTTTAATTGGATTAAAAAATTAATCCAATTAAAATTTAAAATTTTTTAATTAAAAATATAAACCTAACATATCAGGGAAGAAGCGATTAATTTCAATAATAAACCCCGCGGTAAATGTCATCCAAATTGTTAAAAGAACAGGTGCTGTTGATAAATATTTTTGAAAATTTTCCATAATTTTAATTATATATATATATAAGAAGGTCGAAAAAATTTAACGAGGTGAAACCGTAATTTCATCTTTTTTAGCTACTAAATCACCACTAATTAATTCTTGCCAAGCTGAGATTGGCCAAATGTAGCCAGTAGTCATAATTTTTAACGCTAATGGAACATTAATGATGATTTCACTTTCAGCAGGGTTTTTAGTTGTACTAACAGCTCGTACGTATTTACGGCCAACCCAACCAATCCAACCAGAAATATAAATAAAACCAAAACCTGGTAATATAAATTCTGCTGCATGACTCCAACGACCATCAGCAACTAAATGTGGTAATCCATCTGTACCACATAATAATTCAGATCTTCCATATTTATCAAAACGTGCCTCTGTTCGATCAATTTGTTGTTTTAAAGCTAAAGCAGGTGGTGAATCAACTTCGTATTTAGCGATACGTTGTTGTAATTTTTTAACACTTGCGTTTAATCGTTTAGTGAATGCAGGAGAGTCACTACATTTTGTTAAACCACCAACTTCTGCTTTAGCAGTCATTGGAATGAATAATAATAATGTAGCAAAAATTAAGTTAATTAAATTAAAACGTTTCATAGCAGAAAAAATTAAAATTATTAATTTAGTATAAAGTTTCAAGAAAGTTGAATTATTGATATATATATTAATATAAAAAACTTTAATTTTAAACAAATCTTTTAAGATTTGTTTAAAAAATAAACCATGATTACTCAAGATCCTTACGATTAGGGTTACGTGATGGATCACTTGAAAGGAATCCAAAGATAAACAACGAAACAAAGAAGATAATTGTTGTGTATACTAAAATTTTTAAAGGTAACATTTAATTTTTCCTAGAAACTAGTTTTAATAATATTAATTATACTAAAATATAATAAATCTAAATTTTTTTATTATTGAAATATTAAATAAATTTTTTATTATTATTTAATTTGATTTGCCTGATTCTAAGGCAAATAAAAATGGATAAAGTTTAGTAATATTTAACGTAATTCCTCCTTCTTTATATTTAGTACCAGATGAAGTTGAAAGATAACCTTCAACTAAAGCGTAATCATTAACTCTATAATAATTAACAATGTCGGATGCTAAATTTCCCCAAAGGTGTGAATTAATAATAGTAGGCGACTGTATTTTATTTCTAACATATGGTAACTGGACTCTAAATCTACCCATTTCAATATTATCAGAATATGATTCAATCATAGGCATTTCAAGAATCTGAATGATACAGCTGATGTAGTTCATAAGAAATACTAACTAAATTATCAGGTTTTTTTGTTTCTGAATATCTTCAAAATTAATATCCCGTAAACGTTTTAATAAACGAATAAAATATTCTAAGAAATAATCATCTAATTGAATAATTTCTGATGAATCTAATTTAAAGAATTTGTATAGTTCAAATGTAGAATTTGAAGAACTATTTTCAAGATTTAAAATTTCAACAAAAGCAAGCCTGTCACTAATGTTTTGACCCCATTCAAAAAAGCCAAAGAAATTACTCACTAATTTTAATAAAAAAGAAGGTATACGTTGAACTTTTGCTGATTGACCTGCTAGTTGTTCACAAAGTGTTATAATCTCTGAAGATAACCAACCTTTTAAGCCATTTAAAGAAAAGATCTGATTTTTTGTTTTTGGTAACTGTAAAGCCCGTAGACAGAATTTTGCAATATCTTGTGTATCCATGTACGCAACATACATGTTCTCATTCGTTACCCAAATAGGTAAATTTTCAAGAATTGGAATTGCATATTGTTCTATTAATCCTTGATAAAATCCTGTTAATCTAAAAATTGTATAAGAAATTTGGGATTCTTTTAATTTTTGTTCAATACGATATTTCAATTTCATTAATGGAATATTAGTGAATTGTTCTACGTTTTGAGCTGAAAAAAAGATAAAACGTTCAATATTTGCAGCTTTTGCAGCTTCAATTAAGTAAAGTTTTCCTTCCCAATCTACGGTTTTTAAAGAATCAAAGTCATCAGGTCTGCTAGTGGAAGCATCAATAATCGCAGTAATTCCTTTTAAACAGGGTGGTATTGTTTCAGGTTTTGTCAAATCCCCATAAACTAACTCAGCACCCCATTCTTTTAAGAAATTAGCTTTTCGAAAATTACGTACTAAACATCTAACTTGATACCCTTTAGTTAAAGCTTGAAGTACAATTTGTCTTCCTAAAGTTCCAGTTCCACCGATGATAAGTAAACTCATATTTTATATTTTTTAATTGAAAATAGTACTTTGTAAAATATCTTGTGCTTCTAAATTAACTAATTCTTTTTTCGTTAAAATTTGACCACGACTATCAAAAATTCTATTAGCTTGACGCATACGAGCTCGATCTAAAGCATTTTTTACGCTTCGCGCATTTGCAAATAACGGCTGTTCTTTTCGTTTTGCGATATATTGACTAAAAGCAATTTCAGCATCGGGAGTTAATTGATACTGTTGATCTTGTAACATTAATTTTGAAATTTGTAATAACTCATCAACGCTATAATCTGGGAAATCTATATGATTTGCAATACGAGATGACAAACCTGGGTTTGATTCATAAAATTTATCCATAGGTTCTTTATAACCTGCTAAGATAACAACTAAGTCATCTCGTTGATTTTCCATAACTTGTAATAAAATTTCAATAGCTTCTGAACCGTAGTCACGCTCATTATCTGGCTTATATAAATAATAAGCTTCATCAATAAATAAAACGCCACCCATTGCTTTCTTTAAAACTTCTTTTGTTTTAGGAGCCGTATGACCAATATATTGACCTACTAAATCATCACGAGTAACGGTTAATAAATGACCTTTTTTACTATATCCTAATTGAAATAGGATATCTGCCATTTTTAAACCAACAGTTGTTTTACCTGTACCAGGACTGCCTGTAAATGACATATGTAAGCCTGGATTAGCTGCTGTAATGCCTACACTTTGTCGCAATTTATCAATTAATAATAATGCAGCAATTTCGCGAATACGAGATTTTACTGGTGCTAATCCGACTAATTCTTGATTTAATACATTTAAGATTTTCGCAATTTCTGTTTTTGCATACTCTTCTTGTAGATTTACTTGAGTTGTATTCATAAAGATGTTTTATAAAGAGATCAATGATTATTTTATATATTAAATCAGTTAGTTTGTAACCGATTTAATATGTTATTACATATTTAACTTATTGTAAAGGTTGGAATACTTGATAAACAAATAAAAGCAAATCCTGCGCTACCACAAGCACCAACAAAGAATCCACCTTTAAATTGATTCCAGGCATTCTTAGTCTGTAAATCTGTAGCAGATTCAGAAGCTGAATCTTCAAAAGTAGCAACGCCGTAAATAGTTAAACCTAAAGTTAGTATTAAAATTAAACCAATAGTTGAAAGGAAACCTGCTAATAAACCAATTTCTGAATTACGTAATGGACCTAAATTAACGAAAGGACCTATTAAAAAATATCCGTGAGCTAAACCAATTTCTAAACCTCGTAATAAAGGAGTTAAACCAAAACGGTATGCAGGTAAATTTTGTAAAATTGCACGAGTTACAGCTGAAGATGTAATTGGCGTTGCTAAATGACCCACAAAAGGATCATCATTATATGGTTTAATAAAATTAGCCATAAATTTATTTTAAATTTTAATGAAGTTAATAATAAAAGTTTTTGAATGTTTGGATTTTTGATTAATAAAATCTACGAAAAATTTTATCAGCCAAAAATTTTTACTTTATTACTATATAATATATATTAATATAGTAAAAAAAATTTATAAACTTCAAATTAAGAAAATAATAAAGATTTTATGACAGTTGCTATCGATTACTTTTTATTAATTGGATTTTGTTTTGCAATTACATCAGGTTTATTTTTAGGCTTCAAATCAATTAAACTGATTTAATTTAAAACTTATAACAATGGAACAAGAAATTCGTCAAGATATAATTATTGGCTCTAGACGGTTTAGTAATTATTTTTGGACAATCTTTCTTTTACTTGGTGGTTTAGGATTTTTATTAGCAGGAATTTCAAGTTATTTTAATAAAAATTTTCTACCATTCTCAAATTCAAGTGAATTAGTTTTTATTCCTCAAGGATTAGTAATGATGTTTTATGGGACTCTTAGTTTAGGTCTTAGTATTTACATTTGTTTTACAATAATTCTTGATATAGGCAGTGGATATAACGAATATAACAAATTAGAAAACTTAGTAAAAATAGTTAGGAAAGGTTTTCCTGGTAAAAATCGTCAAGTACTTTTAACGTACCCAATAGCAAATATTCGAGCTATTGGTATCAAAATTACAGAAGGATTGAATCCTACACGAAGTATTTATTTATGTTTAAAGGATGAACGGAGTATTCCACTAACCCCTGTTCAACAACCTATTTCAATTTCAGATTTGGAGGAAGAAGCGGCTGATTTAGCAAAATTTTTGGATTTGAAATTAGAAAATTTATAAGATTTTATTGCTTTTCATACCCGTATCACTCTATAATTAGAGTATGCGGGCATAGTTTAGTGGTAAAACCTTAGCCTTCCAAGCTAATGATGGGGGTTCGATTCCCCCTGCCCGCTTTATAGTTTTGAATGAGCAACAATCATTTTTTATAGGAGTAAATATAACTATGTCTGGTGGATCTACGGGCGAACGTCCATTCTCGGATATTATTACTAGTGTACGTTACTGGATTATTCATAGTATTACAATTCCATCTCTTTTTGTATCAGGATGGTTATTTGTTAGTACTGGTTTAGCATACGATGTATTTGGAACACCACGTCCTAATGAGTATTTTACTCAAGATCGTCAACAAGTACCATTAGTAAACGATCGTTTCAGTGCAAAACAAGAATTAGAAGATTTAACTAAAGGTTTATAATTTAAGGAGATAAAATGGCAAAAAATATTAATCAGCCTGTAGCGTATCCAATTTTTACTTTCCGTTGGTTAGCAATTCACGGGTTAGCAGTACCGACAGTTTTCTTTTTAGGCGGAATTACTGCTATGCAGTTCATTCAACGATAAACTAAACAAATATATACGAGGTAAATTATATGACAGGTCCAAATCCAAATAAACAAGCAGTAGAATTAAACCGAACTTCTCTTTTCTGGGGACTTCTATTAATTTTCGTTTTAGCGGTATTATTCTCAAGTTATTTCTTCAACTAATATTTAAATATTACAGGAGTTTTTTTATGGCAAATTCTGGTCGAATTCCTTTATGGCTTGTAGGTTTAGTAGGTGGTTTAGCAGTAATTACAATGCTTAGCTTATTCTTCTATGGTGCATATTCAGGCTTAGGTTCATCATTATAATATAAATAAATTCTTAATAGTATTTTTAAGAATACTATTAAGAATTTATTTATATTATTTAGTAAAATTTTTAAATAATTTCCAAATACTAACAAATGGCATTGTTATTAATTTTTTAATATAACGTATTACTGTAGGTATAATATCGCCTTCATTATTAGTCCCCCTACCAAACCATCCGTACCAAAGTTTTAGTTTAAATTGACCATTTGATAATGTTTTTTCATCCTGCCATGCTGTATAACCACCACTATATTTATCTAATTTATTACGCTCACCTATATGAAGTTCTACATTTTCAGTAAAGAAAGGTATATAAAAATATTGCCCACATAAAGCATGTAACATAGCAAATAAAAGAAATGACAAATGAATTATAATTATTGTAAAACATATATAATTCAATAATTGCATTTCAAAAGTTGATTGTGATAAAGTAATACCATATTCTTTTGCTTTTAAAATTTGCGGATAAACAATATTATAAGAATAATCATTTATACGATAAATTAAATAAGTAATAAATGGTTCAAAAAATTTTAAAATAATTAATAAAGTCCAATGCCAACGAATCAGATACGGACAATATCGTTTATTTACTCGTGTAATTATTGTATAAACAGCATAAGAAGTAAAAGCATCAATAAAATCCAAAATTGCCCGCATTGTCACAGGGATAATTTTTCTATAAAATAAGTAGTAGGTTCCTTCAATCCAATCCTTTTTTGGAAAACCTTCGGGAATACTCGACATAAACATTGAAATAGGATCAATTCTATGCCCTTCATAAACAGATCCAGTCCCAAGAGCATAAATAGCAATGCCCACAGGATTTGTCAAACGTATCTGATATGAAGAACTCATAACTTTTGCTTGAAGCATTCGCCTAATTTGATTAGCATCAACACCTAATCTGAATGTTAATGCATTTTTATATAATGCATTTTCATAGACGAATAATGTTGAAATAAACGTTGAATACCATAAATAACCTGCAAGCACGCTAATTCCTGTAATTATAAACCCTGTAAATATATTATATCTAATTGTTAAAACTATAAGTCTAATTACAACTATTAAGACAATTAGATCATCAATTTCAGATAACCCCAATCCTGTATCACGAATCTTTTCCCAATATCCTTCGATAATTAATCTTAAAGTATCTAAAGAAAAAGCAGGGGCAGATTCATAATTCTGCTTTAATTGTTCGATATAAATGGAATCATCGCTTGGAATTAACCCATAGAGTTCCCGATATTCATTAATTTTCTGATTAAGTGGTGCTTCAATGTTAAACCAATTTAATACAGTTTCTTGTGTAATTTCAATTAAGAAGAGTATTGTATAAAACAAATAGTACATTTTGCACTCTCTTTGAGCATTAGGTTAATAAAATAAAAGATCAATACTATACTTAGTAGTATAAAATATTAAAACTTTTTGTTAATGCTATTTTTGGCATAACTTTGTTATTTCAGTCAGTTAAAAACTAAAAACAAAGGATTTAAAGAATAGCTTATAAAAAGTTTTCTAATAAATTGGTAAAGTTTAAAGTAAATATGTATCGATCTGTCAATTTGCTACTAGAAAAATAATAGCATATTATCTAATCTCTGTAAACCTGCCGAAGGGAATTTAAATAATATCAAAAATTATAATTTTTTAAGTATCTCATACTGAAATACCCCCAAGGGAATTCGAATCCCTGTCTGCTCCGTGAAAGGGAGCTGTCCTAGGCCTCTAGACGATGGGGGCTTAAAATGAAGCGGG
>Ga0102812_10002650_pt1 | contig 12025 bp, 12 predicted proteins | sample ColrivemetaGS713_FD_79334 | JGI IMG/M metagenome (GOLD analysis project Ga0102812, IMG submission 79334) | Estuarine microbial communities from the Columbia River estuary - Flood tide ETM metaG S.713 | ecosystem: Environmental > Aquatic > Marine > Intertidal zone > Estuary | place: USA... | reverse complement strand
CCCAAGCCTGCGGCACAACCTGCTCCGGCTCCGGTAGCCCCCAGGCCAGTAGCACAACCTGCTCCGGCTCCGGTAGCCCCCAGGCCAGTAGCACAACCTGCTCCAGCGCCGGTAGCTCCCAGGCCTGCGGCACAGCCTGCTCCGGCTCCGGTGACTCCCAGGCCTGCAGCACAACCTGCTCCGGCCCCGGTAGCTCCCAGGCCTGCAGCACAGCCTGCTCCGGCTCCGGTGACTCCCAAGCCACCAACGAGTGGCCCGGACGATAAGGGCTAACAAAACAAAGGCCCCCGTGGAACTCCACGGGGGCCTTTTTTAATTCTCAACTTCCTTGAAAAAAGTCGTTGGATTCTAGCCAGCCGATCCCGAGCTCTTGTTCAATTCCTTGAGCAAACCCTGGGACGCTCCCACCACGAGATCCAGCACGTACTCAAAACCATTAGCGCTACCATAATAGGGATCCGGGACGTTTCTATCCGGATCACCTTCGTGAAATTCAAGGAACAGTCGAACCCTGCCACGGTATTCCTCCGGGCAACGCTCTAGCAGCAACGCCAGGTTATCCTCATCCATGGCCAGCACGTAGTCGAAATCCTCGAAGTCTGAATCCTGTACCCGACGGGCACGAATCATCGTCAGGTCATAACCCCTTTCTGCTGCCGCGCTCACGGCACGGTGATCGGGAATCTCGCCAACGTGGTATGCATGGGTACCGGCAGAATCAATGTCCACATCCAGGTGTGGCGCCTGATCCTGCACGATCTTTCGGAACACACCTTCAGCTGTGGGAGATCTGCAAATATTTCCCATGCACACAAAAAGTACTTTCACTCGTTTCCTCACTTGAATAAAAAAACCGGTGTCAGGAAACCGACCAGCGCTCGGCCACTCGACCCAGGTCCTCTTCGGTGTCCACCCCATGTCCCGGTGGGCAACTGGCCAGGGCAACCATGATGGTCATACCCATTTCCATGGCCCTGAGCTGTTCAAGCTTCTCCGCCAATTCAAGCGGTGACGGCTGAGCAGCTGCCAATTGTCTTAGCGCACCGACCCGGTAGGCATACAAACCCAGATGCCGCCAGGCACCATCAAACCGGCTCTGCGACATCAATCTATCGGAGGCATGGTCACGAAACCAGGGAATCGGAGCACGACTGAAATACAAGGCACGGCCAGTGAGGTCTGCAACCACCTTAACCGCGTTGGGGTTCAAAAACTCGTCCACATCACCAACCGGCGTGGCCAGTGTGGCGATATCCGCATCAGCCCGACTGGCAAGCAACTCAGCGACCTGGTCAATCAGTTGGGCAGGCAGCCCGGGCTCATCGCCCTGGAGGTTCACCACCATTTCCTGATCCGACCAGGCACGGGAAGCCGCCACTTCCGCGATCCTGTCTGTACCCGATACATGATCAGCCCGGGTCATACACACCGCGGCGCCAAACTCTTCACATACGGTACTGATACGCTCGTCATCGGTGGCAACAATTACCTCGCTCGCCCCACTTTCCATGGCCCGCATGAAGACATGCTGAATCATGGGCAGACCGGCGATCAGGCGTAGCGGCTTACCCGGCAGTCGAGTGGAGCCGTAACGCGCCGGAATGACGACTTTGAAACTCACTTGTCCAATTCGTCCAGGCTGACGTCCCTGGCCTCTTCCTCAAGCATAACCGGCACGCCATCCCGTACCGGGTAGGCAAGACGGTCAGCACGACAAAGCAGTTCCTTATCAGCTTCGCGGTACTCCAACGGACCCTTGCAAAGCGGACAGGCAAGTATGTCCAGTAATTTCTTATCCATCACTAACCCCTTGGAATACGTGTAATCAATTCATCCAGCAAGCGACTCAACCTGGCCTGGTCGGAAGTATCAAACTGAGCGGTGACCGGGACAAACCATGCGTTCGAGCCGGCGAACTTCCGGCATTTTACGGCATCTTTCTCGGTCATGAGAATGTCATTTTCATCATTAAAACCCAGGTCCGATGGCAGAATCCTTGAATGATCCGGCAATGGACGGGGCAACACTTTAATCTTGTGCCGGCGCAACAGATCAAAGAATCTTTCAGGGTTCCCTATACCGGCCAACCCGTGAACCATCTGCCCGGCAAAACTATCCAGCGATCGCTTTTGACCCTGTCCGTTGACCGGCAGCACGCCATCGGGACGCAACTCCATAACCAGTGCACCAGGATGGCGACCCTCGTGATCACCATTAGCCACAACCATATCCACTTCCCTGAGTCGGGCTGGACTCTCTCGCAGGGGGCCAGCGGGAATACACGCACCGTTACCCAGGCCTCGTTGCCCGTCTACCACGACGATTTCTGCATCCCGGGATAGCCGGTAGTGTTGCAGGCCGTCATCACTGATGATGATTTGGACACCCTGGGCAGCCAATTCCCGGGCCGCCGCAACTCTATCCTTACCCACCCAGACCGACACCCCGGAGCGACGAGCCAGTAGCAAGGGCTCATCCCCTACCTCCGCTGCCGAACTCTCAGCGGTGACTTGCTGAACTGTCTCCGAACCACCGTATCCACGAGAAACAATCCCTACTCTGATACCCCGATGTTGCAGACACTCCGAAAGGTGAAGAACCAGCGGTGTTTTACCGGTACCACCAACAGTAATATTGCCCACCACCAGTACCGGGACCCCGACTGATTCTGACTTCAGCAAGCCCAGGCGATAAGCAAGGCGACGCATGGCCGTCACGAGTCTGAACAGAGCCTCCAACGGCCTCAACCAGATCACCGGCTGCGGCCGGTACCAGCGTTCTACAAACCAGCGCTCCAACTGATCTTTTTTCACCAACCCGATTCTCAACTGTCTCTGAACTGCATTTTATACAGATTGGCGTAATAGCCATCCATCGCCAGCAGTTCACCGTGGGTTCCTTTCTCGACGATCTTCCCGTCGTGCATTACGACGATGGCATCAGCCCTCTCAACCGTTGACAGACGATGTGCGATTACCAGGGTTGTGCGATTACGCATCAACTTGTCCAGGGCATTTTGAATGTGACGTTCCGACTCGGTATCCAGCGCAGAGGTTGCCTCATCCAGTATCAAAATTGGCGCGTCTTTTAACAATGCCCGCGCAATGGCAATGCGTTGTCGCTGCCCACCGGAAAGCAGAACTCCACGATCTCCCACGGTGGTATCAAGCCCCTGGGGCAACTCATCCACAAATTCCATGACATGAGCCGCTCTTGCAGCCTCTTCTATCTGTTCACGAGAAACCGAGTCCTCGCTGCCATATGCGATGTTGTTTGCGATACTGTCATTAAAGAGTGTGATGTCCTGGCTTACCAGGCTGATCTGGCGCCGCAGACTATGCAGGGTGTACTGACCAAGCTCGGTTCCGTCCACCTGGATGTCACCATCGCTGGGTTCATAGAAACGCGGAAGCAAGGCCACCAGGGTTGATTTGCCACTGCCCGACTTGCCGACGATGGCGTAAGTTTGACCCGCCGGAATTGTCAGCTGGATATTTCTTAGCACCGAGCCCTTCTCAACGGTGTATTCGAATGACAGGTTATTGAATTCGATGTCGCCTTTAACGCGATCTACAACATGGGTGCCCGCATCAATTTCGGTGGCAATATCCAGCACTTCAAAAACACTGGTCCCGGCCGCGATGCCGCGTTGCAGATTCGCATTGATATTTGTCAGGCGCTTTAGCGGCGCCATCAACAACAGCATGGCGCTAAGGAAGGCTCCAAAGTCACCCACGTCTACCGCCATGGATTCGGCAGTCGCCACCATGATGATACCGGCCATACCCGCCGCCATAATTGCCTGCACCACCGGAACGCTACCTGCGTTCACTTTCGCCAGGCGCATATGCAGTTTGCGATTGGTCTCATTTACCTCGTCAAACTGGCGCTTCTCATGTTCCTGGCCATTAAAAACCTTAATGACCCGGTGACCACTGATTGCCTCCTCCGCAACCCGGGTCACGTCACCCATGGAGTACTGTATGCGCGCACTGTAGCGACGAAAAATCTTGCTCAAAAAGGCCACGAGCCCGCCGATCAGCGGCCCCACGAATAGCATGAATAACGCCAGTCGCCAGTTCAGGTAAACCATCAAGCCTGCGAGGAAAGCAGCTGTCAGGGTATCCCGAATAACCACAGTCACTACATTGGTCGTCGCCTCTGCAACTTGCTCAACGTTATAGGTGAGCCGCGAGAGCAAGTGACCAGAACTACTGCCGTCATAGAACGAAGTGGGTAACAGCAGGTAGTGCGTGAAAACATCCCGACGCAAGCACTTGATCACCTGGCGACCTATCCAGGTAAGCCCGTAGGAAGAAACGAAACCCGCGAAACCCCGTGCGAGAAAAATCACCACGATAATCAGCGGCAACATCTTGATGGTCTCAGCATCGCGATTGACGAAGCCATCATTAAGCAATGGTTTCACCATGTAGGCAAAACTCGCTTCACTAAGCGCTAAAACGGCCATTGCAACCGTGGCGGCCAGGAACATTCCCCAATGAGGCATGGCGTAGGCAAGCAGCCGCTTGTAAACCATTCCCGGTCGCATGGCCTGTTCGCTCACTGGCTCTCCTCCGGCGCGGACACCGTTGCAATGCTCAGGCGTGTGAATCCCATTCTACCGAGCACGTCCATGGCAGTTACTACAGACTGGTGGGTAGCGTTAGCATCGGCCCTTAATACCACCGGAATTTCTCGGTTCTCGCCCACCGTCTTGCTTATCGCCGCGCGTAGCGTGTCAGGCCGGCTATTGATCAGTTCTCGATCATTCACACGCACCTCACCTCCAACACCCAGGGTAATCTCAAGTTTCTCTTCCACCTCGAGCGCTACCGGTCGTTCGCTAGCCTGGGGCAGATCAACCTTGAGCACGGCCTCTTTTACGAACGAGGTCGACACCATGAAAAAAACCAGCAGCAGCAAGACCACGTCAATCAATGACGTCAGGTTAACGTCCGGGTCTTCCCTCCGCTGCATCTGGAGGTTCAAGTTTTATACCTCCCCGCTTCATGATCATCACGAATACGGTCAACCAGTTTGATCGCTTCTTTTTCCATCTGCACGACCAGTGAATCAATTCGACTACGCAGGTAGCGATACCCAATCAGCGCCGGAATCGCGACGGTCAAACCGGCAGCGGTGGTAATCAACGCCTCGGAGATGCCACCTGCCAACACAGTCGGGTTACCAACGCCATGGGCAGTAATAGCGGCGAAGACCTTGACCATGCCCACCACCGTACCCAGAAGACCAAGCAGCGGCGAAATAGCGGCTATGGTTCCAAGGGTCGTGATAAAGCGTTCCATCTCGTGCACCACGTGGCGCCCGGTGTCCTGCACCCGCTCCTTAATGCTGTCCAGGTCGCGGTGCCTGTTGACCAGGGCCGCCGCCAGGATTTCTCCCAGTACCGAACTGTCTCGCAAGGTATTTATGTGGGCGTCATTGAGTTCGTTTTTATTTACCCATTCCCACACCTTGGCGGAAAGATTCTCGGGTAACACACGTTTTTCCTGCAGGCTCCACAGCCGCTCCAGGATGATAGCCGTGGCCACCACCGAGCAAACTATCAAGGGGAACATCAACCATCCGCCGGATCTGACAATTTCGAACATTGGCTTCGAACATCTCTGATTGGGAAACTGCTGGAATCATACTGTACATCGAGGCCGCTAGAAACCGGCCCGGCCCGCCAAATCCGCTTATTCCGCATCCGCTCCAGACTGATCTGCGCGGCCTTGTCACCTGTGAAGCGAACTGTCACAGCACCGGCCTGGCCTGTGACCACCGTTTTGCTGCCCACCCTGTGCCAGCGATTCACCACCGACTCCAGCGGAAAACCCCAGCGATTGTTGAAGCCCGCCGCGAAAATCACGTAACTGGGGGAGCTGGCTTTAACCAGGCTGGCAGACGACGAGGTTTCGCTTCCATGATGGGGCGCGATCATCAAATCAACCCCCAGGCAGGGCTGGGTGTTTACCAGGGTTCTTTCAACCGCAGCAGGTATATCCCCGGTAAACAACACACTTCCACGTGGGCTGCGCACCAACAAGACGCAGGAGGCATCATTGTCCTCCAGCCCGGCACCGCTTGCCGGATGCAGGATCCGAAAGCTGACCCCATCCCATTCCCACTGCATCCCCGCCTCACAGGCAGCGGCACCGGGGGTTTCATCACCGGCCAACTCTCGCCCGGGATTGAACGCCACCGCCGTGACCTGCCTGCCACCGGCATGGTCCATATCGCTGTGACTGGTAACCAATACGTCTATCTCACGTATGCCCTGGGCACGCAGGTAGGGAATGAGAGTCAGGCTGGCCACGGCATTGCCGTTGTATGCAGGGCCGGTGTCGTAAACCAACGAGTGATTGCGAGTGCGCAAGACTGTCGCCAGGCCCTGCCCTACATCCAGTACAGCGACGGAAAACCCGGCGGGCTCCATTGCTGCCCGGGCCGGGACCAGCAGGGCTAACCAGCAAACCAGCCCCAGCCGCCGTCCCGGCATCCCCGGCGGCAGGAGAAACAGCCCGGACCCCAGCACCGCCAACCCAAAAACCAGACCTCCCGGATGGGCCAACTTCCAGGCGCCCACCACAGCCAGTTGCTCCAATCCACGCCACAAGAGCTGCAAGTGGCCTGCCTGAAACTGCAAAACCAGTTCAGCCAGTTCGGGCCAGAGCGGCAATACCAGCACTCCTAGCAGCAAAGGCGGCAGGATTGCCACTCCAAACCAGGGGACGAGAAGCAGATTGACCAGGGGAGCCAGTATCGAAATCTGACCATATTGCGCCACCAGCACTGGAGCCAGGCCAACACTTATGGCCATCTGCACGCTCATCCATTGGGACACCCGGCCCTTCCGGGAGGAGCGGTGCCCGCGTATTACCAGCCCAATGCATGCCACCGCCCCAAATGACAGCCAAAGGCCCTGGTCCAACACTGCCAGGGGATCAAACAGGCAAACCACCCCAAGGGCCATGCACAGTGCCTGCCAGCCACCCAGGGAACGCCGTGACAAGCGAAAGCCCGCAAACATGCAAAGCATCAACAGAGCCCGTCGCGTGGGTATGGCAAATCCCGCAAGACAGGCATAAATCGCTGCAAGCAACAGCGAGACACTCCACGCCATGATCTCCACCTCGCGGCTTCTGCCAGGCCAGCATAGTCTTGCCAGCCCGCCAACCAGCCAAAAGGCACCTCCCGCGACCAGGCCAATATGTAGCCCCGAAATCGCAAGCAGATGCGATGTACCGGTGGCGGCCAGCACCTCCTTCTGGGCCGGGGACAAGCCGCGCTTTTCACCCAGGACCAGGGCCAGGACCAAGTGGGTAGCGATGCCTTCGGGAAGACGAGATTCCAGCGCATCCCTGATTGACTCGCGAATTGCCAGCAATCGTCCATCCAATCCCCGTGACGACGCATCAATCAATTCGCCCTGGAGAACATATCCGGTTGCGCCTATGCCTTGTCTGAACAACCAGCGCTCGTAGTCGAAGCCGTTAGGGTTCAGGTATCCCCGGGGAGCACGCAGCTTTACCTCAAGACGCCAGGCCTCTCCCGCACGGGGCAAACTCGGGTGACGGTACCAGCTCAACTGCAATCGGGAAGGAATCCCCGGTACAACCGGGTCCACCGCGACGATGAACCGGATTCGGCCCGACTCTTTACTCACCAGGGAGGCAATTTGCCCTTCCACCTGTACCTTGATTCCGTCCTGCACCAAGGGAAGTCGATCAGCCAGGTGATGCTGCACCTGGACAGAGGCGATGAGAAACCCGGCAAGCCCGGCGGCAAGCACCCTTAACTGACGAATTCCCAGGGCCAGAAACACGGCAGGCAGCCAAATCCAGACCGGGCCGTCGATGGACTGCTCGGCAAGCACACAGACTAGAATCCCGGCAACCAGGAAAAACGCCGCAAGCCACGCCTCACCCTGGACCACCAGGCGGCGAATAGAATCAAATAAATGCATCATAAATGCCCGATAGCATCTGCGAACGCTGCGTCTTTCGTGTACCATTTGCACCCATTGCCAAGGCTGGCTCGCCACAGCACAAGGACTCACGAAAATAACGCTCGCGATTACTCGTCGCAGCTGCTTTTTATTCCCGGATGACGCAGAAATGCCAAGACGGCTTTTCAAAAAAATTCAGAAACGCATTCCCGACAAGGGAAAATTGAGTACCCAGTGGTATTTGCGCCCTTTTAATGCGCTGCTGCATGACCCCGGCCTTTGGTCCATTCACCGCAGGGGCGTAACCAAGGCGGTGGCCATAGGACTGTTTTTCGCCATGCTCCCCATCGTGGGCCAAATGGCATTGGCGGCCCTGGTGGCATTATGGGTCAGGGTCAACCTGCCAGTGGCGGTGGCCTTTACCTGGGTCAGCAATCCCCTGACGTTTGTTCCGATCTACTACCCCGCCTACAAGCTGGGAGCCTTGTTGCTGGGACTACCGCGCCAGGATCCTGGCGACGCCCAAATGTCCATAGAGTGGCTCGCCGCAGAACTGGCCACCATTTGGAAGCCACTGTTTCTAGGATGTGGAATTTTGGCCGTTGTAGTAGCAGCGATCGGATTCACCGCATTGAACCTGACATGGCGCATGGCTGCCGTTAATCGACTGAACAGACGCCGTCGAAACCGGGCCCGCTAATCTTCGCCGGGACCAGGGATGCTAATCCCTGGGATGCAACTGACCTTCCTGTAACTGAAGCACCCGGGACATACGAGCGGCAATATCCAGGTCATGGGTCACTACCACCAGGCTGGTACCCATATCCCGATTAAGTTCCAGCATTAAATCAAACACGATGCGGCCTGTATCCCCGTCCAGGTTGCCGGTGGGCTCATCCGCCAGCACCACTGCAGGCCGGGTTATCAAGGCACGAGCCACCGCAGCCCTCTGCCGTTCACCACCGGAAAGTTGCCCTGGCTTGTGAGTCAATCTCTCACCCAGGCCAACCCTGGCCAGTAATTCCGAAGCTTGCTTTCTTGCTTCCGCCAGGGGTGTGCGCCGAATCAACAGCGGCATGGCGACGTTTTCCAGGGCACTGAATTCAGGCAACAAGTGATGAAACTGGTAGACGAAACCAATCGCCCGGTTGCGCAAATCTCCACGCTCGCCATCGCTGAGTCCGCTCATGTCCTGGCCTGTCACCAGGACCCGACCGGCAGTGGGCGTATCCAGTCCGCCCAGCAACTGAAGAAGGGTTGTTTTGCCGGAACCGGAGGAGCCGATGATTGCCAACCGCTCTCCTTTTCGGACATGCAGCTCCAGGTCATGAAGTACATGCAGGTCGTTCCCGCCTTCCTTGAAAACCTTGCCCAGACCCTCGGCCTGGAGCACGAACTCGCTTTCTGGCTGCTTAGCCAATTCAGTCATAACGCAGAGCCTCTGCAGGTTGTGTGCGTGCCGCCTTCCAGGCGGGATAAATCGTCGATACCAGGCTGATGCCCAGGGCAAACAGGCCAATCTGAAGAACTTCGAACCAGTTCACCCTGGCGGGCAAATCTGAAATGAAATATACATCAGCGGCCAGCAGGTCCATCCCCAGCACGGCCTCCATAGCATTCACCAGCGTCTCCAGGTTCAATGCCAGCAGCACACCCAGGAGCATTCCTCCCAGTGTGCCCACTACACCTATCACCAGGCCCTGGATCATAAATACCGTCAATATGCTGCCTGGCGAGGAACCCAGGGTACGAAAAATTGCGATATCGGCTTGCTTGTCCTGGACCACCATCACCAGGGTGGACACGATATTGAAAGCGGCCACCGCCACGATCAGCAACAGGATCACAAACATGATGCGCTTGGTGACCTGGATGGAGCGAAAGAAGTTCCTGTGCTCACGAGTCCAGTCACTGACAAAGAAACTGCCCCCAAGACTCCTGGCCACTTCGCGAACCACCTGGGGCGCCTGGAACATATCCTCAAGCTTCAGACGCAGGCCGCTCACGTTGTCACCGGTCCGGTACAAGCGGGCGGCATCACCCATGTGAATGTAGCCAACGTGACGGTCGTACTCATACATGCCAATTTCAAAAATTCCGCTTACCGCAAAACGCCGCATTCGTGGCATTAATCCAGCCGGCGTAATCTGACCCTGGGCGATTACCAGAACCACCGAGTCGCCGACCGAAACACGCAGGTGCTCCGCCAGGGCAGAGCCCAGAATGATGTTGTACTCACCTTTTACCAACTGCCCCAGCTGGCCCGTCTGCATGGCTTTGCCCACAGAGGCCACCGCTTGCTCGAGTTCTGGTTCAATGCCTTGCACAAGCGCACCACTGAGTCGCTCACCGTTGACCAGCATTCCCTCTCCGGAAAGATAGGGTGCGGCTTCCAGAACTCTTGGATCGGTAAGCGCCGCATTACGCGCCTGTTCCCAATCACTCAACCGTCCGTCCAGACCGCTCACTGTCGCGTGAGCCGTCATGGCGAGAATCCGTTCCCGTAATTCGGTTTCGAATCCATTCATCACGGAAAGCACGACGATCAGTACGGCGACGCCAAGACCGATACCAGCCATGGACACGCCCGAAATAAAGGATACGAAACGACTTACACCGTGGGCCCGGACATAGCGCAGGCCCACCAGCCATTCGTACCAGCGTGAGGTGATGAAATTCATTCGTATCTCAATGCCTCTGCCGGTTCTACCGCCGCCGCACGGCGTGCAGGATAAATCGTTGCCAGCAAGGTCAACACCAGGGCTGTGCCACCAATCCACAGTACATCGGCGCTACGAAGATCCGTGGGAAGTTCGGTGATGTAATAAACGCTGGCAGGGAAAACCTCGAACCCGAACATCTGCTCCAGAAATGGCACTACAGTATTCAGGTTCGTCGCAAGGGCCACGCCCAGACCGACGCCCAGCAAGGTACCCGCCCATCCCAGGATGGCGCCCTGGATCATAAAGGTCCTGATCACGCTGGCCGGACTCAGCCCGACCGTGCGAAGAATTGCGATATCTGTTTTTTTCTCGCTGACCAGCATGACCAGTGAACTGACAATATTAAACGCCGCTACTGCCACCACCAGCATCAGGATCAACGACATCATGGTTTTCTCAATGGCGATAGCGCGAAAATAGCTGGCGTTCTCCACGCTCCAGTCCCTGGCCACTAATGACGAATCCCCCAGGCTGCTTACCCACTCAACCGCCATTCTTGGTGCCTGGAATATATCCTGGTACTGCAAGCGAATTCCGGTCACCGCATCGCCCAGTCCCGCTATGGACCGCGCATCATCAATATGAATTAACGCCAGGGTGCCGTCGTGATCCTGAAGACCTACCTCGAAGATGCCGCTCACCACAAAGCGCACCAGGCGTGGTGTGACCGAACCTGTAATTGCATTGCCTTGTGGAACCATCACGGTCACGCCATCACCGGCGTTGACCCCCAGGGTAATCGCCAGGGCCCGGCCCAGGATGACATGACGCTTACCCGGTTGAAGACCGGGCAAGGTTCCAAGCAGCATGTGCTCGCCAATTTGTGATACCCCGGTTTCCAGGGCGGGATCAATTCCTCGCACACGAGCCGGGGCCAGGTCACTGCCGTGACTCAACATCGCTTCCAGCGCCACATACGGCGCAGCGGCCACAACGGACGGAGCCTCGGCGGCCTGCTTCAATAATGCCTGCCAGTTTTCCAGCTTGCCGTCATCGGTGCTGACCGAGGCATGAGAAGTCATACTCAACAGGCGATGGCGCAACTCCCCTTCGAACCCGTTCATCACCGACAGCACAACAATAAGCGCAGCCACCCCTAGCGCAATACCCAACAGGGACGCCATGGAAATGAACGATACAAAGTGATTTCGGCGACGCGCTCTCAGGTAGCGCAGTCCGACGAAAACTTCCAGGGGATAAAACATGCAACTCCCGCGCTGTTCTGACTCCCACGCGCTGCGCGGGTCGAAGGCCGGGGATTATCCCACAGGCCGCACACTCATTCTGCCTTTAACGCAGGCGAACCTCTAGCAATCTGCCTAGTCGCACCTCTGAAGTACTCAAGGTT
>Ga0102812_10002644_pt1 | contig 12049 bp, 10 predicted proteins | sample ColrivemetaGS713_FD_79334 | JGI IMG/M metagenome (GOLD analysis project Ga0102812, IMG submission 79334) | Estuarine microbial communities from the Columbia River estuary - Flood tide ETM metaG S.713 | ecosystem: Environmental > Aquatic > Marine > Intertidal zone > Estuary | place: USA... | reverse complement strand
TTAATGGTTTCTTTCTTTAATCCTTACTTTGTAGGTAAATATAAGTATCCTGCACTTTACTCTATGTTGTTTATGTTTAGTTTAGCTGGGGCAATGGGTGTATTCTTCACTAATGATTTCTTAGATATGTTTTTCTTCTTTGAATTTGTTGTTTGGACTAGTTTATTCTTAATACCACTTGGTGGTAGTAAAAAAGCAGCGACGATGTATTATGGATTTAGTGCTGCTGGGAGTTTTGCATTATTATTTGCAATCTTCATGATTCAAAAAGAAACTGGAAGTTTCAATATGGAAACTGCATTTGCACATGTATTTACTACTAAGCAAAGTGTAGTAATATTCTTCCTATTTATGTTTAGTGGATTTGCTAAATTGGGTGCATTCCCATTACATATCTGGTTACCTAAAGTTTTAGGTAAAGCACCAGATCCAATTAGTGCAGTATTTAGTGGTGGACTTGAGAAATTAGGTGCATTTGTTGCAATTATTGGTATTATCAGATTTATGCCAATGGCAATTACTGATACAGCAGGTTTATTTGCTTATCTTAACGCAACTGCATTCTTATCAAATGGAATGACGTTATTACAACTTATTATTGGTTTACTTGGTGCAATGACAATTGTGTTTGGTACATTGATGGCAATAAGACAAGATGATGCTAAAAAATTACTAGCATACAGCTCAATGAGTAATGGTGGATATATTTTAGTAGCTATCGTATTGATGGATTCTATCACGTTTAGTGGTGGTTTATATCATATCGTTGCACATGCATTAGCAAGTACTGCTGCATTCCTTGCAATTGGAGCTGTAAGTAGACAAACAGGAACTACAAAAATGAGTGAACTTGGTGGACATATTCATGAGATGCCAATTACTTATATGGTTTACTTAATCGCAATTATTTCAATGGCTGGTATTCCTCCAATGGGTGGATTTATCAGTAAATGGTTAATCTTCCAAGGTGTTATCGATAAAGGACTTATTGTTATTGGTGCTGCAACATTTTTTGGTAGTATTGGATCATTCCTTTATGTATTTAGACCGCTTGCTGCTTTATTCTTAGGACAGCAATTACCTCAGTTTAAAGATAAAGTAAAAGAAGCACCAATTCTAATGTTAATACCGTTACTTGTATTAAGTGCTTTAAATATTGTTACGGGTATTTTCCCAATACAATCTATGAGATTCTTAAATATTAACGCTGTATTAAATGAGTTAGGATTACAATCTTTAGTATTCAATGGTTGGACAATTGCAGGACATAATGGTGGATTACAAGCTACATTGATCGCCGGTATGTTTGGAATTGGTGTTGTGATAGCATTTGTACTATTTATGTTACTTAAAAAATCGAAACAAGTTGGATTAATGGATACGTATACTGCGGGTAACTTCATATACACTGAAGAACTACTTCATTATAGTGTTGACTTCTATGCTCCACTTGAAAGATTATATGAAAAATATATTAATATTATGAAGAACTTCTATAAGAGTTTAGCAAATAAAGTAAAAGAGTTTGGTAGAGTTACGAAGTATTTCTTCTTTACAAACAAACCGGAAATTACGGTATTTTGGATTATAGTTGTAATTGCATTCTTATTATGGGGTGATATCGTATGATGGTTGGAATATTAACTGGATTTGGTGTAGCTTTATTTGGATTTGTTTGGCAAACATCGCTTGGTGGAATTAGCCGTAAAGTTGTTGCTAGACTTCAAAAAAGATATGGACCAAAGTGGTATCAAGAGTTCCTTGATATCTTCAAATTATTAAGTAAAAGAGCAACTTCACATGGTTGGATCTTTGATTTAGGTGTTATTATGGCACTTGGTGGAATTATAGCTACAGCTGCATTTATGCCTGTGACTAATGATATTTTTGCGTTTGCAGACTTTGATAATTTCTTTATCTATGTTTATTTAATCGCAGTAGGTATGCTTGGTATGGCAATGAGTGCATCAGGTAGTGGTAACCCACTTGCTAGTATTGGAGTTATGCGTGCATTAACAACAATGCTTGCCTATGAAGTACCTTTTATGGTTATCGTTATGGTAATCATTAAACATGCTGGTACAAGTAGTTTAAGAGGTATCGCAATGGCTCAGCAAGATGCTGGTATGTGGTACATGGTAGCATTACCACTTGGATTTATCGTAGCGTTTATCTGTTTACTAGGTATGCTTGGTAAGAAACCATTTGAAACATATATTGCTCCTGCAGAATTAGCTTCAGGACCAATGGTTGAATATGGTGGAAAACAACTTGGTATGTTATTTATCATGCATGAAATTACAGTATTTATCGAAGTATCTTTATTTGTTCACTTATTCTTAGGTGGAGCAGAGAATATTTTTGTATTCTTGTTAAAATACTTTGTTGTTTATAGTGTTGCTAACTTGGTTAGTAATGTTAATGGTCGTTTTAAAATTGATCAAGTGGTTGTATTCTTCTATAAATGGATATTACCTCTAGCGATGATTCAAGCATTTGTCGCACTTTATATGAATGGGTGGTGGAATTAATGGAATCTACAAAATTTAGTCCAATTACAAAGCTTTCTAAAGAGGAAGTAGATAGAAAATGGTGGGAAATCGGTGATTTCTTCCGTAGAAATTCTCTTTGGATGTTAATGTATTGTACTGGTTGCTGTGCAATTGAGTTACCACCGGCAATGACATCAGCATATGATATGGAACGTTTAGGGATGGGACCAATGGCTACACCGCGTCAAGCGGATGTATTATTAGTTACTGGTTACTTATCACTTAAAACGTTACGAAGAGTTATTTATACTTATGAACAAATGAGTGAACCAAAATATATCGTAGGATTTGGTAGTTGTACTATCAATGGTGGTATCTATCATGATTCACACGTTGTAATTAATCAATTAGATCAATACATTCCTGTAGATACTTATGTTGCTGGTTGTATGCCTAATACAGAAGCTGTTATGAATGGTTTTATTGATTTGATGAGTTTAATCAAAAACAAAAAAGCTGATGGTTGGAAAAGATATAAGAAAAACTATGAGTGGTATAAGAAGAATCAAATTGATTCATTAGGGGAGGTACAAGTTCATGACGAATACCATCAATAATGTTGAGTTTGTAAGAAACTTAGTTGAAGATAATTATAAAGTTAATAAAACTGAAGTAATTGATCAGTATCAAGTTAGCTTTGAAGTAGAAAAAGAAGAAGTTCATCGTTTATTAGCGCAATTAAGAAGCGAAGGATGGATTCAAATGTCGTATTTATCTGCGATTGATTGGATAGCTGATAACGAATTTGAATTAGTTTATATTGTTTTTAATTGGGAAAAACCAGTTTATATTCAAGTTAGAACTAGATTAGATCGTGATAATCCAGTAATGGAATCAATTATGCCAATTCATCCAGGTTGTAAATATTATGAACGTGAAGCTCATGAGTACTTTGGAATTGAATTTCCAGGTAATCCAGACTTTCATAAACCACTTATTTTAGAAGACTGGGATGATATGCCGCCTCTAAGAAAAGACTTTGATCCACGTGCTTACTCTGACGCTCATTTTTCTAGTAGAGAGTATCCTGAAACACATGAGAATACTTTAGGGCAAGAAAGCAAAGTAGCACAAAGGGAATCAAGAATGGCTAGAGTTTTTAAAGTCGGTAAAGGAGGTAAAAAATAATGAGAGAAATGAAATTATTTTTAGGTCCTCAGCATCCAGGGATGCATGGTAATGCTTCAGTACATTTATTTGTAGATGGAGATATTATCAAAAGATCATACCTTTTACCAGGTATGTTACATCGTGGGTTTGAAAAAGGTATGGAAAGACACTCATGGGTTAATAACATTAGTTTAATTCCTCGTGTATGTGTTGTAGAACCAGATATTAACGAAATGGCGTTTGCTATGGGTGTTGAAAAATTAGCTGGTATCGAAGTACCTGAAAGAGCTCACTGGATTAGAATGATTGTTTTAGAATTAGCAAGAATTAGTATTCATTTAATGGCATATGGTGGACTTGGTGGTCCAACTGGTAACTATACATTAATGTATCATGCTCATGCAGATAGAAATACTATTCTTAATATATTTGAAAAGATTTCAGGACACCGTGTTTATCATCAATATATCGTTCCTGGTGGAGTTAGAAAAGACTTACCAATCGGAATTGAAGAAGATATTCATGAATTCCTTAATGATTTAGAATCAAGATATACTGAATACAGAGATTTAGGTATTGAGAATCCTTCAATTCAAGCTCGTATTAACGATACTATTATGCTTCCTGCTCATGTTGTTTGGGAACTTGGAGTTACTGGTGTTGGTATGAGAAGTGCTGTTGGTAAAGCGTACGATATCCGTAAAGTTATGCCGTATGCAAGATACGATCAAGATGAATTTGATGTACCTACTGGTACTTATAGTGATGCTACATGTCGTATTGATATTAAACTTCAAGAATTAGTACAATGTATTGGAATTATTAGACAATGTCTTGAAAAAATGCCTAAAGGTGAAGTAAGAGTACCGTTTGGTAAAGGACAATCTATGAGATGGACAGTTCCGGCTGGACATGTATATAGTGTTGTTGAAAGTAGTCGTGGTGAATTTGGTTATTATATGGTTTCTGATGGAGGAACACATCCATACAGAGTTGGTGTTAGAGGAGCAAGTTATCCTCAAGGGTTATTAGGTATTGAAAAATATTTACCAGGAACGCGTATCGATGATGCTGCGTTATGGATAGACACTATGGGTGTTTGTTCTCCTGAGATTGACAGATAGGACTGATTGAATATGAAAAGAAGAGCTAGTATAGCGAATCCATACAGATTATGGAAATATTTATTTAAAAAGCCTGTTACAATACCATTTGAAGAAATAATGACTCAGAAAAATGCCGATTACCTAAACCAAAATTCAATAATTAAAAAGAAATCAAGATTAGAATCAAGCCCAAGAGAAGCATCAAATACATTAAGAGGATTCCATACGAATGATTGGGATGATTGTATTGGTTGTGGAACTTGTGAGGAGATTTGTCCTACAGAAGCAATCACTATGGTTGATAGATTAGAATTACCAGATGAAGATGGAAAATTACAAGCAAGACCTACTATAGATTATGGTAGATGTTGTTTCTGCGCATTATGCGTTGATACTTGTACAACAAATTCATTAAATATGAGTAAAGAATATATTTATGCAAATTCTGATCCAGGAGCATTTTTACATATGCCTGAAAAATTATGGCAAGGTAAAGAAGTTAAAACTGGATGGACTGCTGAACAAAGTGGATTGTTAGATCTTAAGCGTGTTGAAATGGATCATGTTGAACCTGATGAGAGAATCAAAAGCTTTGTTGAGGTTGTTAGAGGTTATAGTAAAGAATTTGCTAAAATGGAAGCTGCAAGATGTGTTGAATGTGGTGTTTGTACTTCAAGTTGCCCTGTTCAAATGCATATTCCAGCGTACATTAAATCAATATGGGAAGATGATATTGAAGGTGGATTAAGACAAATTTATGAAACGAATCCATTACCTGGGGTTTGTGGACGTGTTTGTACACATAACTGTGAAACAAGTTGTGCTATCGCTGTGCGCGGAGAAGCTATTGCAATTAGATGGCTGAAACGTTATATTATCGACAGTGCACCTAATGATATGTATGAAAAAATATTAAGTGAACCTGTAAGTGAAGTAATCGATGCTCGCATCGCTGTTGTTGGATCTGGACCTGCTGGGTTAGGTGCTGCATATTACTTAAAAGTTATGGGATACGAAGTAGATGTATATGAAGAAATGAATCAAGCTGGTGGGGTTATGAGATATGGTATTCCTGCTTATAGATTACCTGATTATGCAATCGACAAAGATATTAATTTCATAAAATCTATTGGTGTTAACATCATTACTAATACAAGAGTTGGTAAAGATGTATCAATGGAAAAATTAGAAAAAGATTATGATGCTGTATTCCTTGGAACTGGATTCTTCAAAGCTAGAGGATTAAATATTCCTGGCGCTGAACATAAAGATGTTATTGGTGCAATGGACTTTTTACCTCAAGTAAGAGAATACGAAAGAGGAAACTTGAAACTTGAAGATATTAATGTTGCTCCAAGTGTAGTTGTAATTGGTGGTGGAGATGTTGCATTTGATTGTGCTCGTAGCGCAACTAGATTGCAAATTCTTAAATATGGAAAAGCTGATGTTAAGTTATCATCTTTAGAAAATGAAGATGCACTTCCAGCAAGCTTTGATGAATATATTGAAGGAGACGAAGAAGGAGTAGAGTTCTTCTGTGGTAATGGACCTCAAGAAATCGTAATTAAAAACGATAAAGTTACAGGTCTAAGATTATGGAAATGTTTATGTATTTTTGATAATTCAGGTAAATTTAATCCAGAATTTGATAAGGAATGTGAACAAATTATTGCTGGTGAACAAGTGTTTATCGCAATTGGACAATCTCCTGATTTTGAATACATCCCAGAATCACTACAAGACAAAGTAGAAATATTTAGAGGTAGAGTTAAAGCTAATGATAACGGACAAGTTGAAAAAGCACCTTGGTTATTCGTTGGTGGAGACATTAAACTCGGTCCAGACTTAATTAGCGGTGTTGCTGATGGTCATAGAGCTGCTCAAGGTATTGATGAGTTTCTTTATAAAAATGCTAAGAAAAAACGTTCCTCTGAAGCTCTTGATTCAATGAGAGAAGCAGCGAAACATAATACACCTGAATTTACTTTAAAGAACCAAAAACGTAAGTAAGTTTAAAGGGCTTCAAATTGAAGCCCTTTTTTTTACCGTTTTATATTCAAATTAGTAAATTATATGCTATAATATACAAGAAAAGTGAGGTGGCATAATGGATTATCGATATAAAGTACAAAACGATGAGATAGATAAATTATTTGAAGCATTATTAAAACTAGAAAATGTTGAAGAATGTTATAAGTTTTTTGAAGATTTATGCACTATCAATGAAATAGAGGCTTTTGGACAGAGACTTGCTGTTGCAAAATTACTTCACCAAAAGAATACGTACCAAGAAATTGAAAAGAAAACTGGAATTAGCGCTGCTACTATCAGTAAAATCTCAAAATCTTATATGTATGGTCCAGGCGGATATAAAATGATTATCGAGAAACTTGAAAAATAGTTTTGTCATGCCAGTATGGTGGAATAGGTAGACACGCAAGATTCAAAATCTTGTGGCTTTACGGCCGTGTCGGTTCGATTCCGACTACTGGTACCAAATTTGTGTATTAGTTATACGACACAAAATAAAAAAGCAATTTTAATTGCTTTTTTTATTTACTCAAAAATATTATACTGATTGTTTAAAATGGTTATTGATTTATAGTATATTTATTAAGTTTCCTCGTGTATTTTTGTAAACATTAATGTACTGCTAAATCAAGTATTAAAAAGTAATTAATTGTAACTAGAATTTGTGCTATAATTAAGTCATAAAATACATGAGGTGAAATCAATGAAAAATTTTACATATTCTTCTCCAACAAAAATTCATTTTGGAAATGAACAAATTGTTAAATTGAATGATGAATTAAACATATATAGAGGTAAAACAATATTGCTAGTTTATGGTATGGGCTCTATTAAAAGAAATGGAATATTCGATAAAATAGTACAAGAGGCAAATAATCTTAATATTAAAATTATTGAGGAAAGTAATGTTTCATCTAACCCTGATATTAGCAGTGTTAGAAGTGGAATTAAAAAGTGTATTGAACATAACGTTGAATTTATTTTAGCGGCCGGTGGTGGGAGTGTTATTGATTGTGCAAAAGCTATCGCATTTGGAATATTTGCGCCTAGTGACGTTTGGGATGTTTATCTAAGAAAAGCTGATTCTACTAAAGCTTTACCACTTGGTGTAATAATTACTTTAGCTGCTACTGGAACTGAGACAAATGGAAATAGTGTAATAAGCAACCGTGAATTAGACGATAAAAGATCAGTTGCATATCCGTTTAGTATTCCTCAATTTGCAATTATTGATCCTAGTTACACATTAACTGTAAATAGACATCATACAATCGCAGGGAGTATGGATGTTATTCTTCATATTTTAGAACAGTATTTTTCTAATACTTTAAGAACTGAAACTAGTGATTATATGAGTATCGGTGTTATTAAATCAGTTATAGAAAACACAAATCGGATACTAGAAGGTGACAATTCATACGATAATCGTTCAAATATTAGCTGGGCATCAACTATTGGGTTAAATTGGATTCTTGGTGTGGATAAACAAGGAGACTGGGCTACGCATCGTTTAAGCTATGCTTTAACTAAGGAATATGGAACAACTCATGGCTTTGCGCTTGTGTTGATTTACACATCATGGATGAGAGTTGCTTTAAAATATAATCCGGAAACAATGAGTAGGAAATTAAATTTACTTGGTTTGAATCTTTTCCAAACGAGTTCACCAGAATCAACTATTGAATCATTTGAGAGATTATTTAATGGGTTTGGTGCTAATACAAATTTTATAGATGAAAAAATTGTAATGGATGAATCTAAAATGAATGATTTAATTGAAAACGTACTTGCTTTAGGTGAAATTGGAACTGTTGTAAAAATAGATAAAATAAAAGCTAAAGAAATATTTGTATTAGCAAGAGGAGGCAAACATGGAAACTTACTATGATTTAATACCCCATTTATTTGAGGGAGTATATGTAGTTGACAAAAATAGAAAGATAATTTTTTGGAATAAAAGTAGTGAACTTATTACTGGTTATAAAAGTGAAGAAGTTGTTAACGCTAATTGTTTTCAAAATATACTAAGACATGTAACAATAGATGGAGTTGAATTGTGCCACAATGGTTGCCCACTTCACAACACTTTGAAAACAGGAAAAGTAAATAGTGGAGAATTATTTTTACATCATAAAGATGGTCATAGAATTCCAGTTAGTGTAAAAACATTTCCTGTCTATGATGATAATAAAAATATCACCGCAGCGATTGAGGTTTTTACTGACTCACGTGAAAGAGATGAGGCATTTAGTGAAAATAGAAGACTTAAAAAAATGCTTATTGTCGATGAATTAACTAAAGTATATAACAGAAGACATTTAGACTTTTATTTAAAGAATATTAAACAGGAATTTAATGAATATGGAACTCCATTTGGAGTGTTGTTTTTTGACATTGATTTTTTCAAAAATGTAAATGATACTTACGGACATAACGTGGGAGATAAAGTACTTAAGTTAATTGCTCGAACTTTAAAAGCAAATATTCGAATTGAAGATGTAATTGGTAGATGGGGCGGAGAAGAATTTATCGCTGTTATTAGAGCTGTTGATGAAAACGAATTAACATATGTTGCTGAAAAAATGAGAGTTCTTGTTGAGAAGTCTAGTGTTAAAATATCAGGTAAAGACCTTTCTGTTACGGTCTCAATTGGCGGAACAATGTATAAAAAAGATGAAACTATTAAGGAAGTAATTGCCAGAGCTGATAAAAATATGTATGAATCAAAAGATACAGGAAGAAATAAGAGTACGATTAGATAATCATAATTAACATTTTATGGATGACATCTCTAAAAAGATGTGATACAATTTTTAAAGAGTAATATTAATAAGGAGTGTTTGTTATGAAAATAATTGCTGTAAATGCAGGAAGTTCTTCCCTGAAATTCCAGTTACTTGACATGCCAAGTGAAACTGAAATAGTTAGTGGAATTGTTGAAAGAATAGGAATAAAAAATTCAGTTATAAAAATCAAATTAAATGGTGAAAAAATTGTTGAGGAATTAGATATTCCTGATCATGGAATTGCTGTTGAATTAGTATTAAGTAAATTAGTAGATTTAAATATTGTAAAAGACATTAATGAAATTGATGGTGTAGGACATAGAGTTGTACATGGTGGTGAAAAATTTAGTGATTCAGTAGTTATTGATGATGAAGTTATTAAAGCTATAGAAGTTGTAAGTGATTTAGCACCTTTGCATAATCCAGCAAATTTAACTGGGATAAGAGCTTTTAAAAAAGCACTTCCTCACATAAATGGTGTTGCAGTATTTGATACAGCATTTCATCAAACTATGGAAAAAGAAGTTTTCTTATATGGAGTACCATATGAATGGTATACAAAATATGGAGTTAGAAAATATGGATTCCATGGTACTAGTCATAAATATGTTGCTAATAGAGCTGCAGAATTAATGGGTATGAAAGTAGAAGATGCTAATGTAATAGTTCTTCACATTGGAAACGGTGCAAGCATATGTGCAGTTAAAGGTGGAAAAAGTGTTGATACTACAATGGGGTTAACTCCACTGGCAGGAATTATGATGGGTACAAGAAGTGGTGATATTGATCCTGCGATAGTTGAATTCATTTGTGATAAAGAAAATAAAACAGTGAAAGAAGTAATATCAGATCTAAACAAGAAATCTGGATATATAGGTATTAGTCAAAATTCAAGTGACTCAAGAGATTTATGGACTGCAACACATGCAGGTGACAAACAATCGTTATTAGCTATAAGAAAGCAAGTTAAGATGATTTGTGATTACATTGCAGCATACTATGTAACTATGGGAAGAGTAGATGCAATTTGTTTTACTGCAGGTGTAGGTGAAAATGCGATTTTCACAAGACAACTAGTTGCTAAAAGATTAGCACCTCTTGGTGTTGAAATAGATGAAGATAGAAACTTTGTAAGAGGAGTAGAAAGATTGATTTCAACTGATGAATCTAAAATCAAACTTTATTTACTACCTACAAATGAAGAAGTAGTTATTGCAAGAGACACATTAAGACTTTCAAAATAAAAAAAAAGTGCAATTTTGCACTTTTTTTATTTGCGTATAAAATATATAATAATTTATAGAGGTGATCAATATGAAAATTGAAATCAGTGACAAAATAAAAGAGTTAACTCCAAATTTTTATGTTGGTGGTTTAGTACTTAATGTAAAAGTACTTGAAAACGAAGAATTAAATGAAGAAATATCAAATCTTGAAAATATGATTTTTTCTAAATACGACATCTCAGAAATTATTAATATTCCTGTCATTAAAGATGGAAGAAATGCATATAAAAAATATGGAAAAGATCCAAGTAGATACAGATTAGCTACAGAATCTTTGTTCAGAAGACTATCAAAGGGGAACAAATTATACAAAATTAATAATATTGTTGATACTGGCAATGTCTTGTCGATATTAACTAAAAAAAGTATAGCAGTTTTGGATTATGATAAAATTATTGGTGATGTTTTTATTAGACTTGGAAATGATGAAGACATCTATAACGGTATAGGAAGAGGGAAACTAAATATTAGCAATATACCTCTATATGAAGACGATATATCTCCTTTTGGAAGTTGTACAAGTGATACTGATAGAACAAAAATTACTTCTGAAACAAAGAAAATATTAGTGTTTATCATCTCGTTTTCAGGAAAAGAAAATCTAGAAGATGAAATGAATTTAGCTAGCAGTTTATACTCTAAATATTGTGAAGGCTTAGAACTATCAAGATTTATTGAATAACCAATGGCAGATAGTATCGAGAATTAATATTTTGTTATTTGATAACTTATAAATGTATGATATAATATTTTTATAGCGAGGTGGTTTACATGAGAAGTATGAAAGACCTTTATAGAAAAATAATGAAAGTAGCCCTTATATTTGCTGGTTTATTTGCTTTCTTTTTTTTAATTAACCTATTTTATCTTGTAACAAATGGTGCCTTTGATGTTGCTGGAAATTCCTTCTCAATTAGTGATGAATATCTAATGGCTAGATTTAATTTTTGGTTCTCTGGATCATTAATTATTGCATTTATTTTATTAGCACGTATTATGCATGATTTAGTCGAAAAAAGAGGTAAACTCGTTGATGCTGAATCATATAAAAGAGCAATGAGAGCTAAAAAAGCCTCTGCTGCTAGTAAGACTGATTTTGTTAAGAAAAGTGATGAAGTTGATAAAATTAAAGATACTACCACACTTATCGCTAGAAGAAAAAAAGAAAAAGAAGAAGC
>Ga0102812_10002633_pt1 | contig 12067 bp, 8 predicted proteins | sample ColrivemetaGS713_FD_79334 | JGI IMG/M metagenome (GOLD analysis project Ga0102812, IMG submission 79334) | Estuarine microbial communities from the Columbia River estuary - Flood tide ETM metaG S.713 | ecosystem: Environmental > Aquatic > Marine > Intertidal zone > Estuary | place: USA: Columbia... | reverse complement strand
GTACCTTGGCTTAGACTATAAGTTTGCCAATGCACCGGTGAATCTAAGTCTCGATTGGGTACCTACCTTCTACATTAGTGGATATGGTGATGGATTTGGTGCCGATAATGGGGCACTAGCTGTTCGCTATACGTTTTAATAAACGAGCAAACCAATAAACCATAACTGGACTTTCGGCCATGGCTGAAAGTCCAGTTTGTATTTAGAGGAAAGCTGTTATATTTGTCGCCTATTCTTATGTTCCCTTAAACTAGACAACCATGATCCAACATCGTTATTTTTTACTTTTTTTTCTAAGTATTTTCCTTAGTATGAGTAGTCTACAGGCCCAAGGCTATAACAAAGCCATTGGTCTGCGGTTAGGCTACCCGGCCTCCGTTTCTTACAAGGTATTTTTGGACGGTTCCAACAATGCATTAGAAGGATTTCTGTCTTTTCGCAATTACGGAAGCAGAAAAAATAACGGTAATTTTCGGTACAGTAGCTTCGGAGTCGGTATTGGTTACCAGGTGCATAACCCAATTAAAGAAGTAAATGGCCTACAGTGGTACTACGGTATCGGCGGAGGCGTATCCTTTTTTAACGATAACGACGGCTTCATCGACGATGACGATCGCACGGGTATCGCGCTGCTCGGCTTTCTCGGATTAGACTTTAAGTTTCCTGACGCGCCGATCAATATCAGCCTCGATTGGGTACCCGCTTTCCGTATCACCGGCTACAACAATGGCTTTGGTGGCGACAACGGTGCACTGGCAGTGCGCTATACGTTTTAATCGAGCGCAAATGGAATAAGCCAAGGTTATAGACCAAGTTAGAATTCCTAAATCTTGCCTTGGAAGAGGGTATATCTACCGAATAACGGCGACCTATAAATCCGTGTTGATCCGTTTAATCCGTTCGATTTGTGGCCTATTTTCCCACTTCCTAAAACAAATCAAATAGGTGCCCCATGTTCTCTTGCTTGGTCTTAAGGTAACCAGCGTTTTCGTCCTGGGGAGAGATGATGATCGGTTGCCGGGAGATAACTTCAATAATTGATTGGTCGAGGGCATCCACTTTTTCGGGGTTATTGGTCAATAGGTGGACTTGTTTCACCCCCAAATCCTGTAACATGGAAATCCCAATATCATACTGCCGGGCATCTACCTCTAGACCAAGGTGAAGGTTTGCATCAATAGTATTCAGCCCTTTATCTTGTAATTGATAAGCCTTAAGCTTGTTGATAATGCCGATACCTCGCCCTTCCTGGCGTAGGTACAGCAGAATTCCTTTTTCTTCGGCAATATGTTCCAGAGCATAATGGAGTTGCTCTCCACAATCGCAGCGTTTGGAGCCGAATAAATCGCCGGTAATACATTCTGAGTGGAGGCGTATCAGGGTAGGTTTTCCTACTTTGTAGTCTTCGTGTACGAGAGCGATATGAGGCATCCACTCCTCTTCGCTTTCTGCATAAGCCAACATCCGGAAATTACCCCAAGGAGTAGGGATAAGCGCTTCTGCCTGCCGCTTGAGGTACTGTCCTGACATACTTGGGTGCGTGATTGGTTCCGCTTTACATTCCATAAAAATACAAAGGTAACGAAGTGAAGGCTCTAATTGAACAATATCAACACCTGTTGCTGATAATTGGTTGTGTATTACCTGATACCCTTACACCTACTACTACAAATGCCCACCGGAACAATCCGGTGGGCATTTGTAGTATTTGCCAGCAAAAGCTTGTTGGTAACTTTGATTTAGTAACCGTCACCTCCACCAGGCTTGAGACCACTAGGGCGATCCATTTCCACATCGGTAGGGCCGGCTACCCGGAATTCTACCCGTCGGTTCATATAGCTTGAGGTAGATGGAACGAGAGCATCTTCAAAACCTTTGTATTGAATGACCAAGCGGCCACGACCGATACCGTGTTGATTAACCAGGTGTTTTACAACGGCATCAGCACGTTGATAGCTTAAGTTCGTATTATAGGCTTCAGCACCTGTCTTGTCAGTGTATCCGGTGATCACCAGGCGCATGTCAGGGTTGGATTTCAACATCCGCGCCAAGCTGGCCAAGGTGCCGTAATCAGAATACTTTACCGTGAAATTATCCGTACCAAAGTGGATCATTGGTAAAAACCATTCGGCAACGTTATTCTTAGGCTCCGTTAAGCCATATTGACTTAGGGCTTCGTCGATCATTTCCTGAACTCGTTCTTCCGTAACGCCTCTTCCCGGACCAGCAATAGGGTTAATAACCACACCGTCTTCGTTTACGCGTTCACCCGCACGAGGTGGGTAGTAAGGCTCCAAATCTTTATAGTCTGCAACACCATCTTTATCACTGTCGAGGGTACGCCCCTTGGTGTCTACAGGAACATCAGCAGGCGTGTTTGGCTCTTGGTCGATAGCATCGATAACACCATCCTGATCGGTATCAGCCAAGGCAGTATCCTGGCGCTTTTTGACGTCATCAATGCTAGACATGATATCTTCGCCCAGGCTTCCCCAATAAAGAGGCTCGCTGCGAGAAGCAGGATTCCCCAGGTTGAAATTCATTTGCAGGCTGGTAAAGTTCAGGACATCACCAGCAATAGATTTTACTCCATCAGAACCTTCTTTGTTCAAACCATCCAGCAAGTCGGAGCGTTGACCAAAAAGGCCACTAGCCTGGTGCTCAAAACCTACGTTGATCTTATTGCTCAAGCGGAAAGAAATTCCTGCACCTACTGTGGCGTGAGGAGCAACTTCGGAAGCAATCTTACCAGTTCTGGGAATACCAGGGATATTACCAGGCGTATTGTATTCCAGTACTTCATAGAAATTCATACCCCCACCCATCATGGCATAAAGATTAACTTTTTTCTTCGGGCGATCCAAGCGTACGTTGTTTAGGCTGAATACGCCTAAAATTGCTGCTGAAGTGTAATTGGTCTCAAAATCCCAAAGATCACTACCGTCTTTACCCATACCATTGGCTTTACCCATCATCAGGTCCAGGCGAAGAGAGAAAAGGTAATCCGTTGCTTTACGAAGGTGTAGTCCGTAGGCATAGCCAAATTCAGGATCGATTTCACCAGCTACGAACAGGTAGCCACCTTGTACCCCGAATTCATACATGTCTTTTGGCTTTGAATTGGAGCCATTAGATTGTGCCTGAAGGCTTAGGCTTCCACCAAATAGGAGCGCTAGCGCAGTAAGGATTGTTGTAATTTTCATCATCATAGGAGTTATTTTCAAATTCATGTTCAAGGGTTCTTGTTTTTGGGAAATAAATAGAAAAGGCCTGACCCAAAAGGTCAAACCTTGTTTACGCTTGATAATGGTAAGAGTTTCACCACGCTGTGTGTAGTTTTTGGATAGATTTTATTATCCAGAGGAAATAGCTTTTAGCTTGGCAAAGATATTGTTAATTTTCCTGCTCTACCAAAAATTGGGCCAGAAAAGCAATCTTTCTGGCCCAAAATCAGTCATTTACGAATTTATGGCGGCTTTTTGGTCTTCCAATAATTGTTCCAGTGCGATATTCAGGGCATTCATAGAGATCCCAGTAGGCTGGGGAGCTGTATCCTGAACAGTGCGGAGTGCCCGCCGGATAGTAGCAGAAACATCATTGAAGATAGCCTGATCGGTAACCTCTATATCAGGCTGCATGAGGTAGGCAAACACGCGCGCCATACCACAGTTAGCAATAAAGTCGGGGATCAATGCGATCTCCTGGTCCAGGCGGGTAGCAGTTGGACCGAAGAAAATGCCATCATCGATGAAGGGTACATTGGCACCACAGGCAATAACTTCTATACCGCCAGCTTGCATCATGGCTACTTGCTCTGGGGTGACGAGTTTGGAAGCAGCCCCGGGGATAAAGATGTCTGCCCCCAATGACCAAATTTGCTCATTGACTTCTTCGAAGGTAAGCATATGGTCCGCTTCCAGTGCATTGCCTGATTTGTTGATAAACAGCTCTTTGATTTCTTCCACTCCCAAGCCTTCAGGGGCAATGATACCTCCTTCCCGATCAATTATTCCAACGATTTTTACGCCTTGGAGGGTCAGGTAAGAGGCTGCTGTAGCGGCTACGTTGCCCCACCCCTGGATGATGGCTGTTTTCCCTGCTGCCGTTCCTTGATGGAAAAGATCATAGAAATGGCGGACGGATTCAGCAACACCATACCCCGTAATCAAATCAGCCACAGCAAACCTCTTAGGGCCATCTGGCGTGTACTCTGGATCCTCGACTAATTTAGCACAACCATAGCGTAACTGGCCGATAATGTTGATTTTGTCGCCTTTGCTGGTGTTTAAATGTCCATTGACGATGCCTTCCTGTGGATGCCATAAGCCCAAATCTTCAGTGATAGGAATAACATCCTTGAGTTCGTCAACATTGAGGTCGCCGCCGGTACCATAGTAACTTTTCAGGATAGGAAAAACAACTTTGTACCAACGCTGAAGCACTTCGTGCCGGCGGGGATCTTTGGGGTCGAAATTGATGCCTGATTTTGCTCCCCCAATTTTGGGGCCCGCTACGGAAAATTTGATTTCCATTACCTTGGCCAGCGATACAACTTCAGCTTTGGTGAGTCCTTTACGCATTCGGGTTCCTCCTCCGGCTGCGCCGTTCCTTAAACTATTGATGACTATCCAACCCTCAGCACCGGTTGGCTCATCGTACCACTCGAAAACAATTTCCGGGCGCTTCTGCTGGTATAGCCGCAATAAATTTTCCATGTTTTGGTTCTATTTGGTAATACTTGTCAAGGCAAGTAATTTTTTGGCGTAGCAAATATAGGAAATTGGAAGAATAATGAGTTAAAAGCCAACAAACCGGTGTCATTTTCCTATTTTCGGCACCTAACTTATTCTCGAAAGCATGTTTGATCACTGGCTGGAACCTACGACATTTACGACAACAGCTGATGCACCGTATAGCTGGGGCAAGAATATCTCTTTCTACAAAGGTGGTAAAGGTAGCCTGAGTCCCAAGCAATGCGTGTTGATTGGTCTGGATGCAGTCGCGGCAGATGCCGTACGGGAAGCACTTTATCCGATGAGCTGGGCTTTTGCTGACCTCAAGTTTACGGATTTAGGAAACTTACGCAAGACCAACGAGGACTTTGTCATCCCACTATTGCGGGAAGTGATGGACAGCCAGTTGTTTCCCATCCTGATAGGAGGTAATCCTAATCTCTTCTACGCGCAGTTCCAGTCTTTTTTAAACTTACGGGATTTGGTTAGTATCGCTTTGATTGATGAACAGGTACCGATCAGTATGGATGGGAAGAAATCTTCTGCCAAATACCTCAACCACTTGTTTCGGCATCGGAAAGAAAGTGTATTTCATCTCAGTCTGATCGGCCCGCAGGCACATTTCACTGATCCAGCAATCATCGATTGGTTGGAGCAGCAACATTACGAATACCTTCGTTTGGGTCAGGCTCGCGAAAATTTGGCAGAAGTAGAGCCACAACTGAGAGATGCGGATATCATTGCGCTGCATCTGGATGCCCTCAAGCAATCAGAAGCCCCCGGACAGCTGAATCCCAGCCCCAGTGGGTTTTTTCTCGAAGAAGCTGCCCAGTTATGTCGTTACGCGGGTATGAGCGATAAGCTACGTTCATTAGGTATTTATGGTATTGATAGTAATGCTAAAAGGAAATTACCTGCTACTGCGCAAGCTGTTGCCCAGTTGGTTTGGTATTTCACCGAAGGCTACCATCAGCGCTTGGGCGATTACCCCGTCACCAATAAAGGCCTCACCGAATATGTTGTTGATTGGAAAGGTCAGGAAGAAAAACTTACTTTTTGGAAAAGCCCGCGGAGCGGCCGCTGGTGGCTGCAAGTGCCTGCTAAAACCAGTCGAAAGCAACAGCGCCACCGCCTGATCCCCTGTAGTTATTCGGATTATAAGAAAGCCACCCAGCAAGAATTGCCGGATCGGTTGTGGAATGCTTTTCAGCGGTTTTAGCGCTGGATAGAGGGGGTAAACCAAAAGACTGGTTAACTGGTTAAAACGTTTCCTGCTCTAGCAATTGCTCCAATTTCATTCCCCGTGATCCTTTAATCAAAATTTCTGTTCCTTTCAATGCCGACCAATCCAAAGCCATTCCGACCTCTTGTACATTCGGAAAATGGGGTAATCCCAGTGTTTTAGCGGCGCCAGAAAAATGAGGTCCCACCAGCATTGTGTTTACAAAATCGAGCGATTGCGCAAGTTGGGCAATCTCCAGGTGCTCATCCGCTGCGGTCTCGCCGAGTTCCAGCATGTCTCCTAAAATGACGGTTTGCGGCACTTTGGCTTCTGCCGCGAAATTTTGCAATGCGGCACGCATACTTGACGGGTTGGCATTGTAAGCATCCAGGTAGATTCCCACTCCTCTGTGTTCCAATAGCTGCGAGCGGTTGTTGGAGGGAATGTATTCAGCAATACCTTCAGCGATCAAGTGGGAAGAGACTTTGAAGTACTTCCCCACAGCTATGGCTGTCATGATATTTTGTAGGTTGTGCCGGCCGGAGAGGACACTTTCTACAGTTCTGATATTACCATCAGGTTTTAGAAATGCGACCTTGATGGTAGGGTTGAGTTGATCAAGTCGGATTTCATAGAAGGGCGTAGTAGGATCAGGGGTTACACTTAAGCAATAGTCAATTTCTCGCTTGACACCACGCTGGGTAGCCAATTCTTCTAGGTGATTTTCTTCTAGGTTGATAAAAGCTACTCCTTGATGAGCGGCCAAATAGGCGTACAGCTCGGATTTTCCTTTTTTCACGCCTTCAATCCCTCCAAATCCTTCCAAGTGAGCCTTGCCGATATTGGTAATCAGACCGTGGGTAGGTTCGGCAATCTCACAAAGTTCGGCGATCTCTCCTTGATGATTAGCACCCATTTCGATAACCGCGATTTCAGTGGTCAAAGGCATAGCCAGTAGGGTGAGAGGTACGCCTATGTGATTGTTGAAGTTGCCTTGCGTAAAGTGCGTTTGGTGAGCTTTGCTCAATACCGCAGCTACTAACTCCTTAGTCGTTGTCTTTCCGTTACTGCCAGTAATGGCTAATATAGGAATATTCAACTGTTGCCGGTAAGCTCGGGCCAACTCCTGTAAGGCCACCAGCGTATCTTCGACCAAAAGGTAACGCTTGTCTTTTACGACCGCAGGATTATCAACGACGACGTACGCTGCACCATCGGCTAAAGCCTGATCGGCAAAGCGGTTTCCATCGAAATGGTCTCCTTTTAAAGCGAAGAACAGATCACCCTTTAATAACTTTCGGGTATCCGTACATACCCGCCGGCATTCGGAAAAACACTCTAGTAAGGTAGCTATTGTTGTGAAAGCCATAAATATCGACAGAGGTAGACCGGCGTCATTAGCACCGGTTCTGTTAAGAATAAGTCTAAAAGCTCAAATATAACAGAAAAGCCATTCTGCAAAGAGCAGAATGGCTTTTCTGAAATGAAAATTTCAGCTTTTCTGAAATTTTCTAACGACGACGGCTACTCCGTTTCGTCTTAAAGAAGTGTCCACTTTCCGTTTCGTTGTCCGTTGGTGCACCCATCCGGATCATCGCACAACGGAAACCGATTGCACGGTCACCTTTGTTTTCATCTTTGAAACGACGCGTACCAGGAGACAACCAGTAGGCACGGTCAGCCCAAGAGCCACCTTTATATACCCGAGCTTCATCACTGATTAAAGTGTGACGACCGTAGTCGTAGTAAGCTTCAGACTGCTGGTCACCATCAAGGAAGTTGTAAGCCATCCCTACTTTGTAGTTCTCACGGTCAGCTGCTTCTTCATCCTCTACGTAACGGTAGCGAAGGCGACCAAGGCTATCTTTTTCAATAGGACGACCATCTTCATCCAATTCCAGGTGCTGGAACTTGTTACCACGGTATGGGTTCATGTCGTGGTTGTCAGCATCTACCAGGTCAGTGGTAGTTAATGGACGGTAGAGATCAAGCACCCACTCGTTTACGTTACCAGCCATGTTGTACAGACCAAAGTCATTAGGCAGGTAGGCACGTACTGGAGCAGTAGGACAAGCATTATCGTTCAAACGACCGGCAACACCCATGTAGTCACCACGGCCACGCTTAAAGTTGGCCTGAATGTAACCTTGGTACTTGTCACGCTTTTGGTAACGTACAGAAGATCCATTCCAAGGATAAATACGACGATCAGTATACAATTCGTCTTTTTCATTTTCCTGGAGACCAATCAATGCCAAAGAAGCATATTCCCATTCCGCTTCTGTAGGGAGGCGGTATTCTGGTAATACAATACCGTCTTCGAAACGAACAGCTCTTTCACCACCTGTCTGCAAGTCTTTGAGGTTCTTGCGAACATCTCCCTGGTACTGACCAACGAGGTAAGCCTGGGTGTTGAAGTTATCTTCATCCTTTTGTTCCATGTTTGGATTAAGGATACCGCGCTCGATGAGGATAGCCTCATTCACACGGTCAGAACGCCACTTACAGAACTCATTAGCCTGTGACCAACTAACACCTACAACAGGATATTCGTCGTAAGAAGGGTGACGGAAATAAGTTTCCACCAGTGGTTCGTTGAAAGATAATTCATCACGCCATACCAGTGTGTCAGGTAGGCCATTTAGATAAACTTCCGGATAACTCTCTCCAAAGACTCTCTTGGTCCAGTAGAGGTATTCACGATAGTTGTGATTGGAGATTTCAGTTTCATCCATATAGAATGACGAAACAGTAACCCGACGAGGAGTATTATCCCAGTCAAAAGTTACGTCTGCTTCGGTGAAACCCATCACGAAAGTACCACCAGGGATTAATACCAGATTTGGTCCCGTAGGTTGTCCTTCATAATCAAGATTCTTTTCGAAGCCACCCCATTTGGTGTCATTGAAATTCCAGCCGGTGATGTCGGAGGATTCTTTTTTCCCACACGAACTCAACACCAGCGCGAGGCCCATAGCAATGGAGCCCAATTTTAACAGATTTTTCATTCCCTTTACCGAGTTAATTTTGCGAATCGACCAACAAATATAGGAGAAAAACGGTAGCGAGCTAACGTCCTCCGCAATCCTTGGACACAAAAATGCGAACTTTAACATTTATAGCGGTCAACTTGCTTCGTTTAATTAAACATTTTGAAGCAATTGTTCCAACGAGAGGAGTGCCTTTTGCGCTCCAATACTTTACTATCTTCCAAGTTGATAATCAGGGCTATCTCGTGGGTATTACCCGTTCCTCCAGGAACATTTGCCAAGCTGGAAACGGTCATGTCATAGCTGTAGGCAATCCGAAATACCCCCTGTCGAACACCAAACGAAAAAACAGCAGCATCAGCGAGCGTAAAATTATGGCGATACCATGCGCCGCCAAAAATACTGCCACTGCCCAGGTAGGTTCCGAGCATGATTTGCCCAACGTCTCCCTGTTTTACAAACATAGCATTCGGTGAAATAAACGTCGTTCCTCCTCGCTTATTGCGCCGACCCAGATCAAATTCTGCACCCCCGTGAATCGTCAGCCGTAGCGGCCGTCCAGCAAAGAGGTTTTCATTGATAGCAAGGAACGTTTCGTTAGGTCGGTTGAGGTGTTTCAGCGTCATTCCTCCGTATACATTACGGTTATAAAACAGTATACCAGCTGAAGCATCGAACAAAGTGGTCGTGAGCGAAGCAGGTTGATTTTCTTCCGTCAAAAAAGGAACTCCATTGCTGGAAAAGCCATCAATATCATCGATCTGATCTCCAAATTGGAGACGGTCCCAAGCTACTCGTGCCTGATAAAAACCAGCTTCCAGACCTATTCGTACATTGGTCTCCTGACCCAACTGAATTCTGTACGAGTAAATCCCGGATACCTGGTTCGTTTTATAAAGGCCATCTCCCGCTGCATCCGTCATGACCTGAATGCCAAAGCCACTATTGAGCGACTCAATCTCTTGCTCGAAAGAGGCTGCATAAGTAATGTAGGCATTGGGCCAGTTGGGGTATTGATTACGATGGTTGAATGTGAAACGAGGCGCAATAGTCGTACCAGCAAAAGCTGGATTAAGCTGAAGAGGAGCAGCGTAAAACTGACTAAAAATGGGGTCTTGAGCCTGTAGGCTAGTCGTCAATACAAACAACAGACCCACCAATAAGTGTAACTTTCTCCTCATAGCTGCGCGATTATCGGCGATTCTTATAGTTTTCCAAAGACCAAACTAACAAACCCTGTCCGCATCCCAAAATTTTTAACACAATTGGTCTGCTAGTAGTACTAAAAAAACGAACTCAATGCAGCTAAACGACATTTTAAGGGGTAATTGTCGTTAACGAAAAATAGGCGGTGGCTGTTTACGTTTCAAATACGTTAAATTTGTGCAGTACCAAGTCAAGTTATGAAAAAACTACTCCTCTTATTATCAAGCTGTGTCCTTTTCGGAGTGCAGCTTTTCGCACAGACGGTCATTCGTCAGGAATTTCGCTGGGAAGATACTCCCACAACTTATCGTATCGGCGAGCAAAGCTATGAGCAATGGGCTTTTCCCGAAGCTAAGTTTGGTGATGCTGCTCCTTCCCATCCTTATTGGATTTACCGGTTTCCCGTCAGCGGGCCTGGAGAGATCAATCTATCGGTAAGCAGCCTCAGTTTTGAGCCGCTCGATAAGCGTTATGCGCCCGAAGATGAAGCACTGGGGTCTGAGTTGCAATTCAGAACCAATATTGTCTGGGAGCCAGAGGGCTACTTTGCCAAAGTATCCGTAGTGCCGATCGTTAAAGATGGGAATACGTACCAGAAAGCTACGGCTTTTGTGCTCAATGCCAATTTTCAACCCAGTGGTGGCCCACGTGGCGGCCCGCCCTTTAACTCTGTCCTCAGTGATGGAGAGGTGTACAAAATCGCGATCCCTGAGACCGGAATGTACAAGCTAAGCTATGGGTTCCTTAAAGACCAGTTGGGCATCAGTAACCTGGATAATATTGATCCACGTAGTATTAAAGTTTATGGTAATGGGGGAGGATTGGTTCCTTATGATGTAAATGAAGACCGCGCCGAGGACTTGGTCGAAAATGCCGTTCGTATTGTTGGGGAAGAGGATGGTCGCTTCAATAGCGGAGATTATATTTTGCTTTACGCAGAAGGGCCTAACAAATGGCGTTACAATGCTACCCAGGATCGTTTTGACTTGCAAATGAATGTCTACGATTTTCGTAATTATTACTTTATCAAGATAGGAGGCAACGGCAATGGTCAGCGCATCCAGGAACAAACGAGCTTGACAACGACCGATGGCAACTCCACGACCTATGATGGTATTTTTCATTTTGAAGAAGACCGGGTAAATGCCCTGCACGAAATTGAAGCAACCGGCACGGGTACTGGTCAACACTGGTACGGTGATTTCTTCAAGTTTGCCAGGGAAAAGAATTATGATAACTTGTTTGTGCTGAAAGGCCTGCAAACCAATGAACCGGTTACTATCAGGGCTTCTATGGCCTTGCGTGCTCGGCCGAGTTCTCGCTTCTTTCTGGATATTGCAGGACAAACTTTGTCCAGCCAGACCGTGCCAGGTGTTCCCATCGGGGAACAGAACGAAATATACAATGACCTGGCTCCCAATAGCTCCCTCAATGGTACTGTAAACCTGACGGAAGAAAACCTGGACGTGCTCTTACGGTACCCTCATCCCGGCGGGGCGGAACAAAGTTCTGCCTGGCTTGATTTCCTCCAGGCCCGAGCTCGTTTGGCTTTGCGCATGGACGGTGATCAAACTTTCTTCCGGGATACGCGTAGCAGGAGTCGCAACACAACGACTTTCGTACTAGATAATGCGGGTAGTGACATCACCATCTGGGATATTTCTGACCCTCTACAACCACAACAACAGCAAACCAGCACCAGTGGTAACAGCCTGCGTTTTGGCGTGACAACCGCAGATCGTCTACGCGAGTTTGTTGCTTTTCGGAATAACGCCAGCTTTTCCGAAGCGGAGGCTGTAGGTAAGGTAGAACCACAGAATTTACACGCCCTGGAATCACAGGAGATGTTGATTATTTACCACCCCGATTTTGCGGAAAAAGCCCTCGAATTAACGGAGCATCGCCGGAGTGTCAGT
>Ga0102812_10002632_pt1 | contig 12067 bp, 6 predicted proteins | sample ColrivemetaGS713_FD_79334 | JGI IMG/M metagenome (GOLD analysis project Ga0102812, IMG submission 79334) | Estuarine microbial communities from the Columbia River estuary - Flood tide ETM metaG S.713 | ecosystem: Environmental > Aquatic > Marine > Intertidal zone > Estuary | place: USA: Columbia... | reverse complement strand
TAGACATTAAAAACAAACCCTATCGTTAATAGAATCACCCAAGGCCTATTCTTTATAAGTTGAATTAAATCTGTTTTCAGATCTACTTTCTGCTGTTTAGGAGGCAGAACTCGTTCTTTTGTTAGAAAATAAGTCAATATCATAAACACCGCTAAGAACAAGGAAAGCAAATAAATCGAATTGCGATATCCCGTTTTCTGGTTGATTACAGAAAGTTGATCAGATCTCAATTCGGCTAAACCATAAACATAAAAGCGGTAAACGGAATCACTATTTGCTGCAAAACTTAAACTTGGTTTACTTTCAAGAGGAACTTGATTCATTAAACTTGTTGAAATAATCCCAACACCGTCGTTTAAACTAATTCTAGCCGATTCTACTGAATTTGGCAAACGAACATCAACCACATAATGATTAGCTTGTTCGAATGAACGATTTATTGAAATTTCAGGGCTTACATTTCCGAAGAATAGTACTAGATAAAGAAGAGATCCCTGAACTAGCAGTCCACCCATAAAAGCTCCACCCATCCTGAAAGAACCTAAGGATATTCTTTCTTTTTGATCTCCTGTCATAACAGACATCAGCGCACCATAAGGTATATTATTTGCCGTATAAACTAGAGTAAATAAAATGTAGGTTACATAAGCATATATTAATTTACCACCATCAGAAAAATCTGGAGTGGTATATAATAGTGCTAATGATAAAGCCAAAGGAACGGCAGTCCATAAAATCCAAGGTCTGAATTTCCCATATTTTGAGGTATATGAATCCCCTATAATTCCCATCGCTACATCACTTACCCCGTCAAATGACCTTGCTACAAGCATAATCAAACCAACCGAAACCGCATCTAAACCATATACATCGGTATAGAAAACAAAGAGAAATGTCGAAACGCCTCTCCATGCAATATTTGCCGCACCATCACCAAGTGCATAGCCAATTTTTTCTTTAAGTTGAATCGGACGGTTTGACATACCTATTTAATTTTGACTTGTGACTAGTAAAAAAAATACAACGTGAATGAATTCATCATCACATTGTATTTTTCAATTCGTAGGATCTATTTCATTATTTGAAAGTATTTCAACGATAATTACTTAATTGTCAACTCTTTCATTTGAACATCTTCTGAATGCGAGCCAATCATAATTTGAAATAATCCTTTTTGAGTAGAATAATTACCATCAAAACCATAAGAACCTAATGTCTCAGCATTTATCTCAAAAGTGACTCTCTCTGACTGACCTTTTTTCAAATTGATTTTTTTGAATCCTCTAAGTTCTTTGACGGGACGCATTGGCTTTGCAACCACATCACGTATGTAGAGTTGCACAATTTCTTCACCATCAAAATCACCTGTATTGGTAATAGTTACATGAACTTTAACATCCTCAGCAGTGGTTATAGACTCTTTATCCAACTTCATATCAGTGTAACTAAACGAGGTATAGCTTAAACCATACCCAAAAGGGTATTGAGGAGCATTTTCCTCATCATTATAATGACTCCAAAACACGAACTTTGGATCCCTATTTTTATCAAAAGGTCTACCATTTTGCAGATAGTTGTAATAAATTGGGATTTGACCTGCATGTCGCGGAATCGTAACCGGTAATTTTCCAGCAGGATTATATTTTCCAAGTAACACATCTGCAATTGCATTCCCAGCTTGACTTCCTAAATGCCAGACTTCCAAAATAGCAGGTGCATTTTCATAAACCCATGGTTCAATAATTGGCCTTCCATTCATAAGAACAACAATTACATTTTTATTAACCTGAAGCACTTGTTTTAATAATTCCACCTGCCGGCCTTTAAGACTAATATCAACCTGACTTCTTCCTTCTCCAGACTGCAAGGCATCTTCACCCATAACATAAACTACAAGATCACTTTTCTTAGCTAATGATAGAGCACCTTTAAAGCCTTCACCTTTATCTTCAGCAAAAGTTAAATCCATGCTAAAAACGCGATCGCCGCTTGTTAATTCATATCCTTTTTCATAACTAATAGTGAGTTTAGATCCTGCATTTTCCTTCAAGCCTTCCAATAGGGAGACGGCAGAATTTGATACAGCTTTTGCTCTCCAATTTCCAAGTGGTGTATCTTTATCTTCTGCGAGTTTACCAATTACAGCTATCTTTTGTTTCTTTTCTTTATTAATTGGTAATAATTTTGATTCATTCTTTAATAAAACAATCGAACGTTTTGCAATTTCTCTAGATGCATTTAAATGTTCTTCTGTAAAGAGAAACTTTTTTTCGTCTGCCGAATTACTGTATTTATAAGGATTATCAAATAAACCTAGGGCAAACTTTACACGCAGCACACGTTTAACAGCATCATTAAGGATTTCCATTGAAACTTCGCCTTTTTCAACGAGTGATTTCAATTGAGATTCATACGCTCCTGATTCCATATCAACATCAGAGCCAGCTTCTAAAGAAACTTTTGCTGCATCTGCTAGATCTTCAGCATAGCCATGATTCATAGTTTCTGCAATTGAGCCCCAATCTGAAACAACAAGACCATCAAATCCCCATTTTCCTTTCAGTAAATCCCTTTGTAAATAAGAATTTGCGGTTGCAGGAATACCCCAAAAATCACTAAAAGAGTTCATTACAGATGCAACGCCAGCGTCAACAACTGCTTTAAAAGGTGGTAATACAATATTATGTAAGGTGTGACTACTCAATTCTACAGTATTATATTCACGCCCTGCTTCGATAAACCCATAAGCTGCAAAATGTTTTGCAGTTGCAGCAATAGAAAAACGATTAGCTAAATTATCAGACTGAAACCCTTTTACTCTTGCTACTGAAACTAGTGATGCTAAATATGGATCCTCACCTGCTCCTTCCATTCCTCTTCCCCATCTTGGATCTCTTGAAATATCCATCATTGGAGCAAATGTCCAGTTTACACCTGAAGCAGCAGATTCTTTTGCCGCAATTTCTGCTGATAAACGAATGTATTCTAAATCCCAACTCGCTGACTCAGCTAATGGAATAGGAAACATAGTTTTGTAACCATGAATAACATCATACCCAAATAAAAGCGGGATACCTAGCCTGCTGTTCTCAACGGCCATTTTCTGGGCATTGTAGGTAGAATTAGCACCGACTACATTTAGCATTGACCCAATTTTTCCACTTTTTATTTTTTCAGCTTCAGAAGTGGCTCTATCTCCATCAGGTACTGGCCCGGTAAATTCCCAGAAACCTGTATGCTGAACAAGCTGCCCTACTTTTTCTTCTAAATTCATCAATTGAAGAACTGAATCCACTCTTTGCTCAATCTTCTGACTTGTTAGCAGTCCTTGACTTTGAGCACTTCTTACAGTTCCTAAAAGTAGAAGTATAGATAGAAGCTTAAGAGATTTCATTATTTTCTCATGTTGCATGGTAATTTTTCTCATATAGTTTATAAAATTTCTAATAATAAATGCAAATTAATTATCACAAAACTAATGCGCTAATTTTTCACCTGTTGATTTCATGGTCAAAATGAACTATTAATCAATCTTCCGGCCGAAAGTAGTATATCATTTTTTTCTTAAGAAAAATATATTAAGTCATAATCATGCGATTTTTTTATTACCTATCATTGCGAGGTAAAAAACAAAAGCAAAATAAAGACGATTTCCCATTATCCTTTACCCTTCTTAATGCAATAATGGAATTTAATACATTACTGCAAATAACAGCCTTAGAACACCTCTTAATCAGAAATGAATGAAGAATTTTGCAATTGGATATTAATAATTCAAGGTTTATAAGCGAAATTTCAAGCCAAGTAAATTCCTAAATAATAAAAAAAACATCCTCTTGATTCATATTTTCAAGATTTTAGATTTTGATCTTCATTTAAACACATCTTATTATTGCAAATTATACTCAGTCATTTCTTTATGAAACTATCGAGACCCTATTAATTGCTTTATCTAAAATAAGCTTAGCTCAACTAGTGAAATATTGTACATAAATGACTTTATTGCTATCCACACTAAGATCATGTAGACTCTCTTTGAATTAATGAAACTGGAATAAGGCTAATATTTCCAATTGGCTTTTCAGCGTTTATAATTTTTCTCTCAATCAAATCTAGGGCCACTAAACCCAATTCTCGATAGCTTGTTCTTATCGTTGTAAGCGAGGGTAAAATATGTTTACTGAACTTAATATCATCATACCCTGCAATTGCTAGATCTTCTGGAATACGCACCCCATCTTTAATCGCCTCTAAAATAAAACCTATACACATAGAATCATTTGAACCAAATATTGCTCGAGGCTTTACTTTCAACTCTCTGAAAGCTTTATATGCATCTTTCCCAGACTCGATGGAATAATTTCCATTAAAAGTCCAAATTAAATTCATATCCGACTGATGCTGCACATAATCTGAAAACCCATTTTTCCTTAATAAGGCTTCGTATCGAACTAGAGGCCCTGTTATTATGCCTACATCTTTAAATTTTTTAGTATTAAAATGATCAGCAATAATGTACCCTCCACGATATGAATCAAACGTTACCGTTTCAAGCACAGGGTTAAAAGAAGGCGAAATGGAAACGAGTTGCAAATTATCAGGTAATTTTGATAATGACTCTAAATGCTTATGATCTTCAAATGTGGTTACAAATAAAATAACTGCATCAAACCCAAGTTCAGAAATGTGCTTTAAAAAACTTGGAATATCATACTTATTCGTATCGATATCAAATAAGCATAAGTCAATATTTTTCTCAGATGCAGCTTCGGAAAGCCCTTTAAACATACTTGCAAAAAACTCTTCTACCTGAAAACTAGTAACAAGAGCCACTTTAATTCGTTTTTCATAATTATAGGACTTATATAAAAGAGACTCATCTAATGTATAGTTTAATTCTTTCGCAACTTTAATAATGTGATCTACGCTTTCACCTCTTATTTTTGATTCTCCCCTAAGTACTCTTGAAACAGTAGAAATAGACATACCTGTCAGATCAGCAATACTTTTTAAAGTTGGCTTCATGTGTTATAAATTTTCAATTGGTTATTATACAGCGTGTTCTAGACTTAATATATTGTAAACAAATAGTCGATTAGGCAACTTAATAGCTATCCAAATTTATCGAATATAACAATTTCTCAAAAATCTCCCCTATTCCCATTTTAAACGAAAAAATTTCTCATTAATAGGACCTTTTTATTGCTTTTGTTATATGCAATTTTAACACATCTTAGCTTATGCTAGCTAGCCATTATGAGAACACTTTTGTTCTCACTTCAAAGTCGAAATATATTTTAAATATTCAAAGTCTCATTTTAGTTCTAATTATTCCTAAACTGTAAGTACAAACAAAAAAGCCTCGCAAACTTAATTTCTTGTTTACGAGGCTTTAATTTAAAAGTGGAGATGCCGGGGGTCGAACCCGGGTCCGAATTGGCAAACCATAGATCACTACATGTTTAGTTGATTATTGAATTTTCGTAGAGAACTTTGCCAACCAACAGGCGTTTCTCCCTTATTCTTATTATGTCTTACTGAGTACAATAAGAAGAGTTACTCAGCCAGCCTGAAATGGGTGACACTCAAAAACCGACGTTGCAGGCGTTAGTCAGGTTCGAGCGGATCGGCGCAATTAAGCTGCTAATCTGTATGTATTATTGTCTGCAATTATATTGCCAAATATTGAGATTTACGAGTGAACATTTGAAACACTCGACATGCGACGTACAATTGTACTCAACCCGTCGAAACCAAGTACATCCCCTTGGAATTCCTAAGATACGGATTATTTGTTCTCAAGTAAAGTATTATGAATTAGACTGTTCTTCATCACCAGCTTTTTCTTTCTTAGCCTGGCTCATACTTCCTGCTAGTTTTTCACGCATAGATGTGTCGGCTAAAACGTTTTTCATATTATAATAATCCATAACGCCTAAATTTCCATTTCTGAAAGCTTCGGCTATTGCTTTTGGAATTTCTGCTTCTGCTGCGACTACAAAAGCTCTCATTTCTTCAATTTTTGCTCTGTTTTCTTGTTCAAGAGCTACAGCCATTGCACGTCTTTCTTCTGCTTTGGCACGTGCTACTTTTAAATCAGCATTTGCTTGATCTGCTTGAAGCGCTGCTCCAACATTATCGCCAACATCCACATCTGCTATATCAATTGACAAGATTTCGAAGGCTGTGCCACTGTCTAAGCCTTTGCTAAGAACAACTTTGGAAATATTATCTGGGTTTTCAAGAACACTTTTATGATCGATTGAAGAACCAATTGTAGTTACAATTCCCTCTCCTACTCTTGCTAAAATGGTCTCTTCCATTGCACCACCAACTAAACGCTCTAGGTTAGCTCTTACCGTAACACGAGCAGTTGCACGAACCTGAATACCATCTTTTGCTAAAGCAGTAATAGGTGGAGTTTCAATCACTTTTGGATTAACTGAAATCTGAACAGCTTCAAACACATCGCGACCAGCTAAATCAATTGCTGTAGCATTTTCAAATGTTAAGCCCAAACGAGCTTTATCAGCTGAAATTAAGGCTTGAATCACTCTTTGAACATTTCCACCAGCTAAATAATGAGTTTCTAATTGATTTAAAGAAATCATTAAGCCAGCTTTTGAAGCTGTAATTAAGGCCTTAATAATTGGACCAGGTGCGACTTTCCTAAGCCTCATTCCAACTAAATCTTTGAAAATAGATACTTTAACACCCGAGAAGAATGCAGTTACCCACAAACCTAATGGTACGAAATACAAGAAAATCGATAATCCGATTATAATTAAAAAGAGAAAGAAAAAAGGAAATGCAGCTTCCATAATTCGATTATTTTATTTTATGATTTTGTTACAACTATTCTATTTCCCATTGAGGAAACTACTTTTACCGATGTTTCTGACATAATAAATTCACCATCAGAAACTACAGTATATTTTTTTTGATTAATCATTACGACTCCAGAAGGCCTTAACGGTGTTACTGTTATTCCTTCCTGTCCCGTAAGTTCATCCAATTCGTGAAACTCATTCTCATTTTTCAAAGCCCCTTCTAGAACTAAGGTTCTAAAAAATGGATTTTCAGGTAAATATCTGGCCAATGAGCTAATTAATGCCATTCCAATAATTATTGTAATTGATAAAGTCCAAACTGCTCCACCAATTTGAGATAATGCAGGAAATGATAATCCAATATTACCTATAAGTGCAGCACCTAAACTAAATATGATCAAAGTAATTCCACTAATTCCTGCTAACCCAAATCCTGGAATTATAAATATTTCAATTATCAGTAGAATGACTCCGACTACAAATAAAATAATTTCCCAACTTTGCGCTAAACCCATGATATATAAAGGAGCAAAAAATAACATAGCTCCAATTACAGAAATAATACCAGGGAAACCAACACCAGGAGATTGTAATTCATAATACAAACCACCTAACATCATCAACATTAAAATACTGGACACTACTGGATTGGCTAACAAACGAAGAATTGACTCTTCCCAACGCTCACTAATTTGTTCAATATTTGCTTGAGCAAAACCAAGATAATCTAACGCAGATTCTAAAGAATTAGCTTCATAATCAGCAATTCCAAATTTCACTGCCTCATGAGCCGAAAGCGACAATAATTTTCCAGCATCTGAAATTCCTTCAACAGCAATCGATTCATCTACCATAGCTTCTGCAATTTTTGGATTTCGATTATTTACTTCTGCTGTAGAGCGCATTAAACTACGCATATAACTTTGCATCTTTTCTGAAGCTTTTTCTCCTGTTCCTTGTACAACAGTTGCTGCACCAATGGAAGCTCCATTAGCTACTATAATAGAATCACAAGCTAATGCAATTAAAGCACCGGCTGATGCAGCATTTTTATCAATGTAAGCAGCTGTAGTAATTTTACAGTCTAATATTGATTTTCTAATTTCATCTGCAGCATCAACTAAGCCCCCAAACGTATCAATTCTAAAAAGTACCAGTTTAGTTGTAGAGTCTTTTTCTGCTATTTCAATTCCCCTTTTTACATAAGAGGCAATTCCATTATCAATAACTCCCTCAATCTCAACCAGATATACTTTTTTATCTTGAGCAATAGAATTTGTTGAATTCAATACAATCCAAATTAACGCTAAAATTACTTTTGTAATTGACTTTGAATGTAACTCTGAAATCATATCAATTTTATTTTTTAAAGTGAAACTTCAATATAAATAAATTGTAAGACAATCTCCTTTTTTATCAGACATATAGACAATTACTATTTTGCTATTTGTTGTTTAAAAACCATCTTTAGAGCTATTCAGAGTTTAGAGATTGCTACATAAAACCTAATCAACCATCATGACCCATTCTTCAAGAATATTTTTTCAATTCTTGTTTTTATGGCTTTTAAGCCCGTTCTTTTTTGCAAAAGCTCAACAATCTAACGGAATTTTTGGATTCATTAAAGATTCAGAAACTTCTGAGACCCTTTTACAAGCTAACATTTTTTTAAAAGGGACCTCGATTGGAGCAGCAAGTAATAATTCCGGTTATTATTCTTTGTCTAATCTTGCAGATGGAACATACACCCTACTTGCATCTTATGTTGGGTATGAAACATTAGAATTAACGTTCACCTTAAGTGGTGGAGAATCTAAGCGCTTAGATCTAAATTTAAATCCTGACAAAAATGAAATGTCAGAAATTGTGATTACATCTGACCGATTAGAAGAAGAGAAAAAAAATATAGGTACTGTGAATATCAAAACAGAACTTATTAAAAACGTTCCAGCCATTTTAGAAGCTGATGTGTTTAGATCAATTCAACTAATGCCTGGTGTTAAGGCTGCTAATGATTTTTCTTCTGCTCTTTATATACGTGGTGGCAGTCCTGATCAAACCTTGATTTTATTGGATAGAACTACCGTTTACAATCCTAGTCACTTTTTTGGTTTCTTTTCCACATTCAACCCAGATGCGATAAAAGATATTCAATTATATAAAGGTGGTTATAACGCTCAATATGGAGGTCGTTTAGGTTCCGTTTTAGATATTTACAACAAAGACGGAAACAGACAAGAATTTAAAAGTGGTTTTACGGTTGGCATGTTAGCCTCTCGTGTTTATGTTGAAGGTCCTTACAAAAAAGGATCTTACATGTTTGCATTAAGAAGGTCGACTATTGAACCACTTCTCTATGCTCTAAGAGGTAAAGTTGATGGTATCCCTGAAATGTTTTATTTCTATGATGCAAACGGTAAATTAAACTTTGACATTAATGAAAATCATAGAATCAATCTTGCGTTTTATGGAGGTGTAGATAAAGTTCGAATCCCTTTTGCACCGGAAGCTGATGCATTATTACTTTATGGAAATCAAACAGGCAGTTTGAATTGGAATCATTTAATTAGCCCAAAAGTATTTGGAAACTTTACGTTTACGGGTTCTAGATATTTCAATTTACCAGAATTTGGTATATCAGGAACTACATTTACTCGTGAAAACAATATTTACGATTTTTCTCTAAAATATGATTTAGATTATCTAGCATCACAAGAAAACACGTTTAAATTTGGGGTTTGGGCAGGTAATATGGTTTTAAATGTTACGAACTCATTTGATGGTAGAGAAACATTTACTTCCCGTTTACAAACCGAATACTCAGCTTTATATGCCCAACATACCTGGAGACCTGATAATACCTGGAAAATTGAAAGTGGTTTACGTTTAAATTATCATTCTACTGGTGATTTTTTGCGATTTGATCCAAGACTTTCTGTTGAAAAAACTTTTGACCGTGTTCGCTTACAAGCCTCTGTAGGTGGTTACAGTCAATTTCTTGCATTAATCACAAATGAAGCTTTTTCAGGTTTCGATACGTGGTTAATTGCCAGTGATGGAGTTGAACCATCTTATGGTGTTCAATATGGATTGGGTGCTAAAACACGTATAGTTGATGGAATTAACTTTGATTTAGAAGGTTTCTTTAGAACAATGGAAGGCCTTTTTGAACTTGATCCAACGATTCCAAATCCTTCCGGCTTGGAATACAAAGACTTGTTTAGATTTGGTAGAGGGTATGCTTACGGAATTGAAGCTTTGTTGGAAAAAACAGAAGGCAAATTTACGGGATTTATTGGCTATACATGGGGGATTACGCGAAGACGTTTTCCTAATGTAAATAACTTCAACTATTATGCCCCAAGATATGACCGAACACATGATATCAATGCTGTTGTAAGTTATATGTTGACCAGAAAATGGAAGTTAACAAGTGTAACGAGCTTTGCTACTGGTCAAGCTTATACCCTTCCTATAGGTAGAACACAAACCTTCAACGATCCGTTTGGACAAAGGAATAATGCCTATTTCGATATCGGAACCGTGAACTCAAATCGACTACCCGATTATTTCAGAGTCGATATTGGTGCTACGTATTCAGGTACTTTCTTTGGAGGTAAATCTGAATTGCAATTACAAATAGTTAATCTTCTAAACAGAAAAAATATTTGGTTTTATCAATACGACTTTGATTTAAACCCTGTTGGTAGAAATGAAATTCAACTATTACCAATTATTCCAACCGTTTCTTATAGTGTTCAATTTTAATAATTATGAAAAAAACTACCCTACTTTATTCACTAATTGGTTTGCTGTTTTTCTCATGTGAAAGCTTTAAACAAGATAAATATGAAAAACAGTATGTTGTTGAAACTTATTTAGCTGGAGATGAAGAATTTCCAGAATTGATTTTAACTAAAACGTTGCCATTAGATGAAGTCTATAGTCTTGAAAATGCTGGAATTAATTCAGCAAACGTAACGATATATGAATTGGATGAAACTCAAAAAAGAGTAGATTCTGTTATTTATGAAAAAGAAGTTCTTAGACCAGGAGTCTACATTCCTTCACGCTTCACATTTGTAAAACCTGCCACTGATTATGAGCTTCTGATTTATGTAACCGAAGATAATAATCACACTATTTCGGGAAAAACGTTTGTTCCTGGTCAATTTGAAGCTTTATCAGCCAACTCTGATACAGTAATGTACCAATCGGATGATCAATTAAGTATTACCTATACACCAAGTTATTATCCAAACCGTCAGTCTTACTACATTCTTACAGTTATTGCTTTAGACACAACAGGTGCATTAACTCCTTTTTATGCAAGTGTAACAGAAGATGGAGAACCAACAAGAGCAGAATTACAAAGAAATAGTTCAAATATTCTTACTGAGGCCAATTTTGAAATAAACCCTGATGGGAATGTCACAATTCAATTGCCTTGGTTAGCCGTAGCTTTTTATGGTGATCATGAAATTATTGCTGCTACAATTGATGAAAACATTTACGACTTTAATAGAACGAGAGAAACTCAATTTGGAGGTTCTACGATTTCTCCCGGAGAGATTTATGATATTATTGATAAAATAGATGGTGGAACAGGTATTTTCGGAAGCTTATACCGAAAAACTAATCAGGTGTTTATCTCTAGAAATCCTATTATTGATTTACTCTACCCTCCGACTCAATAGTTAACTATCCCTTCTTAAGCAGACATTATCTATTTACATATTTGAAATCTGAATGCTTGTCGTTAAAAGCCAAATCATCTATTCATGCATAGAAAATCAATGACTTACACATAATTTTCAGAATAAAAAAAAGTCCTACCGAATAAGTAGGACTTTTTTTATGTAATATATTTCTAAGTGAATTCTAATGACCAGAAGCAACTATTTTTTCATCTTGATTCGACTTTATATTCTCCTTAACAAATAACCAACTTATAGCAGAAAAGATGACAGAACCGGCACAAATCAAGAAAATAACATTTTTGTCTGGTGCATTTGAAATATATTCTCCAATTCCTAAGCTAGCTACCAATTGTGGCAATACTACAGATAAATTAAAGAGTCCCATATAAAGACCCATTTTTTTCTTTGATACTTTTTCAGACATAATTGCAAATGGTAAACTTACCGTTGCGGCCCATCCAATTCCTGCAAATGCCATTAACACATAAACAACAATAGTAGATGAATGAATGAAATACATACATAAATAGGCAAGTC
>Ga0102812_10002630_pt1 | contig 12075 bp, 4 predicted proteins | sample ColrivemetaGS713_FD_79334 | JGI IMG/M metagenome (GOLD analysis project Ga0102812, IMG submission 79334) | Estuarine microbial communities from the Columbia River estuary - Flood tide ETM metaG S.713 | ecosystem: Environmental > Aquatic > Marine > Intertidal zone > Estuary | place: USA: Columbia... | reverse complement strand
GTATAATCCAGAAGCAGGCAGTTTCACATCAACGGATGTTCCGGTAAACTCGTTGGCTAAAAGGAGTTGTCCGCCAAGTGTGTAAATTTCGTATTGATAGTTATCAGTTTGTGAGAGCTCGGCCCTAAAAGTGGTGTTTCCTAGCGATTTAATTCTTAGTTCTGTATTGTTATCTGCAAGAAGATGGGTGCTTGATGTAAGCTCAATGGTGACATTTTTACTAGCTGATAGAACAGTGCTCTTTAATTTATTATCTATAAGGTTAAAATAAATGGTGTAATCTCCTGATACTAAATTTAATCCTGCTAATAAAAAGGAATCCGTTTGTCCTAATCCCTCATAATTAATGCCTTTGTAGGAGATTTCTTTATTAATTCCGTTTCCAGAAATCGTCATCTCTACGGAGTAATCTCCGTCCGAGTTAAAAGTATTTAATTCATACGAAATTTGGTCTTTATCAGCTTGCCAAATAAGATTTACAGCACCATAAGTATTCATATTAGAAATGGCAGACATACTAACCGTAGGGCAATAAGATTCTTTCCAATTTTTTTGCGAATTGCTGCTAATTGTGGTACTTGAGAAAAATTTGTTAGATACACCCGCCCAAAGCTCAATGTAATTATCTGCTCCGCCAAGACTAAAATCATACATATTGTTATCAATATTCTTTTTACCCCAAGTCCATAGTTTTAAGCCTTTTGTCTCTTTATTTTCAGAAACTCTAAATACACCTTCTGCATTTTCGTGGTTAATAACACCCCAATACTCGCCAATAAATTTATCCGCGTATGCAATGCCCATATCGTCCCACTCGCTTAAATAGTTTATGTCGCTTAAATTATATCTAGAATTAGTATTACCAATCCAACTTCCTGGGCTCCATCCTGCAAAATATTTTTCTGCGGGGATAACGATTTCTGTGTTTAGTGGACTTCTTGTATTACCAACTTCCGAGCCTGGAGTTAAAGTAGTGCACGTCCAGTATTCGTAGTTTACATTTTGACCTTTGTTATTAATAATATTTACATCAAAATCCCATATTGAAGAATTTTTGTACACACTCACATCTACTTGGCATGTAAGCCCAGTAGTTCCATATCTGTAGTTTCCTGGAGCTCCCGAATAGCTTGTATTGTCGGTATATTCCATTCTTACTGTAACTGTGTCAGATGTGTTTTTTATAATAGTATAATTCCACGGTAACAGCCAAGTTTTGCCATGTTCAGGTTCTGGAAAGGTTGGAAATATTCCTCCATAAACCATCAACCAATTGTAATAAAAAATATTATTCCCAATTTCATAAGCAGAGCCGCACTCGCTTTGGTACAGATATTCATGCCCAGTTGGTTTATAATAAAACGATAAAACGCGACCACCATATTCTGGCACTAATACCAAGCGTATCAATTCGTTTTCTATAACTTTTGCATTTGTAAATGAAACTTGCTGAATATCTGTATCAACGGTGCTATGAGATTTAAGACTGTAATTAGAGTTTAATTCGAACCTATGATGTTGCCATATTACCGTGGTATCTCTAAGCTGTACTTGTGCGAAACTACTGTCTGAAATAAGAACTGAACTAAATATTAGCAGAACCTGTAAAAAATGTATTTTATTGGTGTTAAAGAAATTGCTAAGCATACACAATATAACAGAAATTAATTAGAACTCTCAGCATATTAATTAAATAAAGTTTGAATTATGACATAGTTGTATTTACGAATAAAAAGTTAACTCAGCATTTTAGCCAGTTTAACAATAATTAAGTTAATTCTTTTAAAACTAAAAAAGGTGAGATCGAATACCGGTCTCACCTTTTTTATGTGTGTTAGTTTAATCCAATTACTGGAATAAGGACGGGTCTGGGTACGTAGTCATACCAGTAGCAAGTTGGGTCTCTTCTAATGAAACTGGCAACCAAAGATGCTGTGCAGAAAAAGTTGACGCTTTATCACCATCGCCTGTAAACAAGTTTGCATTCGCTCGTCCAGAACGAACAAGGTCAAACCAACGGTCTCCTTCGCACGCTAATTCTGCTCTTCTTTCGTACCATATGAGTTGCAAAAGATTCCATCCTTCTTGAGCCATAACGGTAGATCCAGTCCTAAATTTGCCGGTATTATCCCCAGGACCTGCCGCTCTTTCTCTTACCATATCAATGTATTTAAGTGCATCACCATCTGCTCCACCACTTCTATGTATTGCTTCAGCAAGCATTAAAAGAACATCAGCATATCTTATGGCTTTAGTATTTAGCGATTTGGTTAAATGTTCATTACCCCCGTTCACATTGCCACCTGCAAATGCCTTGTAATTGGCATATTTTTGTTGCCAATAGCCAGTGTAATCTATTGGATTGGCCTGCGATTTATCAACTGCGGTGTTGCAAGCAACACCAGAATCAGCAATTTCCTTGGCCAATGCTTCATCAGACGCTATAGCAACGTCTCTTCTATATTCATCATCAGATAAAAAGTGATTCCAAAGGCTTGGAGTAACCATCATAAATCCCCAACCAGCTTCGTACCGAGGGTGATTCGAACATAATCCTCTAATGCCACAAAGCTGAATCATGCCGTTTCCATCTATACCTTCATACCAACCCCAGTCGCTCGACCAAAGAGGATTATGCTGAATTTCAAAAACAGCTTCTTTTGTGTTTCTTGAATCAAACGAGAATAGTCCACGCATATTGTCTTCTAACTCATAAACACCTAGGTCAACAACCTGCTGAAATGCATCTCTTGCTTTACCAAATAGTGCCGCATCATCATTTTTTAAATCCGCCCAATAAAGATAAGCTTTACCCATTAATGCTAAAGCAGCACCTTTGGTTGCTCTACCCTCTTCTCCGGAGTTTGCTCTCACAGGAAGTACTGCTGCGGCTGCTGCACAATCGTCAACAACTTGTTGCATTAATTCAGACATCGTATTTCGCTTACGATTTACCTCGTCAGGAGCTAAAACGGTTGTAACAACAGGTACAGGCCCAAAATGTCTAAATAATTCAAAGTGATAGTAAGCTCTTAAAAAAAGGGCTTCTGCCTTATATACTTCAACCGTGGCGTTGTTTTCAACCTGATTAAATTGTAAAAGTGCATTTACTCTGGCAATACCAATGTAATTTCTTTTGTACATAGGATGTATAACAGTATTTGTATTGGTGTTGGTAAAGTCGTCAAACTCTTGCCATCCTGGTTGATCGTTGTTAGTATTGTCGCCTCCCGCATTTGCATTGTCAGAGCGTATTTCGCCGTACATAGTTGGTGAAATCCATTGCCCAAATGCCATTGACCATCCAATTGGATCGTATGCACCAATAAGTGCAGAGCCAATTTGTGCTTCTGTTTGATAGTAGTTATTAGAGAGGTACTCGTTTACTGGTTCAACGTTTAACCTGTCTTTACTGCATGATATTATTAATAGCATGCTTATGCTAAATGTTACGATATATTTAAATGAATTCTTCATATTATTTTATTTAAAAAGTAATGTTAATTCCTCCTCCAATTGAACGATTATTTGGATAGAATCCTTTGTCTATTCCGGTGTCAAGAATCCAACCATTAGTTCCGATATCTGGATCAAAACCTCTATACTTAGTAAGTGTAAAAATATTCGTTCCAGTTAAATATATTTTAAGATCTTGTACCTTGGCTTTGTTTAACCAAGCTTTAGGTACATTCCATCCAAGTTGTAAGTTCCTTAATCTTAAAAACGTAGCGTTTTCTACATAAAAATCAGATGGACGTTGGTTATTATTAAGATCTACGGAAGTTAATCGTGGAAGTTCAGTCGATGGATTTTCCTCTGTCCATCTATCTAACCAGAAAGTTTGATAATTGCTAAAAGTTATATCTGAACGCTCGTAGGTGCGGTAAATTTGATGACCAATTTGAGAGTTAAATACAGAGCTCAAGAAAAAGCCTTTGTAATCTAAATTTAAACTTATACCAAATATATGTTTAGGCCAAGGATTACCAATGTCTCCAATGTCATCAGAGTTAATTGTGCCATCACCATTAGTGTCTAAAAATTTAATATCACCTGGTTTAGCTTTTGGTTGTAATTTAGCACCATCAGCATTAACGTGGTTGTCTATATCTTCTTGTGTTTGGAAAATACCATCGCTTTGGTAACCAACAAAATGACCAACAGCAAAGCCTTCAGTCATTCTGGTAATTGGCGTGTTGCGAACTGGCCAAGACCAACCGTTTAAATAACCAGCATCGCCAGCTACGTTTATTACCTCGTTTTTAAAATGAGTGTAGTTAAAGCTAGTATTCAATTTAAGAGCACCAATTTTGGTTTGATAGCCAATAGAAGTTTCAATACCACGGTTTCTTATTTCGCCAAGATTTGAGATAGGATTATTGGTGGCACCAATGTAGCCTGGTATATTTTGAACCATTAAAAGGTCGCGAGTAGATTTTTGATAAAGAGATGTTTCAATAGTAATCTTGTTATTAAAAAGTGCCATGTCAAAACCTAAATCTATTTGTTCGCTTTCTTCCCATTTAACATTAGGGTTTGGCGGGCCGGCAAGAGCTGTGCCAGTGTATAGGGTTTGATTATTTCCGAGAGAATAAGTAAACGCATTCTGAACTCTAGTAACGTAGCTTAGTGGAGCTATTCGGTCTGAACCATTAATACCCCAAGAGGCTTTTAGTTTTAAGAAGTTAATGAACCTAGATTTCCAGAATTCTTCTTTATTAATTACCCAACCGAAAGAGGCAGAAGGAAATATTCCAAATCGGTTGTTTTCTCCAAAGTTTGATGAACCATCTCTACGAATAGTAGCCGTTAAAAGATATTTCTCATCATAATTATAAAGCATTCTACCGAAAGTACTAATCAAGAAATAGTCAACATTAGCAGATCCATAAGTTAAATCTAGGGTGTCAATCCCTGCATCTAAATATTGAAAATTTGGGTTATTAGCTGCATCATCTGGAATGTTAGATGAAGAGCCACCAACTTGTCTAAATTGATTTTGTCTGAAAGTGGTGCCTAATAAAAAATCGAAATTATGTTTTTCCTTTATTTGAGTAGTATAATTGGCGGTATTTTCCCATTGTAGTCCTTGGAAATTTCCAGAACCTTGAGAAACATCATTTGTTAAATTTTGGGCAGCTGGGTGAAGATTATAAGCTGGAGTAAATGACCTAAAATCATACCAATTTGCATCTATTCCTAAATCTGTTTTTAACGTTAAACCTTTGTAGGGCTCAAGTTGTATGTAAATATTACCGAGTATTTGGTCGCTTTTACCATCTCCGTTTATTAAGTATAAACGACTCATTGGGTTTATATATTCTTTCTGCACCCAAGGCGATTGTGCAAAGCCAAATTGGGCTGTTGGGTCGTATACAGGTGTAATAGGGTCGTATGCAAAAGCATCACTTTGTATGCCTCCAAAAGCGTTGTTTGTTCCAATATTGTTATTTATTGTTCTGTTTAAGTATGTACTATGTCCAACAGTTATATAGTCATTAATTTTTTTAGTTGAGTTAGCTCTAAATGCATAACGTTTGTAGCTTGATTTATCTCCGCCGATAACGCCGTTTTGATCCCAATAATCAAAAGATAAGTATGAGCTGTTTAAAGATGCAGTAACCCTATGATTTACCATAAAGGCTGGATTGAAAATTACATCCATCCAATCCGTATTTGTTTCCAGAGGATCTCCAACATTAGGGAATCCAATACGGTTTAAAGCCGATTCTTGATTACCGTTTCTGTACTTTTCTCTTGTAAGCATTACATAATCCTCAGCACCTAACATATCAGGTAATCTCCATGGTTGAGAATTAAGGTAACTCATAGAATATGTGAATACACCGACATCGCTACCGGTACCTTTTTTTGTAGTAATAATAACAACACCATTTGCGGCTCTTGCTCCATATATAGCACTGGATGCAGCATCTTTTAGTACATCAATAGATTCAACATCACTTGGATTTATGTTGTCAATGTTACCTACTTGCACTCCGTCTACTATAAATAGCGGAGTATTGTCGCCGTTGGTACTTACACCTCTAATAAGTAAAGTCTTGCTAGCACCTGGTTGTCCGCTTGATTCGTTTACAATAACACCAGCCATTTGACCTTCCATTGTAGAAGATACATCCGGAAGAGCAATGCCTTCTAATTGTTTTGCTTCTAATTTGCCAACAGAACCAGTAGATACTTTCTTTTTTTGCCTGCCATATCCAACTACTAATAGTTCATCAAATTCATTGGTTATTTCTAACAAGGCTACTCGGATTGGAGTTAATGACTTTACAGAAATAGTTTGGTTTTCATAACCTATATAACTTATCTCCAAATCAACAGGAATTTTTTGATTAGCAATGGAAAAGGCTCCAGTTTCATCTGTTACTGCACCACTATTTGTTCCAGCAACTTTAATTATTGCACCGATTATTCCTTCTCCGGTTTTAGAATCTACTACGGTACCTTTTATAGCATTTACTTGAGCATTTAGCATAAATGGGGTAAGAAGTAGTGTGACTAAAATGGGACTTAGAACACGGCTAAATTGTCTTAAATAATTGTTCATTTATTTATTGATTTAGTTTATTGGTTACGTTAAAATTTGAGTGTCTAAAAGTATATGGTTTAAATAAATCCAAAGAAAGATTCTCAAACGAGAATCTTTCTTTGGATATATTTTACAAACTAGAGTTAACTAGTTGATAATTAATTTTTTAACAGATTTTTTGTTGTCTGTTAGTACCTCAACAACATAGATGCCTCTATTAAATGAAGATACATCTATTTTTTGATTAGTACTTAGATCAGATGAAGTGTAGACTTCTTTACCTGTTACGTCATAGATAGAAACTTTAGTTAAGTTATCCGTAGAGTTGATAGTAATTTCAGTTGAAGCTGGATTCGGATAAATTTTAAACAAATTAGCATCAAAAGTTTTAACACTACCTGTATTTACTCCTTCAACTTTTCGAAGCACAAAGTGCCAAAATCCACCACCGAAGTCAATATCGATAGTCATAGTTTCACTATCATCAGAGAAAGTAACTGGATATGTAACAGATGCTGGTGCATCATTTGGGTTAGTAATTTCACCTGCATCGGTAACTTTTGCTAAACCTAAAAACGCTCCTTTACCAGTTAAGGTAACGGTTCCTGCATCTTTATCAAAAGACCAAGAAGCAATAGCAGAACCATCGTGTGGTGCAACTGGAGATGCACAACCTTCAGGATCATTTCCTTGCCAAGGCTCTATCCAAGACTCTGATCCTAATTCGTTTTCAAACGATCCGTCTGCGTTAAAGATGTATTTATCATCAAATAAACAAGCTCTTGTAGTTAAATCAGCTTCGTTGTTTGACCACCATCCGAAATCGCCTTTTGTAGGACCAACAGCTAAGGCTCCAGCTTGAGGAGCTAATTGCCATTTACCTCTAACATCCGCTTCAACTTTAACTGCTTCTTTTGCGAAAACAAAGTGCCAAAATCCACCACCAAAGTCGATATCGATTGTCATAGTTTTACCGTCTGCAGATAATTCTACTGGATAAGTAACAGATGCTGGTGCATCATTTGGGTTAGTAATTTCACCTGCGTCAGTAACTTTAGCTAAACCTAAGAAAGCACCTTTCCCAGTTAAGGTTATAGTGCCCGCACTTGCGTCGTAAGACCAAGAAGCTATAGCCGAGCCATCGTGTGGAGCTACTGGAGCTGCACAACCTTCTGGATCATTTCCTTGCCAAGGCTCAACCCAAGTGGTCGTGCCCAATACGTTGTCAAACGAACCGTCCGCATTGAAAACATATTCGTCATCAAATAAGCAAGCTCTTGTAGTTAAATCAGCAGCACTGTTTGACCACCAACCAAAATCTCCTTTCGTTGGTCCAACGGCTAATGATTGAGCAGCCGGAGCCAATTTCCATTTACCTGCAATTTGCCCAAAAGCAAAATTGAATGTCACAGAAACCAATAGTAATAATAAGTAAAATTTTTTCATGTTTTTTTTAAATTTATAATAAAGTGGCCGCTAATATAAAGATAATCCTTTTACTTTTTTTAACTTAAAGTAAAAAATACTATAATTTCCTTTTTTAGACACCCTAAAAACGTCTTAGGATTTTAAAAATGACCTAATTAATTCATTTAGCTGTTTTTTATTTATAGCCAAATCGACTATGTTTTTGCAGCACGAAACAAGCAATTAAGTGCTTTTCATTAACCTAGCCAACATAGTATTTTAAACTTAGTTTAGAATATTTAGTAATTGGAAAAGATTATCAATTAAAACACTTTAGTTTTTGGTCTCTTGTATTTTAATTTGTCTTACACTTTTGGTGATTTTTACAATTAGTCGTTTATTTTTGACTCGTCATAATATTAAACGTTAATTGCATTTATAAAAATACATTTAATTAAAACGGAATTAGAAGTTTGAAACGAGACATGACCACAACAAAAAAATGGACAACAAAAAATGTTACTATCTGTTACCTATAAAACCATGAAGTATACTTTTATATTAGTACTTTTTTTATTAGCCTGCAGTGACGAACCAGCAACTCCAGAATTAACATTACCGACAGATTTAAGTTATATTTTGGAGATATCTGAGCAAGTGGAGGGCCTTGTTTCGGTAGAAGCTACTGCTAAAAATGCAAGTTTTTATTCCATTATATTTATGGACAATAGCGGGGATGTTAAAGAATCGAATATCGAAGGGAAAGCCACACATCAATTTGGCGAGAGTGGCACATTTACCATTAAAATTAGAGCACACGCTACGCAATCGGCTTATATTGAGAAATCCGAGAATGTGACTATACTATTTGCGTCAGACACCTTGAGTACTATTCCCACAAAAGGATTCAGTACGCCTAACAGCTATGCTAATTATAATCTTGTTTGGGCTGATGAGTTTAACGGAACATCTCTTAATACTTCTGATTGGAATTACGAAACAGGAACTGGTAATAGCGGGTGGGGAAATAACGAACTACAATACTATATGAGTGATAATACGTTGGTGAAGGATGGTGTGCTTACAATTACTGCCAAGAGACAATCTGTGTTTGCTAGTGATTATACTTCGTCAAGACTTACCACTCAAGGAAAAAAATCGTTTCAATTTGGCAGAATTGATATTCGTGCTGCCTTACCTAAAGGGCAAGGTTTATGGCCAGCAATTTGGATGCTGGGGAATGACATTAGCTCCGTTGGATGGCCTAAGTGCGGAGAAATAGATATTATGGAATTGATTGGAGGTTCTGGATCGAGAGATAGAACAGTGCACGGCACTGTGCACTGGGATGACAATGGAACTAAGAAAGACAATGGTAGGCCCAATAGTCTTTTGAGCGGCGATTTTTCACAGGAATGGCACGTATTCTCTCTCATTTGGGACGAGAATGAAATAAAATGGCTGCGAGATGATATTCAATATCATTCAATAAATATATCGTCTGCTGCGATGTCTGAATTCAGACAAAAGTTTTTCTTTATTTTTAATGTGGCCGTTGGAGGTAATTGGCCAGGGTCTCCTGATGCATCTACAAAATTTCCGCAAAGAATGCACGTAGATTATATCAGTGTTTTTCAACGAACTTAAGATGCAAGAAAACTTAAAACCAAACAATTGGGTAGCATAGTTAAATTAATTGAAGTACCTCACCGATTAACTAATCTAAAGCCATGTGCCTTCTGTTTTCTAGTAAAGTTTGACGCGGATGTAAATCGCAATTAAGTTATATTTGGAACTGAGACGCAAATGCAACGCAGTGTGGTCTCGGTGTGATATAGCTATTTTAAATACAACTGCGGGACTTTGATACAATTTCAAATAGCTATAAAAAGGCTAGTATCACAAAAAGGATTGTAGTATAGTTTCCCCTTTTTTACTCATTTTTTACGGTTATTGTGATATTAACCATAAGTTGTTATATTCGCCATTCTTTAAACCTAATATTTATGTATAATTTTCGAATACAACACATACTTTTAGTCTTTTTTACCTTAATTTTCATACCCCAAAGTTCAATTGCAAATACACCTGCAGTAAGCCTTTTAATCGGAGAAGATTTAGGAGCGATTACAAATTCGCAACATTCATCTGTTGAACCGCAGAAAATTGCTATTATAAAAAATGACAATGGATTTGTACTTCAGGTAGAAGGCAAACCATTATATATTAATGGTATGAACTGGGATTACTTTCCAGTTGGAACAAATTTCAACTATAGTTTATGGAATCAAACTGACGATCTAATTAAATCAGCATTAGATGCTGAAATGTCGCTCCTTAAAAATATGGGTGTAAATACTATTAGGATGTATACTGGTGTTCCTGCAAGATGGATATCTTACATTTATGAAAACTACGGTATTTATACCATGTTAAATCATTCCTTTGGAAGATATGGTTTAACCATTGATGGAAGCTGGGTGGCCAATACTAATTACTCAAACCCAAAAGTTCGCGAGCTTTTGTTAAAGGAAACCACCGAAATGGTAAAGGAATATCAAAATACTCCGGGGCTTCTTCTTTTTCTTCTTGGAAATGAAAATAACTACGGACTTTTTTGGAGAGGTGCAGAAACCGAAGACATTCCTATACAAGACAGACAATCTACAAAAGATGCAGAGGGCTTATATAAAATGTTTAATGAAGCAACTGTGGCAATGAAAGGGATAAGCGGCACGCACCCTATTGCAATATGTAATGGAGATTTATTGTTTTTAGAAATAATAGCAAAAGAGTGTAAAGACATTGATATATTGGGTATAAATGTTTACCGAGGTGCTACTTTTACGGACATGTTTGATAGAGTAAACAAAGAATTTGGCAAACCAGTTGTTCTAACAGAGTTCGGAACAGATGCATATAATGCTATCGAAAATCAAGAAGATCAAGAATATCAAGCAGAAGTGCTAGTTAGCAATTGGAAACACATTTATTCTAATGCTGCAGGAATGGGCAAAAACGGAAATTGCTTAGGAGGGTTTACATTCCAGTTTAGTGATGGCTGGTGGAAAACAGGCCAAACCAAAGAATTAAGTGAGCATAATACACAAGCTTCTTGGGCAAATGGAGGATATTCAAACGATTTTGCACAAGGTGAAAATAATATGAACGAAGAGTGGTTTGGTATTTGTGCTAAAGGGTTAACCAATCAGCGTGGTACTTACGAACTTTATCCTCGTGCAGCTTATTATGCATTAAAAGATGTTCACCGATTTAATCCATACACTGCTTCAGGTCCAGAATCTCTTTCTGCTTTAGATCAAATATCTATTGTAGAAGCAATGTTACGAGCCAGAGGAGATAAAGCGGCACTTGCTGCTTCAGACAAAGGTAAATTATACCTGAGCAATCTACAGGCAAACTTTAATACGTACAATACAGGAGGTAGCTTAATTACTACGCCAGAAACGGCGGTGCCAAATAGTACTACCACATATCCTTCTAGTCAAGGATTTGATCATATGCAATCGTTTAATGTTGGTGTTACTGCAAGACCTTCTTCAAATATGAAGGCTAATGTTCAGTTTAATGTTCTTGGTAATATTCCAACAAACCCAATTGACGAGGTTTTTTATGAAAATAGGGGAAGACCAATGACGGTTATGACTCCAACTGGCCCGGAGCAAATTGTCTCAAACAACAGAGTTCAATTATACAGAGCAGGCTATAGCTGGGATGCTAAAGAATTTACATTAACTGGATTTTACAGAACCGGTCATTATCATTGGGGTTATGAAGGAGATTTCTTTGGATTATACCCTGAAGCAAATTATGGTCCTAATATTGACTTATATAACGGCAATGCACCATTCGGCTTTGAGATTGAAGGAAAGAAAGTTATTAAAGGCTTAAAACTTGCTTTCGGGCCGGAGCTATGGTGGGGAGCTAACCCAGCGGTTCTACTAAAGTACAATAGGCACTTAGCCGGAATAGATGTTACTGGTATGTTCCACGAAGATTTAACGCAACGAAATAATCTTCAAAGTTCGTTTGCTGTTCCTGTACCTAAAACCAGAAGAGCTTCCGTAAGTGTTGAGAAGAAAATGGAAAAACTT
>Ga0102812_10002629_pt1 | contig 12076 bp, 10 predicted proteins | sample ColrivemetaGS713_FD_79334 | JGI IMG/M metagenome (GOLD analysis project Ga0102812, IMG submission 79334) | Estuarine microbial communities from the Columbia River estuary - Flood tide ETM metaG S.713 | ecosystem: Environmental > Aquatic > Marine > Intertidal zone > Estuary | place: USA... | reverse complement strand
CCAGCTTCTTCGCCAGCGTCTTCGATTTCTGCTTCAGCTTCGTCTTCAGATTCTTCTGAATCATCCTCGGCTTCGTCTTCGTCAGCTTCTCCTACTGGTTGTATCTCTGTTAGGTCTTCCTCGATTGCTTCTTCTTTTTTGTCGTCTTTAGCTTCGTCCATGTCGTCGTCCTTTTTGGCTTCGTCCATGTCCTTGTCTTTAGATCCTTCTTCAATCTCTTCTTCGACTTCGTTTACTACTTCTTCTTCAACAGATGAATCTTCCATCTCTTGTAGTTTAGCAGCTAACATGTCTTTAAGATGAGGTGTTAAAGTCTCTTCTAAAGCTTCTTTAGCGTTAGCAATAGCGGCTTCTCTTACAGATTTAGCTTCAGCAATAGCTTGCTTGAATAAATCTTTGTTTGCCATTATAAAAATTTGTGTTGATTTCTACGATTATTAATTAATCGTAATAGAAAAATTGTTTTGTTAATACAGTATAGGTGACTGTATATTTGTATATAAATATATACTAATTACAAAAACCTACTATTAACTAAACGAGTCAGCTAGATCACCTAATTCTGTAGCGATGTTATTAAGTTCACCGTTTATTTCTTCACTATGATCTCCTAAATGATCAGCATGTTTAAAATGCTCTACTTTTTTTGCCAGCCCTATTATATTAAAGCCTGCTAAGGTAAATCCTTTTACTCCTGCTGCACTAGCTGCGGTAGTTAGTGAAGATGCAATTGATGCTGACATTGCAGATGTAAAGAAAGGTGCTAGAAATGCGAAAAGTTTGATAGCAGCAATGCCGATTAAAATTAACATTAATCCTTTGTATATTTTAGTTGCTACTCCCATTGCAGCTTCTACCTGTTCTTTAGAAGGCTTTTTAAACTTTAAGAATTTAGCTATACCTCCTGCTTCTTTACCTGCTTTTTTTGCAGCAAGTAACCAAGCTATTCCTTTAGGTCCTAAAACTGAAGCTAATTTTTTAGTAAATGCTACAAATTTATTAGGCCAAGATTTATCATTTTTACCTAATTTAGGAAAAAACTTATCCGTAAACTGCTTTACTTTTTTAGCTAAATACTTACCGAAGTCTGTACTGGTAAGAAAGTCTTTAATACCACCAAAAAAGCTAATCATAGCATCAACGACTGGGAATCCAGTTTCTATAGCTTCTTTTAAGTCTTTATCTTTATTAAATTCTTCTTTAAGAAAAGAATAAAAAGCGACATTAGCTGATATCTCGGCTATAAGTTCTTCGTTATTATCTAAATTTTCTAAAGTTAATCCATCATACCCTTCTAATACCATAGAAGATACTTGGCGTACTTCTTCTTTAGTAAGTGATATACCTATATTAGTGTTCTCTAAAAGAATAGAAGAAAGTTTCACTATGCTCTTAATATATCGTTAATGATAGAATCTAAATTGTGATATTTAGATACTGTAACTTTACCTTCTTGTAAGGCAACTGGGTTCATAAACGCTCCATGAGTTGAAGGGTTAGATACAAAGTCCCAACAAACTAAATCAAAATCGTCTTGTACTTCTAGATGTCCTTCATTAGTTTGCTGTACTGAGCCTGTACCTCTAGATGAGATACCAATTGTATGTCCTGCTTTGATAATTTCTTTAACGATATTACCTGCGGGTGTATTAAGTAACTCTACTTTGCCCATTAGGTCGTCTCCTTTCCAATATAGCTCTTTTACTATATGAGATGCATTCTTTAACGATACTACAGGAGATTCAGGGTGATCAAGTTCTCCAAAGGCATTTCCATTCTTTACAAACTCGTCTACATACTTCTTAGATTCTCTTACTAATATGTCTTTAGAGTATATTCTACCGTTTTGGTTTTCTGCTTTAGCTCTTTGCATAACACCTTCAACCTCAAATACTCCAGGTCTAGTTTTAGACTCTTTTATAGTTGGTCTAAATGGTGTAACATCTACTAGTAATTGTGCCATATTATTTTTTTTCGTTTACTGGAGTGAAAACTGTTTCTTTTGGAGATTCCATTTGAGTATAACCTCTATCAATGTCATCCTGTGAGATACGTTTTACTTTTGGCATATCTAATCCTCCGTGAAATTGGTTTTTTATAATAGGTCTTAAGTCTCTTTTAAAAGCATTTTCTATAGATGGTGCAATAAATGCTCCTACTTTTAATCCTTCTTCGTTTCTAATCTCACCTAGATCATTGTAAATCTTTTGAATCTTACTTCTTGTCTTATCGTAGAAAGATTCTATCTCTGTTACGACATTTTCCAGTGCAATAACGGCTGGTTTAAGTCCTTCGAAGTCTCCGTATTCTGCTGCTATTTTAGCTAAGTCATTAGTAGCTGCTTCATTAATATTTTGCTCTTCTAATACCTTAGTAATAATATTTTTTACAGCTTCATTGATGTTAGACTTTTTACCTTCGTACATTCCTTCTAGATCCTCTTCGTCCATTTCATTACCTTTCAAGTCGATAGCGTATCCATACCCTTCTTCTCCATCTTGACCTGTAATAAAATATCCGTTAGGGTATTTTTCAATTGACATAATTCTACCGTCATCGTTAGGATCATGATCTCCTTTTTCGTATGTTTTACCGCCTACTGTAAGCTTCTTTAATTTTTTGGGTTTGTGCTCTTCATTAACATCTTTACCCATCGCTTTTTTGATGGCTTTATCTTTAGCATGCTTGTAGTCATCTCCATCGATGTCTCCATCTTTATCATGATCTGTACCTTTCTTTTCCTCTATGTAATCATCCTCATCTAAAAATTCTCCATTGAAGTCTACACTATATGACCCTCCTTCTGAGCCATCTACAAATCCGATTTCGTATCCGTTTTGACCTTTACGTATAAAGTTTACTATTCCTTCTTCTTCTGGGTGTGGTTCTCCGACAGTTACTGAAAGACCATTTGGAAATGATACTGATTTTATTTCTTTTGGGTCAAAGTTAGTTTCTTTACCTGCTTCGTCTACAAAGTCTTCTGAGTCTTTTCCGTCTCTTCTCATCTTATCGATCATGTCTTGAGTTTCCTCGTCATTATCGTAAGCTGCAGTAGTATCTAATGGTTCAGCTTCGTCTACATAATCTGTATTAACTGATAAGAATTCTTGAAACTCATCTAAGATTGCTTCATCGTCTCCGAGATTAATAATATCATTATAATGAGTTTTAATAAAACTTTTAATAGTTTCGTTATCAGCTGGCATTGATGATTTAATCAACTGAATTACTTGTTTGATAATTTCTTTTTTATCTTCTAAAGGATCTAAAGAAGTATCTATTTCTTCAATATCATCTAAACCAACTTCTTGTACATCTGCATAGTCTCCTAACTTAGAAGAGATTTGATCAATCATTGAACGAGTACCTGTGTTTTTAATAGTGATCCATCTATTAGATCTATCATCCCAAATGTATCCAAAATCAGCTCCCATACTGTTAATAGCATCAGCAATCTCTCTAGCCATATCTTCATCTTCAGAAGGTAGTTTGATTTTTTGAGCTGGATCTTTATGAGTAGATTCGGTTTCTCCTGTTTCAGGGTCAAGGTAAGTGATGTAGCCTTTCATTGCTATATCTTTGGCTTTTTCATCATCATTATAATGAGTCTCTAATCCTTTACCTAAGTTAGAAGGATAACCATCGTAATGATTATATGCAGTAGTAAGAGTGTCGCCGGCTAAATATCCAACCAACGCTCTAGTTCCTTCTACTAGGTTTTCTTTTCTCTCTTTTAACGTAGCTTTTTTCATATCGTTAAAAGTATCTTTTTCGAGAGCTCCTCTTTTAGTTTCTTTAGGTTGATCGTTTTTATCAACTTTAGATGATTCATTAGAAAGTAAATTATAATAATGTAAAGGATCTTTAGATAAGTTAGCGACTGCTTTAGCTCTTGCTTTATCAATTACATCTGAATCTGTACAAGTAACAGGATCTTGTCCTAAAACAGTAATTTCAACATCTAATGCTCTTCTGATAGATTCATCCGAAACATCATGCTTCATAGTCTTCTCTTCGAAAAGAAGTCCTTTTGTTCTGAGGATAGAAACTGAGTCATCATATCCGTTAAATTGGTTAATTAAACTAGGAAATGCAAGACGCATTTGTCTCACAAATTCTTGCTTGTCCATCTGACCTTCGTTGACGGCTCTATATTTTTCTGTTACAGTGACTTGTCTCATTTATACTTCTTTATATCCTTGTTTCTTTAATGTTTTTTTTGCTCTTGTTGCTTTTCCTAAAAAACTAGGAGTAGCATATGTTTCACCTTGACCGGCTGTAAATCCACTTCCGCCAGTTTGGGTAGTATTAGCTTCATCTAATTCAAGCATTACTTCTTTAACTAAAGTGACTAACTCTGATTTTTTCATTTTAAAGAGCTTAGCTCATTTACTAAATCGTAATACTGCATAAGATTTACTAAGTGATTATCAGTAATTTTTTCAGTATTAGATAAAGGCTTAATTGCTTTACTCACCTCGTCTAATTTAATCTTAACTACTTTATTCTTTATTTTAGGAGCAAATTCATTTACCAAATTAGATATTTTCTTAAGTTCTTCGTTAACTATCTTACGTAAACGTGTTTGAGAATTAACTGATGTAATAAATTCCTTAAGTATATTTTTCTGAGTTGGTAATAAATCTTTATAAGTATCGTTAAACTTTTCTAATAGTATCTTAAACGTCAATAGTTTAAGGTCTTTATCGTACTTAGAGTACTCTTCTATTAAAGTATCCTTTACATCTTCAGCATCTTGCTTTTGAGTAGTTAGATGCTCAAGTAATGTAGATTTATAATTTACAAGATGTTGGGGATCTAACAATGCATCATTATTTTGTGCTTCTAGCAAACAATATAAAGAAGCTAGAGCTTTATACTCAGGCGTTTGAATTGCAAAAAATTCCTCTATATTATATGTTTCTTTAATATCAGAAATTAGATTATACTTCTGCTTCTTAAGAGCAGGCTGGTCTAGTTTCCTAGAAATCTCAGTTATAGTTGAGAGAATTGTTTCCGCTTTTATTTGACTAACTTGTCTGTTTTTAAGAATAAACTCATAAAGTTTAAACTCTCTAACAAGAGTAGTCTTGCCGGTAAAGTGCTTCTTAATAATACTTACAGCTGCTGAGTCTCTATTATTGAGAGTATCAGAAGCTATCTGTTTTACTAGAAGTTCAAATATTAAACCGGTATTGCGGTATTTTGAATGTTTTATCTTCATTATACACGTTTACTATTATAAATATGTCTTAGTTACCTAAATCCTTTATGTTTTCTTCTTTGAGCATATCTGGCTCTTTTTCTGTATTGCCTTTAAATACAATATCCTTAAAGGTACCTTTATTTTGGTGGTAAATAGCCTTTGTAGACATATTCTCCATTACATTCTCATTGTCAGATGGAAATCCTCCATGCATACCGTGAACTCCTAAAGGATCACGTCCTCCCATTGGATTATCATTAGTACCGTATACTGATGCTTTTTCTCTTGGTCTACCGCCTTCAGGTCCCGGCTGACCCCATTCTTGTTCTTTTTCAGGTTCTAATTCTGAGTATCCCTGAGGTACTTCTCCTGGTGATCCACCTTTAGGTGTAGCTACCGAACGTCTACCGTACATAGATGCTAGATCGTGTGGAGTACCGTAAGTAACTCCTGATTTAGCTGGATCGTTACCTTCTGCTTCGATTTGAGCGATTCTAAATGATCTCTTAGTATCTTCTCTTACTAAATCTCTTTCTTCCATGTATGCATCTTCAGACATATCGAATATATTCTCATAGATATAATCTGAGGAGAACATTTTAGTATCTTTCATTTGAGCAGCAAGATCTACCTTCTCTTTGAGTAGTGCTACTTTTTCTTGATCAAATATAATAGATGCTGTAGAAAGCTTAATTTCAAAGTTAGTTAAACTTTCTCCTGTAAACCCTTGTGTATATAAATGTACCAAAGCTATTTTAGTAAGCTCTGATTCCATTATCTTTTGTATTCTTTCTACTGTACGAGCAAATCTGATATCTTCTGCTGCTAAAGTAGCTTTACCTTGTAAATCTCCTTCATAACCAAAATATGCTTTTGGTATCTTTAAAGCAGCAAATAACTTAGATTGTAAGTATTCAACGTCAGTAGTACCGTCATAATCTAAACCTTTAGTGGTTTCTATTCTTGTTGAATTATCACCTCCTCTTACAGGTAGGTAGAAATCCTCCATCATATTCTGCATGTTAAACTTCAAGTTATACTGTCCTGTTTGAGGATCAACATAAGGAGTTTTTTTCATTTGATTGATAGTCTTTTGCATAAACTGCTCAACCTCATTAGGTGGAATAGAACCTACATTAATATAGAACATTCTCTTTTCAGGTGCTCTCATTATACGATGTATTAACATCGCATCTTCCATTAAGTTTAATTGTTTGTATATTTTTCTAGCTGGCTCTAAATAAGAACGGCCGTAAGGAAGGTATGAAGTATCTGAAAGTAATCTAAAATGAGCTACTTCGTAGTTTTCTAGAACTATATCTTTTCTATTTGGATTTCTTCTATAGTTAGGATCTGCAGCTGCTGTAATTCCGTCTGGTTCTAATTGAAAATGAACCTCAGAAGGATTTTCAGGATCAGTCCCTTCATGTCTAATCATGTTATAGACAGTATAAGGTAACACGTTATATACTCCGAACTTCTCTGCTATCTCTAGCTTTAAGAAAAAGTCTCCATATTTAAGCATATTACGTGTCCATGACCATAAATTAAACTCAACGTTTAATACGTCATAGAATAAATTGTATAATACTCTTTGAATATTTTCATCTGATGATTTAATCGCTACTACTTCACCTTGATCGTTTTTGATTGTAGTTTCATCTGATATAATATCTAATGCTGAAGCTATAATAGGATCACTGTCCATTGCTTCGTAATCAGCATAAAGCTGAACTCTTAATGTTTGGTAATTAAGGTTAGGGTTATAAACGTTAGCATTGTTAGATGCATAAAGTCTACTAAATCTGTCAACTAAAGAATTAGTTGCTACTTTAGGTGATTTTTGAATTGAATTGGTATCTACAACTTTAAGCTGGTCTCCTCCAATATTACGTATAACTACGTCATTAGAAAAGAGTCTTGTTAGTCTACCAAATAAAGAAGTGTCCGCCATTTAAATGCAGTTTAATATAAATAGATCTATTTTAACAACCAAGTGATGTCTTCGTCTCCGTGGTTTGTCTTTATAATATAAGGATTTTCTCTCATATTACCAACATTTGTCATAACAGCGTTGTTTCGTGAATTTAAATTATTAAAAGAAGATAATTGAGCTCTAGCTAAATCCATACCTTGTTGTCTTAGTCTTAATGCAGTATCTCTAACATATAGAGCAGTAGCACAAGAAATAATAAGGTCGTCATTATAACGGTCTTGAGCTTGAGCTTTTCCGTTTTTCCATACAAAAACTCTCATTTCTGACATAAGTCTTTTAGATTGAATTGTGACTGAATGGTCTCTAATATACTCTATCATCTTAGCTATAACTAAAGGTCTAGTTCTAGCAGACATAGTAAAGCCCGGTACTAATTTATCTCTTTCAAATTTATTCATATAAGATTCTACAGACTCCATATTACTAGTAGAGCTGTAATACATATTTCTATATTCTCTTTCTAGTATCTGTTCTATAGTAGCCCATCCTATATTAGCATTTTCACATACTAATAATGCATCGTTATATTCTGATGCTATTCCTACTAATACATTTCCAAATTCTTTGGGTGAAAGCTTACCTTTGTATTCAGCTACCTGGACTGCATTCTCTATATCAAAAATGTGAAATGCAGAGTAGTCTGTTGAATCTCCTCGAGCAACATCTGCTACTACCATGTAAGATTTAGAATAGTCTACTCCTTCCCATACCCATAAATTACCGTCTACACCTCTTCTTTCTAAAGGATCACGTTGATAAGTTTCTTCGTAGAATGCCATATCGTCTGTTTCAAAGACTGTATCTCCAGATGCTAAGAAATCACAATCACATTCTTGACCTGCCATTTTAGGACCTAGATCTTGATCTTGTATATCTCTCCAGCTTTGATCTCTTTCCGGATGAACTGACCAAGGAAGTCTAACAGGTATAAAACTATTTTCTCCAGTTTCTGCTTTTTCCCATGTTTGATGAAACCAGTTACCTATACCGTTAGGAGTAGATAGTGCCATACACTGTCCACCGGTAGCTAACGTTTGCTGTGCCGCTGTAAATGTATCATCTACGTTATCTATAAACGCTGCCTCATCCATTAAGAGTAACGATACAGCTTCCGATCTAGCAGCATCAGGTGATGATGATTTAGCTTGTACTTTAGATCCGTTTTTAAGCCTCAGTGATAGTTTATTTTTTTCTACAGCCGGTAATTTTAACCATTTAGGTAATTCATCATACATAAAGGTTACTTTAGTAACTAAGTTACGAGCAGTGGCCTGAGTTGTTGCTAATGCTAAGACGTTTTTATCTTTATGAAATAACATTAACCATAGGGAATATCCTGATGCTAGTGTTGAGATACCTAACTGTCTTGACTTAAGAGTAATAAGGTACTGGTGGTCTCTGAATAAATGTAATACTTTTTCTTGGAAAGGATAAAGGTTAAATAATATACGCCCTCTTGTAGGATGCTGTATATGGCAATACTTTCTCATAAAGTACGCCGGATCCTTTGCACACTTGATATACTCCTGTGCAATTATTTTTTTTATGTCTTGTGCCATAACTACTTAAGTTCGTTATAATCTATAGTTAGATTATTTGCTCGAGCTGTTGCTTTATTTTTAATAGAAATAGGTACTGTTCTTATTGTAATACCTCTTCCTGTATATCCGTCTGTTTTAGTAGCTTTAGAAGCATTTCTTTCAAACTGAATTATTGGTTGATCTCCATCTTCAAAATCACTTACTTTATCGTAAACTTTAGTTGCAATAATAGTTATAGTTTCATTATCAAGTTTGAAATCTTCATCGGTAAAAGTTCTCTGTACTACTGTGGAGTTATCAGAGCCAAAAGCCATGGATTCAAAATCTAAATCTGGAGCATTTATAACATGTACTCTTCCGTAGGGTAGGTCGTTCTTCGGGTTGACCATTTTAAGTAGTCTGGGATTTTCTTCATCCGTTACTAGCTTTAAGTCGTCCCTTTTCCCTTCATACGCATCTCCCATAATTTTATGGAATAAGTCTCCGTGTGATTTCATTGCTGAAGACCATCTAAATGAACCGTCTTTTTTAATCGAAATAGGAATGCTTTCAGATGATGCATGTAGCGTAATATCTGCTTTCTTGTTATCTCCTGTATCTCTTCCTACTCCGGATGCTGAAGTAACTCCTTTATAAGTAAGTGTTTTGTTCTGACCTTTTATTACTACGTTAACTTTTCCATGTATAGCTGCAAACTCTTTTACCTTTTGTACAACTATATCTTCGTTATCTAGTCCTGCATTTCCTACTGAAGTTTGAGCTTTATGTATAATCTCTATACCTTCAGGTGTTCTAAAACCTCCTGCACTTGAACCTGTTATAGCGTCTTTTTCGTACCCTAAAGTAGCTAGAGCAGAAAATACATCCTGTCTTGGCCTGTCAGTGTACACTATTATACGGTTCTTAGAATGAGCCATTATCTCTCCATCATCTAAATTAAGCTTACTAATTAGCTCTTTAGCGATTATCTGAGCTTGTGTAGTTAAGTAAGTAATTGGTTTCTTAGCTTCGTTTAAATTAAAACCAAATATAGATTCAAACAAAGCCATATCCTCTTGACTATTAATGTCAGGATATCCTTTAGTGGTCTTATACGACCATTCTAATATAGCTTTGTCTATAAGATTCATTATGCTTCAGGTTCTTCGGCTGGTTCTTCAAAGTCAATTTCTTCACCTCCTAAATCAGCTCCTTCTTCTCCACCAGCATCATCTGCTCCTAGATCTTCTCCTCCTTCTTCACCACCTTCGGCGCCTCCTTCTTCTCCAGGAAACTCTCCTCCGCCACCGCCACCGCCTCCGGTGTCAGTATCAGCAGGTTCACCATCTCCAGCTCCACTCATTGGTGCTTCTTTGTAAAGGATAGCTAATTTATCTAATGCTTGTTGATATTCTGCAATATTTGAAAGTAAATATCTTTTACCTAATATTTGAGCTTCAAAAGTTTTACCTGTCCATTTAAGTATATAGTCTTGACCGTTCTTTAGATTAACTCTAAATGATGAAGGTCTAGGAGATATCCAATCAATAGATTCTACAAACTCTTTAAATTGTTCAGTCTGTAACTTTATAATAGCTGCTTTTACAGTTGGAAATTTGCCTAGTATTTTATCTGTAGCATCTTCTAGTACTGTTTCTTCTGGTGCAGTAGTATCTGGTGCTTCTTCTGGTGTTGGTTCTTCTTCATCTTCTACTTCATCTAGCATAGATTCATTTAGTACCTTTCCTTCTTCTAACTCTTTATTTATATCTTTGACGATAAAATTACCAATAGCATCTCCATTAGGAAAGCCCATCTTAGCTAGTATAGGAATTTCTTCTTTTACGTAATTTAAATCTACTGCTTCTCCTCCTACATCAACACCTACTTGGTATTCTTTTCCATTTGTAGTATCAACTAAAATATAGAACATTGTATCTGTAAATGACGATTGGTCTTGTACAAATATATCTATATTTTTAACTCTACCTATTTTTAAATCATGTGCCCTTTGTTCCATGATAAGAGAAGCGTGACTAACAAACATTTCATGTAGCTCTGCTATAGAAGCTTTATTTCTTATAAGAGCATACTGATCAGGTCTTTCTGTTCTTAGATACCTTTGTAGTTTTCTAAAGTTAGTTCTGATAAGTTCAAATAACTCTCTAGCAGCTTGATCTGTCCTGACATCTTTATCTCTCATTAAGACTTTAATATCTTGAACTATATCATGATAGTCGTTATACATTTTATCAAAAGAAGGTATAGGTATAACTTTATGACTTACTTGACCAGTTGTTTTATCCTCACCATCAAACTTCATATAACGAGTCATATCCTGAGTAAAGAAGTCTTGTGGGTGCAAAGGACCGTGGCGTTTTTCTATAGCTGCTTTAAAAGCTGCAGGCAGGTCTTTTGGTTTTATAGTATCTTCGTTTACCTGTCCAAAAGCTTCTAGTATAAACTTTTCTAAGTTATCCATTTTAAAATTTTTATTCTACTACACGTACAGTAGCAAGATTCTTTTTACCTTTACCAAAGTTGTCTTTTTCTGCTACTAATTTAGTTTTAAATCCTGATGGTTTACCTGTTGTAGTTGGAGTTAAATTTCTCATATATTATTATTTTTTTTTCTTTTTATACCCTTTATGCCAGTGTTCGTTAGTAGTTTTAATATCTAATTCGTTTACCGGTATATCTAATACTGTGTTTCCGTTTTCAAATAAAACGTCATAATGAGTAACTACGTACTTATTACCTTCTTTTACTAAGGTATGTTTTTCTGGAATGGTGTTACCTGCTCCGTGTTCTTTATGAATTACTTTAGCAGCACAATCATGTTTGAATCCAGGACCAGCTTCATCTAATTCTTGACCTTTACCTATATTAGAAGCTTTTTTAATCTTTTCTTGTTCAAGCTTCTTTTTAACATCTGTAAGTTTTTTAAGATGAGGTACTACTGATTTATCTCCTGCTTTATATTTTTTAGCAAGTCTTTTCATAGTATGAACTGTAATATCATAAATATCGTCAACATTTCTACCTTCATCCATATCTTCATCCTCTTCTTCAGCAGTTCTTTCGATATCGCTAATAAGAGTCTCTAATGTTTTATCATAGCTATTTGAACTTGTTCCAAAGCTAAATACATCATAAGCTTCTCCTGCACTTAGTTCGTTAGGAAAGTTATCTTTTACTATCTGTCTAGCTTCATCTCCTAATTGAGCAGCTTGATCTAATATGTTCTGTAGATCATAAATTGCTTCTCTTGCATCGCCGCTTAATCTTTCGTCTATATTATCTTTAGCCATAATGGTTACTCCACCTGCTTGATTAGGTGCTGCTTTAAAT
>Ga0102812_10002627_pt1 | contig 12078 bp, 11 predicted proteins | sample ColrivemetaGS713_FD_79334 | JGI IMG/M metagenome (GOLD analysis project Ga0102812, IMG submission 79334) | Estuarine microbial communities from the Columbia River estuary - Flood tide ETM metaG S.713 | ecosystem: Environmental > Aquatic > Marine > Intertidal zone > Estuary | place: USA... | reverse complement strand
GCACCATTGACGTAATCACCCACGGCAAACGCAGGATTTTTAGAAGCAATGACTTTGCCCACACCAAGAGCGCGTATCACTTCGCCGATGCCAATCGGCGGGATATAAGACTTGGTATCGTTCATCCAGCCGCGCATGGCCGGATCGAGCGAAAGATATTCATTCCTGACCACAATCTCGCCGTCACCCGGCTCGGCAACGACGCTTTCAACAAAGCTGAAGGTTTCCCGTTCAGGCAATCCTACCGGGCGTTGCGCAAGCAAGAATTGACGATTCAGTTGTGCGGACATGAGGGGTTGCTCCTGGAGAGACGACAATTAGAGATTGATATGCCTTGATAGACCCATGCGGCCTGCTGAACAAGCTTAGCGTGTCAGGCAAATAGCTGATGATTCCTGCGGGTAATGGCGCGGGCACTCAGGTGCATTAGCGCAGAGGATGCCATTGCATCAGACCCCTGAATGCCGGTCAGCTCAGCTAATAAAACCACTGAAAGGACCGCAGCCCATGCCTGGCAACCGACTCGAGCGAACACAACAGGCGTTCCGGCATTTGCCCGCATCGCGCAGCTCTGCTAGTGTCGCGCCGGTTGCCCGAGCGCCGAGACCCTGCTGATGGCCCGCAAGAAAAGCACACCCGATTTCGAACAATCCCTTGCCGAACTGCAAACGCTGGTAGAGCGCCTGGAGAATGGTGAACTGTCCCTCGAGGATTCGCTGACTGCCTTCGAGCAGGGCATTCGCCTCAGTCGCGAATGCCAGTCCTCGCTGCAACAGGCTGAACAGAAGGTGCAGATTCTGCTCGAGCACGACGGCGAACTCGCCGAAGCGCCGTTCAGCACGGAAGAAGATGCATGATCGAAGGCTATCAACAGCATTGCCAAGCCCGTGTTGATGCCGCTCTGGAACCACTGTTCGTTGCACCACGGGCCGATCTGCAACCGCTGTATGCCGCCATGCGCTACAGCGTATTCAACGGTGGTAAACGTATCCGTCCGCTACTGGTCTACGCCGCTTGCGAGGCCCTCGATGGCGAACTGGAGCAGGCCGATGCTGCCGCCTGCGCGGTTGAGTTGATTCATGCCTACTCGCTGGTGCATGACGACTTGCCGGCGATGGATGACGATGATTTACGCCGCGGCCAGCCAACCACGCACAAGGCGTTCGACGAAGCCTCCGCAATTCTTGCCGGCGACGCCCTGCAAAGTCTGGCCTTCGAAGTGCTGGCCGACCCGCGACACAACGTTCCGGATGCTGAAGCACGCCTGAACATGCTGGTCACGCTCAGCCGTGCTGCCGGCCCTGCCGGTATGGTCGGTGGTCAGGCAATTGACCTCGGCGCCGTCGGCAAGCAGCTTGACCAGCAGGCCCTCGAACAAATGCACCGGCACAAAACCGGCGCCCTGATCGAGGCCAGTGTTCTGCTGGGTGCCATAGCCAGCTGCAAGGCTGATGCCTTGAGCCTGGCCGCCCTGCAACGCTATGCGGCAGCCATCGGCCTGGCGTTCCAGGTGCAGGACGACATTCTCGACGTGGAAAGTGATACCGCGACTCTGGGCAAACGCCAGGGTGCCGATATCGCCAGAGACAAACCAACCTACCCTGCCCTGCTCGGCATGCCCGCTGCCAAGGCTTATGCCCTCGAACTGTGCGAGCAGGCTCTTAACTCCCTGCGTACGTTTGACAGCAAAGCTGAACCACTGCGGGAGCTGGCACGTTATATCGTGCAGCGGCGCAACTGAGCCATTGCTGAAACAAAAAACGGGCGCTAATCGCGCCCGTTTTTATTCACGCTGCTTATGCAGCCTGGTTACTCTTCGTCGAACTGATAGCTGCCCGGCGCCAGATTGTCGAAGCGCGTGTACTTGCCAAGAAACGCCAGCTTGATCGCGCCTATCGGCCCGTTTCGCTGCTTGCCAATGATGATTTCGGCCACACCCTTGTACTCGGTATCCGGGTTGTACACTTCGTCGCGGTAGACAAACATGATCACGTCGGCGTCCTGCTCGATGGCGCCTGATTCACGCAGGTCAGAGTTCACCGGACGCTTGTTCGGACGCTGCTCCAGCGAGCGGTTTAGCTGCGAAAGAGCCACAACCGGACAATTGAATTCCTTGGCCAGGCCCTTCAGCGAGCGGGATATTTCGGAAATCTCGTTGGTGCGGTTCTCGCCGCCTTTGCCACCTACCTGCATCAGCTGCAGGTAGTCGACCATGATCAGCCCCAGCTCACCATGCTCACGGACCAGACGTCGGGTGCGCGCGCGCATTTCTGCAGGCGAAATTCCAGCAGTGTCGTCAATAAACAGCTTGCGATCCTTGAGCAGATTGACTGCCGAAGTCAGCCGCGGCCAGTCATCATCATCCAGTCGCCCATTACGCACCTTGGTCTGATCGATGCGCCCCAGCGACGAGATCATCCGCATGATCAACGAATCACCGGGCATTTCCAGCGAGTACACCAGCACCGCTTTGTCGCCGCGCAGAACCGCGCTCTCGACAAGGTTCATGGCAAAGGTGGTCTTGCCCATCGACGGACGGCCGGCGACGATAATCAGGTCGGCCGGCTGCAGGCCACTGGTTTTCTCATCCAGATCGGTAAAGCCGGTAGTAATGCCGGTGATGCCCCCGTTGCTGTTGAACAGGCTGTCGATGCGGTCAATGGTTTTGGTCAAAAGCTCGTTGACGAATACCGGGCCGCCGGTCTTTGGCCGGGCCTCGGCAATATTGAAGATCATGCGCTCGGCCTCATCGAGCACTTCGTCGCCACTCTTGCCCTGAGGTGCGTAAGCACTGCTGGCGATGTCGTTGCTTACACCGATCAGTTGGCGCAGCGTGGCGCGCTCACGGATGATCTGTGCATAGGCCTTGATGTTGGCAACCGACGGGATGTTTTTCGCCATCTCGCCGAGATACGACAGGCCGCCCACCTGGGACAGCTGGCCTTCCTTGTCCAGCTGCTCGGACAGGGTGACTACATCGAACGGATGGTTGCGATCCGCCAGCTTGGCAATGGCACGGAAGATCAGGCGATGATCGTGCCGGTAGAAGTCGCCATCAGACACCTGGTCCAGCACCCGTTCCCAGGCATTGTTATCCAGCATCAGACCGCCCAATACCGCCTGCTCCGCCTCGATCGAGTGCGGCGGCACCTTGAGCGCAGAGGTCTCAAGGTCGTATTGCTGTGGGATGCTGATATCGCTCATGGCTAGCTGATCCGTTCGACTGACGGGGATTGCAGAGACCCTCGTTCGGCCCTGCGGGTTGCTTCACCGTACTCGATGAGCAGGAACAAACAAGTTTCGCGGTAAAAATGCTCAAGCCCAAAAGACAACGGGCACGGCATCGCTTGCGCAATGACGTGCCCGATTGTCAACAGGCTGGCGCTTTCGCGCAAGCCTGCCGGACGAATGACTTAAGCAGCCACCACGATCACTTTGACGATTGCTTCAACATCGCTGTGCAGGTGCACATCAACATCAAACTCGCCCAGGTGACGGATAGTGCCGTTCGGCATACGTACTTCGCTTTTCTCCACTTCAACGCCAGCGGCGGTGATGGCATCAGCGATATCGTGGGTGCCAATCGAACCGAACAGCTTGCCTTCTTCACCAGCTACAGCAGAAATAGTGATCTGCAGTTCGGCCAGTTGTGCAGCGCGCGCTTGAGCAGCGGCCTTCTTCTCGGCAGCAGCTTTTTCCAGCTCGGCACGACGCACTTCAAAAGCAGCAACGTTTTCCGCAGTAGCAGCGGCAGCCTTGCGTTGCGGCAGCAGGTAGTTACGGCCGTAACCGGCTTTAACATTCACCTTGTCGCCCAGGTCGCCCAGATTGGCGATTTTTTCCAGCAGAATGAGTTCCATTTGAGTCTTACCTCTTAACTTTTAACCTTCACCATTCGCCGGGCCTGTTCCATTGTCTGAAACCAGACGCCCGCGAAAATCAATCAGACTGTCGACTACAGCCAACAACACCAGTAACGGGTAAACCAGCTGCATAAACAGCAGCAGCGAAACATACAGCCCCACCAGCCAGAACCGCGCCAGCTTGCCCTTTACGACCAGCCCATGCAGTAACGCCATGCCGGCAAACACCAGCGGAACACTGCACAGCGGCATCAGCACGGCCAACTCAACACCAAAACTCGGTGCAATCAGTATGACCAGCAGCAACCCCAAGGCCAACGGTACCGGTAATTTCAGCGCGCGAAACTCGCTGCCAAAACCACCAGGGTTGTACAGTTGGGCTTGCCAATAACGGCCCAGCAACAGGGCCAGCAAGCTTACAATCTGCAACATCGCGGCCATCAGACCGACCATTACCGGAACCAGCAGGCTTTCCAGCTTGGCCTGTTCAGCTGCCGAGAGCTGCTCGTAAACAGCTCCGAGCATCTTCGGCAACAGCACCTGAATTTCGCTAACTGTGGCAGCAATCAGCTCTCCGAACTGCGATCCCAGCACCAGGCTGTAAATCACCCCCAGACCAACGCTGAGCAGCAACACTCTGGACCAGGAGGCGCTGGTACGTAGCACCAGAGCCAGACCCAACGTGCCGAGCAGCACCAGCAGGGTGCGCGGTTCGCCGAAATACCACCAACCCAGTGCCGGCAGCAAGGCCCAAACGAGGATACTCAGGGCATCTCTCAGACCATGCCGCAACAACACCAGACTGCCCGCCGCAGCGCTTAGCCAGAAAAACATTGGCAGAGCCGCAGCAACCGCCACCACCAGGGTGGCTTGCATGCGGCCGCGCATGATGTACTCAGCCATGGCGCGCATGCGTTTATCCTTTACCTGTGTCGACTGTCAGCAATCAACGACCGTGACTGTCGGTGTAGGGCAGCAGAGCCAGAAAACGAGCACGCTTGATGGCGGTGCCCAGCTGACGCTGATACTTGGCTTTGGTACCGGTAATACGGCTAGGAACAATCTTGCCGGTTTCGGAAACGTAGGCTTTCAGTGTGTTGAGATCCTTGTAATCGATCTCTTTCACGTCTTCAGCGGTGAAACGGCAGAATTTACGACGACGGAAGAAACGTGCCATGACAGTGGCTCCTCTATAGATCCGTGAATTACTCGTCAGCGTTATCGCTGTCGTCACCATCACCGTCATCGGAGTTGGTTTCGGTATCAGCGTTATCGCTTTCAGGACGCTCGCGACGCTCACGGCGTTCGCTGCGATTTTCCTCAGCCTTCATCATCTCGGACTGCTCGACCACGGCTTCGTCACGACGGATGACCAGGTTGCGGAGCACGGCATCGTTATAGCGGAAGTTGTCTTCCAGCTCGGCCAGGGCCTTGCCGGTGCACTCAACATTCAGCATCACGTAGTGAGCCTTGTGCAGATTGTTGATTGCATAGGCCAGTTGACGACGGCCCCAGTCTTCCAGGCGGTGAACTTTACCGCCATCTTCTTCGATCAGCTTGGTGTAACGCTCGACCATGCCGCCGACTTGTTCGCTCTGATCCGGGTGGACCAGGAACACGATTTCGTAATGACGCATAAATGCTCCTTACGGGTTGTAGCCTGCCGGGAAATCCGGTCAGGCAAGGAGTGAAAGTATCTTCGTTAGTCTTGCCGGCGATTAAGGCGCAAAAGCACCTACCCAGACGGCAAGGGCCGACATTCTAGAGAAGGGCACCTGCCGAAGCAAGGTAAAACTGGTGATTATTTGTACAATTCAGCCACTGTTTTAAGTGGTTCGTGCAGACACTCAAGCCTTGTCGCCGGGAACTCTACGCTGGCGCAACGCCTCGAATAGACAAATGCCGGTGGCTACCGATACATTCAGACTGCTGACACTGCCCGCCATCGGCAGCTTTACCAGAAAATCGCACAGGTCACGGGTCAAGCGGCGCATGCCTTTACCTTCGGCACCCATGACCAGCACGATTGGACCACGCAAATCCTGCTGATAGATCTCCTGCTCGGCCTCGCCAGCCGTGCCAACCAGCCACAGACCGCGCTGCTTCAGTTTCTCCAGCGTGCGCGCCAGATTGGTTACCGCCACCAGCGGAATCACTTCAGCCGCACCGCAGGCAACCTTGCGCACGGTGGCGTTCAAGGTCGCCGACTTGTCCTTGGGCACGATCACCGCCAGCGCACCGGCAGCATCCGCGGTGCGCAGGCAGGCGCCGAGATTGTGCGGATCGGTCACCCCGTCCAGCACCAGCAGCAACGGCACGCCTTCACGCCGCTCAAGCAACTCTTCGAGCATCGCTTCGCCCCAGACCTGACTCGGACTGACCTCGGCCACTACGCCCTGATGTACGCCTTCAGCCCACTCGTCCAGCTCGCGACGATCCTTCTGCCCGATAGCGATGCGCGCTTGTCCAGCCAACTCGACCAGAGCCTTTACCCGCGGATCGTTGCGGCTTTCCGCCAGCCATAGCTGCTTGACCCGCTTAGGGTGATAACGCAGCAATGCCTCAACCGCATGTACGCCAAAAACCTTCTCCAGATCACTCATGGCTTGGCCTTGCGCTTGCGCGGCTTGTCCCCGCCAACCGCTGGCGCACCTGAAGAGGCGGCTCCGCGGCGCGCGCCTGAAGGTTTCTTGGCGCCACCGCTTGCAGCAGTTTTGCCTGCCCCAGCGCCAGACTTACCTGATTTGCCCGCAGTCTTGGAGCCCGAAAGCAGCGCCTTCTTCACTTCACGGCTTTTTTGCACGTCAGTGCTACCGGTGGCCGCTTTTCCGGATGCCCGCCCTTCATTTCCAGCACCCTTGCCGCCGCGCCCGCCCTTTCCGGCATTCGCCGGGTTCCCACGCGAGCGTCCCGGTGCCGCCTTGCCTGCAGCCTCCGACAATTCGAAATCGATCTTGCGCTCATCCAGATCGACGCGCATTACTTTGACCTCGATGCTATCGCCGAGACGGAAACTTCGCCCACTGCGCTCGCCGGCCAAGCGGTGGTGAACCGGATCAAAGTGGTAATAGTCTCCAGGCAATCCGGAGACATGCACCAGACCCTCGACATAGATGTCACGCAGTTCAACGAACAAACCAAAACCGGTAACGGCCGTGATCACTCCGGCAAAACTTTCGCCAACCCGGTCCTTCATGTACTCGCACTTGAGCCAGTTAACCACATCGCGGGTGGCCTCATCGGCACGCCGCTCGCTCATGGAGCATTGCTCACCGAGCTGCTCGAGCGCCTTCTCATCGTAGGGGTAGATTTTCGCCTTGGGCATGCTCGCTGCGCCCGCACGCTGCACATGCGGTGTATCCAGCCGCGAGCGCACCACACTGCGAATGGCCCGATGCACCAACAGATCCGGATAGCGCCGGATCGGCGAAGTGAAGTGGGTATAGGCTTCGTAATTCAGACCGAAATGACCACCATTATCCGCGCTGTAAACCGCCTGACTGAGAGAACGCAACATCACGGTCTGGATCAGATGGAAGTCTGGACGCTCACGAATGCTCTCCAGCAGCTTCTGGTAATCCTTGGGTGTCGGACCATCCTTGCCACGGTGCAGTGACAAGCCCAGCTCACCGAGAAAAGCCTTGAGCTTCTCGACGCGCTCGGCGGGTGGACCATCATGCACGCGATACAGAGAAGGAATCTCGTGCTTACGCATGAACTCCGCAGTAGCCACGTTGGCCGCCAGCATGCACTCTTCGATCAGTTTGTGGGCATCGTTGCGCTGGGTCGGCTTGATCTCGGCAATCTTGCGGTCGCTGCCAAACACGATCCGCGTTTCCATGGTTTCAAAGTCGATCGCACCACGCTCATGACGCGCCGCCAGCAGCACCTGATACAGCGAGTAAAGCTGCTTGAGGTGCGGCAGCACCTCTGCGTAATCGCCACGCAAGGCCTTACCCTCAACACCCTTGGGCTGCTCCAGCATCGCGCTGACCTTGTTGTAGGTCAGACGTGCGTGTGAGTGAATCACCGCCTCATAGAACTGGTAATCCACCAGCTTACCCAGTTTGGAGATAGTCATCTCGCAGACCATGGCTAGCCGGTCAACGTGAGGGTTCAGCGAGCACAAGCCGTTGGAAAGCTCTTCCGGCAGCATCGGCACCACGCGCTCGGGGAAATACACCGAGTTGCCGCGCGTCTGCGCCTCTTCGTCCAGTGCAGAGCCGACCTTGACGTAATGCGAGACGTCGGCAATCGCCACATAGAGCTTCCAGCCCCCGGAAAACAACTTCCATGCCGAGCTGTTCTTCTCGCAAAACACTGCATCATCGAAGTCGCGGGCATCCTCGCCATCAATGGTGACGAACGGCAGATGACGCAGGTCGACGCGTTTCTCCTTGTCCTTTTCTTCCACTTCCGGCTTGAGCTTGGCTGCTTCCTTGACGACAGCGTCCGGCCAAACGTGCGGAATGTCGTAACTGCGCAAGGCAACGTCAATTTCCATCCCGGGCGCCATGTAATTACCTACCACCTCGACGATATCGCCCTGCGGCTGAAAGCGCTGGGTTGGCCAGTGAGTGATCTTCACCTCGACAAACTGTCCAATTTTGGCGTTACCGGCCCGCCCCTGCGAGACCAGCACTTCCTGCTGAATTTTCGGGTTGTCCGGAATCACGAAACCGATGCCGCTTTCTTCGTAGTAACGTCCAACGATATTCTCGTGGGCACGCGCAATCACTTCGACAATCGCGCCCTCACGGCGACCCCGCCGATCAAGACCGGCCACCCGCGCCAGCGCACGATCGCCATCAAACACCAGGCGCATCTGTGCTGGACTGAGAAACAGGTCGTCACTGCCGTCTTCAGGCACCAGAAAGCCGAAGCCATCTCGGTGGCCACTGACACGACCGCGAATGAGGTCAAGCTTGTCCACCGGCGCATAGGTATTGCGGCGGGTAAAAATTAGTTGCCCGTCGCGCTCCATGGCACGCAAACGACGACGCAGCGCTTCGAGCTGCTCATCGGTAGTCAAGCCCAACTCTTCCTGCAACTGTTCGCGGCTGGCGGGGGCGCCACGCTCGCTCAAGTGCTGGAGAATCAGCTCGCGACTGGGAATCGGGTTGTCATATTTTTCCGCCTCGCGGGCGGCCTCGGGATCGAGGGTTTGCCAATCGGCCATTAAGTAAATTCACCTTTTTTCATAAAACGGGCTATTGCCCTGTGTCTATTGAAACGCGAAAACGCCATGCAGGTCAGCTTTCTGCGGATATTAAATATTTTTGCCTCCGGGGTTTACAAGCAAATATACGGTCCGTATATTGCGCCCCCACAGCGACGGCAACGTTGTTGTAATTGAAAGAGGTGAGAAATCATCACTCTCAGTGCCCAGGTGGCGGAATTGGTAGACGCACATGGTTCAGGTCCATGCGGTGGAAACATCGTGGAAGTTCGAGTCTTCTCCTGGGCACCAAATTCAAAACAAAACCGAGCTCAGGCTCGGTTTTGTCGTTTCTGGCAGCGTAAAAACCAGAACTTACTGGCTTGTTGCTGACAAATAGAGATACACCCCGAAGCCGCTCTCCAACCTCAGGGTACATCATCTCAGGCATACGGGTGACGTAGAACGATGGTCTCATTGCGATCCGGGCCAGTCGAAATAATATCGATCGGTGCGCCAACCAACTCTTCCACGCGAAGAATATAGGCCCGCGCATTGGCTGGCAGCGCATCCAGCGTCTGCGCACCCACCGTGGACTCGCTCCAGCCCGGCACCTCTTCGTAGACCGGCTGCAGGCCCTGATAGCTCTCGGCATCGGTTGGCGCATCGACCAGCAGGTTACCCGCCTGATCCTTGTAGCCGGTGCAGATGCGAATGATTTCAAGACCATCAAGCACATCCAGCTTGGTTAGACACAGACCGGAAATACTATTGATCTCGATGGCGCGACGCAGGATGACCGCATCAAACCATCCGCAGCGACGCGCACGACCGGTAGTCGAACCAAACTCATGGCCACGCTTGGCCAGGCGCCCACCTACCTCGTCGAACAATTCGGTCGGAAACGGTCCGGAGCCCACGCGCGTGGTGTAGGCCTTGGTGATACCAAGAATATAGTCCAGGTAAAGTGGACCAAAGCCTGACCCGGTTGCCGTGCCTCCCGCCGTAGTACTGGAGCTGGTGACAAACGGATAGGTACCGTGATCAATATCCAGCAGAGAGCCCTGGGCTCCCTCGAACATGATGCAGGCATTTTCCCGGCGCAGCTGGTGCAATCGCGCTGTAACGTCGATAACCAGAGGCTTGATGATTTCTGCATGCTCCAGAGCCTCATCCAGAGTTTTCTGGAAATCTACTGCCGGCTCCTTGTAATACTGCTGCAGCATGAAGTTGTGGTACTCCAGCAACTCCTTCAGCTTGGTAGCAAAGCGATCTCGATGAAAAAGGTCGCCAATACGCAGACCACGACGTGCCACCTTGTCCTCATAGGCCGGGCCGATGCCGCGTCCGGTAGTGCCAATTTTCGCATCACCACGTGCCTTTTCGCGCGCCTGGTCGAGCGCTACGTGATACGGCAGAATCAGCGTGCAGGCCGAACTGATGCGCAGTCGCTCGCGCACCGGCACACCTTTCTGTTCCAGATTGGTAATCTCGCGAAGCAAAGCATCAGGGGCAACCACCACGCCGTTGCCAATCAGGCACTCGACTCCGTCACGAAGGATCCCCGATGGAATCAGGTGCAGCACAGTCTTCTCGCCATCGATAACCAGCGTATGGCCGGCATTATGACCGCCCTGAAAACGCACCACGGCAGCCGCCTGATCCGTCAACAGATCAACGATCTTGCCTTTACCCTCATCACCCCACTGGGTGCCCAGGACGACGACATTCTTACCCATTACAGTTGCCCTCTCAGCAATTTAGCTGCCAGCGACGCTGGCAAATTTCGTTCAGGACGCTACCAGCACTACTTGCCAGCGGCCGTCCTGTAGCACTAACTGTCGATCACAGCCCGCTGCAGCAGCTTCCTTGATGGTCTGCTCAGGTAATGCCTGCACCACCCTCAGACCCTCACGCCGCAGTCTTTGAATTTCTTTCCACAAATACAGGTCATGAACATCCGGTGCCCACACGCCATCAAGCGGAGCATCTGCTGGACGCTGACCCAGCGTCACCAGCGTTTTCAGATCTGTCGAAAAACCGGTTGCCGGACGTGCACGACCGAAAGCGGCACCGATGTCGTCATAGCGCCCACCCTGGGCAATCGACTGACCCACACCAGGCACAAAGGCCGCAAATACCACTCCGGTGTGATAGTGATAACCGCGCAATTCGCCAAGATCGAAGTACAGCGGCAGTTCGGGGTAACGCAACTCCAATGCATCGGCAATCGATAACAGCTCATCCAGAGCTGCATGCACGTCATCTGGCGCCTCCACCAGGCAGGCCTGAGCCAGCTCAAGCACTTCTCGACCGCCACATAGCTCAGCAAGCGCCTGCAACATGCTGGCCAGGCCAGAGTCCAACCCGACTGTCAGCTGCGCAACCTCATCATGGGCCTTGCGCTGCAACGCATCAAACAACTGCTGTTCGGTTTCGCCGGACAAACCGGCGGCCTTGGCCAGACCCCGGTAGATACCAACATGGCCAAGATCCAGGTGCACATCCGGCACCTGGGCCAGATCAAGCACTTCCTGCAACAGGCTGATGACTTCGACGTCACTGGCCGGACTGGAGTCGCCATACAGCTCTGCACCCAACTGGATCGGGCTGCGCGAGGTCGACAGCGCGCGCGGCCGTGCATGCAGCACACTACCGGCGTAACACAGGCGACTAGGCCCCTCGCGGCGCAAGGTGTGTGCGTCAATCCGCGCAACCTGCGGCGTGATGTCCGCACGGAATCCGACCAAACGCCCCGACTGCGGGTCGGTCACCTTGAAAGTACGCAGATCCAGATCCTGCGCGGCACCACTGAGCAGCGATTCGATATATTCGACATGCGGAGTAATAACCAGCTCGTAACCCCAACACTGAAAAAGGTCGAGCACCCGTCGACGGGCCAACTCGATACTCGCCGCTTCCGGCGGCAGTACTTCTTCGATGCCATCTGGCAGCAGCCAGCGGTCTACCGTTGCCATAACGCCTTTTCCTCTTTCGATCAGGGCGGCAAGCCTTTAATGAAGCCAATACAGGGCGGCCGTTCCAAGCAACATGCTG
>Ga0102812_10002623_pt1 | contig 12087 bp, 12 predicted proteins | sample ColrivemetaGS713_FD_79334 | JGI IMG/M metagenome (GOLD analysis project Ga0102812, IMG submission 79334) | Estuarine microbial communities from the Columbia River estuary - Flood tide ETM metaG S.713 | ecosystem: Environmental > Aquatic > Marine > Intertidal zone > Estuary | place: USA... | reverse complement strand
TGCCCTATGCTTTCGCGCTGGAATTGCGGTTCACCAAAGCCGAGATCTTAACCATCTATATCAACCGGGCGTTTCTGGGGGCTGGCTCTCGCGGGTTCGAGGCCGCATCGCAGCGCTATTTCGGCCATTCTGCGTCCGAGGTTAATCCGCAAGAGGCAGCCCTCTTGGCCGGGTTGCTGGTCGCGCCGTCCTACTACGCGCCCACTCGCAATCTGGAGCGCGCGCAGGAACGGGCCAATGTGGTCTTGGGGTTGATGGCCGAAGAGGACTATTTGACCGACGCCGAACTGGCCCAAGCCCGCGCCAACCCGGCAACCTTGCACGAGGCCGCTGAAACGCCAACGGGCGGCTTTTTTGCCGATTGGGTCATGCAAACCGGCCCCGCATGGCTGACGCGTGACACCACCGAAGACGTGTTTATCCAAACCACCATGGACCCGCGCATTCAACGTGCCGCCGAAGATGCCTTGGCGGTCGTGTTCCAAGAGCGTGTGCGCGATGGCTCCGAGGCTGAGGCGGGGATCTTGGTCATGTCCGCCGATGGCGCGGTGCGCGGCATGGTCGGCGGTCGGTCCTATGTGCCGGGCGGGTTCAACCGCGCCTCGCAAGCGCGACGGCAAACGGGCTCTGCGTTCAAACCCTTCGTCTACGCTTTGGCGATGGACATGGGCTATGAGCCGTTCGATTTGGTCGAAGACGCCCCGCTGACATTGGACGTTCCCGGCTCTGGCCCGTGGTCGCCGCGCAACTATACCAATGAATTTCTGGGTTTCATGACCCTGACCGAAGCCTTGTCACGGTCGCAAAACATCCCCGCCGTGCGCATCTCCGAGGCCATGGGCCGCGAGCGTGTGCGTCAGGCGGCGAACGGGTTTGGCCTGCATTCGGAACTCGCTGAGGGTCCGGCGCTGGCGCTGGGCGCTTCTGAGGCGACGCTGCTGGATATGACCTCGGCCTATGCGGGCATCTTGAACGGCGGCAGTTCGGTGTCGCCCTACGGGTTCACGTCGCTGACCTTGGCGGGTGAGCAGACCCCGTTAATGCGGATCGGCAGCGGGATCGGTGAGCGCGTGATCTCCGAGGATGCCGCACATCGGCTGATTTGGATGATGACGCAAGTGATCGAAGCACCGCACGGCACGGGGCGGCGCGCAAGGCTTCCCGATGGCCGCGAGGCTGCTGGGAAATCGGGCACAACACAGGCTGCGCGCGACGCTTGGTTCATTGGTTTCACGGCGGATTATGTGGTCGGGGTCTGGATGGGCAACGACGACAACACACCGCTGACCGGCGTGACCGGCGGTGGCCTGCCTGCCGAGATTTGGCGCGAAACGATGGTGCGGATCAATGACGGGATCCCGCTGCATCCGCTGCCCATGACCGTGCCAAACCGGCCAAACCTAGAGCCCCCGACGACGCGCGGAACCGGAGGTCAAACCAATGGCCGCTCGTTGCAGGATTCCATTATGGGCGTGTTGAACGGCATTCTTGGCGGCAACTGACGGGCTGCGCGCCAGACTTAAAAATCAGCGCGCCCGTCTTGCGTCATGCAACCGATGGCCTGCGCCCGCCTTAGCCCGCGCTTTGCAGGTCTTGGATCATACGGTCCAGATTGCCGCCGCGACGTTCCAACATCGAGCCGATTTCCTGCCGTTCAGCCGCCAGAACATTCACACCTTCGATGATAATGTTGAAGAACCGGTTGCTGCCGCTGCGGTCAGAGACATGCCAGCGCACCTCGAACGGGGCCTGCCCGCGCAGGGTCATGGTGGTGTCCACTTCCCAGAAGTTTTGCAACGTGCGTGCCTCGTTCACCTGAGCCTCAGCCCCGATGAAACGGCGGAACTGGCGGCCATATTTCCGTGCCATATAGCTGCGAAAGGCTTGCGTGAAGGCGTTCATTTGGCTGGCGCTGGCCGCGCGCGCAGGGGGGCCAAGCGCGGAACGCGCGATAATCGGCACGTCCGCGTAATTGTCGAACAGCGTCTCGAACCGGCTGAAAAGGCTCGATTCAGAGCCGCCGGAATTGATGATCGAATGCACATCGGTCATCACTCGGTCGATCAGCGACCGGGCTTGCGCTTGCGTCATGGCCTCGGACCGCAACGGCAGCAGTGCTGCACAGCCAGCAGCGGCAAATCCAGCCAAAACTTGGCGACGGTTGCGTTTAGAAATCTGCATAAGGGTCGATGACCTCTTGTTCATTTTCAACGCCGAGATGATAGCGCCGCGTCTGCAAATACAACAGCCTTGCCTGCGCATAAGGGTCGGTGGTGTTGATCACATTCGCGTCGAGTAGGTCGGCATATTCGGCCCGATCCGCGAACCGGCCGGCAACGCGCGCGGCGCTGCTCCAATTATATTCGGTTTGCGGCAAAACGAATCGCAACGGGTTCAGCGCGGCATCGACGATCATCCCAGTCGTGTCTCGTTCGGTCGAGGGGCCAAGCACCGGCAGGACCATATAGGCACCCTCGCCAACGCCCCAACGGTGCAAGGTTTCCCCGAAATCTGACGTGCGCCCGTGGATTCCCATATAGCCAGCCGGGTCAAAAAGCCCGCCCAATCCGATGGTCGAGTTAACCACCAATCGGACGGTGTTTTCAGCCGCACGATCCGGGCGAATTTGCAGTAAATCGTTCACGATTGTCGAGGGAATGCCGAGGTTCGAGCCAAAGTTACTGACAATTCGACGAAACCGCGACGGTGGGGGGGCTACGACCTGCAATTCGGGCGCCGAGGCGGCCTCAGCGGTTGCTGTGTCGACGGTGTCTGCGGGATCAGAGACGACCACAGAGACGGCCACAGGGTCGACCTCTGGCGTGCCTGATACCGCGCGATCCAAGGCGAGGTTGGTGTCAAACCATGCCCGGTTAACCGATTCGTAGGGGTCGTTGGTCCCCGATGGCAACGGCGCCTGAGCACAGGCCCCCACCACGGCAGTCGCCGCGATCAAAAGGGTGAAACTTGCGCGACGAGTTAGTGACACCGACGACACTCCTTGGTTGTTTACCGAATACTAGCAGGTTGCTGCGTAAGCTTGGGTATATAGGGGTCTGCTGACTGTTAGCAACTGTCTGTCCCCGGCAGAAATGTGGAATAGGGAAGACATCAGGATGAAACTGATCGGCACGCGAAAGCTGGCCCATTCAGGCGGTTTGTGGATTGCAGTGCTGGTATTTGGCGCGCTGATGAATCCGCTCATGCTGACGGGGCCGCTGTTCATGCTGCAGGTCTATGACCGGGTTATTCCATCGCAATCTAGCTCGACACTGGCCGTGCTGTTTGTGCTGGCCGCGTTTATGTACACGATGATGGCGCTGCTGGATTCCGCACGCGTGCGGATCATGGTGCGCATTGCGGCGCGCGTCCGCGCCGCCCTTGATCGCCCCGTCTTTGAGGCGCGTTTGCATGCGCTTGTGCGCGATCCCACCAACGCTGCAACAATTGGTGCGTTGCGTGACCTCGATGCGGTGCATCGCACTCTTGCGTCTTCGGCGCCGCTGACGGTCTTTGATACGGTGTGGGCGTTTGTCTTTTTCGGCGTGCTGTTTCTCTTTCACCCTGCATTGGGGATTGTTGCATTGCTGGGTGGGCTGGCCCTGATAGGGCTTGCGATTTGGGGGCAGTGGCGCACCCGGCAACCGCTTCTTACAGCCAATGACTCGATGCTGGTCGCGGAACGTCACGTGCAAACGTTGAATAAAGATGCTGAAGCCGTCACGGCGATGGGGATGGGTGCTGCGGTCGCGGATCGCTGGGAAAATGAACGAAACCTCGCGCTATCGGCGACATTGCAGGCGCAAGACCGCAGCGGATTGGACGCGTCGATCGCGCGCGCGTTCCGTATGATGATGCAATCCGCCATTCTGGCGATTGGAGCATGGCTTGTTTTGCAGGGGCAGCTATCGCCCGGCCTTATCGTTGCAGCCTCGATCTTGATGGGCCGTGCCCTTGCGCCGGTTGAACTGTTGGCGGTGCAATGGACGGATTTGCGGGCGTCATGGGTGGCTTGGCGGCGCATTCAGTTTCTGATTTCCACCGGGGCCCGGCGAACTGGCGACACCAAATACATCGGGAAGCCTCAAGGACGCTTGTTGGCCCAGGGGATGATCGTGACACCGCGGGGTGGTGGCGCGCCGATCCTGCGTATCAAAGGGTTTGAGGTTCAAGCCGGGACGGCGATGGGGGTCATCGGCCCCAGCGGATCCGGGAAAAGCACTTTGGCGCGGGCGCTGATCGGCTCGGTACCCTTGGCGACCGGATCGATGCGATTGGGGGACACCTCGCTGCCCTTGCCACAGGCTTGGGGCTCGGCATTGGGCTATGTGCCGCAGGGGGTGGCGCTGCTCGAAGGGTCGATTGGCGAAAACATTTCTCGATTTGACCCCGAAGCCACGCATGCCAAAATTGAAAAAGCGGCGCGTGATGCGGGGTTACATGAATTCATCACGGCGCTGCCAAAAGGGTATGACGACCCCGCGAGCGGCCCGGGCGCGAAATTGTCTGGCGGGCAGGTGCAACGCGTTGGCCTTGCGCGGGCGCTTTACGGCTCGCCGTCCTTGGTGATTCTCGATGAACCGAACGCGCACCAAGATTCCTTGGGGCAGGCCGCGTTGAATGCCGCGGTCCAAACCCTCAAGGAGCGTAACGCCGTGATCCTCATTATGGCCCACCGTCCGGCGGCGATCAATGAATGCGAACTATTGCTGGTTCTTGATGGCGGTGCGCAGGTCGCCTTTGGCCCGCGAGACAAGGTTTTGCGCGATATGGTCCGCAATCACACCAAGTTGGTGCAGCCTTATGTGGGGGCAAAAAAATGACCAAAGTCGAGGGGCTTAGCCCGCATGGGCCCATGCTGCTGGGCACCATAACCGCGATTGTTTTGGTCTTGGGGTTTGGGGTCTGGTCGGCGACGGTGCCGATTGACGGCGCCGTCATGGCGGCTGGCGAGGTGGACAGCGTGCCGCAACGCCACCTCGTGCAGCACCCTGAGGGGGGGATCGTGGCTCAGGTCGCCGTGCGCGAGGGGCAAGCGGTGAATGCCGGTGATTTGCTGCTCAGTTTGCGTAGCGGCGTCTTGGACCAAGAATGGGAACTGATTAACGCGCAATTGACGGATATTCGCGCGCGCAATCTGCGCCTCATTTCTGAACGCGATGGTGGCTTCTTCGAGCCGCCTTCATCGGCGCCGCAATCTAATCTTAATTGGCAAATCGCGGTCCAGGCGCAATACCGGCTGTTCCTCGCGCGGCGTGACACGTTGCGTCGGCAGATTTCGCAGCTAGGTCAGCGCAAAGTGCAGATCGAGGCGCAGCTCGACGGGCTGGCAGCGCAGGATCAGGCCTTCGAGATTGAAGCGCAGCTGATTGCCGACGATCTTGCGATCCAGCAAGAATTGCATGACCGGGGCCTAACGCAGGGCTCACGCGTTGCGATTTTGGCCCGTGACGCGGCGCGCATCGTTGGGAACCGCGCAGGGTTGGTGGCCCGTATCGCAGAGCTTCATGGTCAGACCGCCGAAGTTGACTTGCAGATCGAATCCCTCCGCGCGGCCCGCCTTGAAGAGGCCGAATCGCAGATGCTTGATGCCGGTGCGCAATTGGTCGAACTCTCGTCGCGCCGCGCGGCACTCGCGGAACGTCGGGACCGATTGGAGATTCGCGCGCCGACTGCGGGAACCGTTCATGACCTCGCGGCGCTGGATCGCGGTGCGGTCTTGCGCCCGGCAGAGACCGCGATGCAGGTTTTGGTTGCCGTCATTACGCCGGTTTTGGCGTTGCGTGTGCGACCTGCGGATATTGACCACGTTTACATCGGGCAGACCGCCACGATCCAGTTTCCGGCCTTGGTGCGTGACCTGCCCGATCTCGCGGCCGAAGTCACGGCGATCTCGGCCGCGCCTTTTGTCGATGAACGTTCAGGTGAGCGGTATTACCGCGTTGAGGCTGGGCTGACACCGGACGCCATTCTCAGCGTTGGCAGCACGAACCTGCGACCCGGCATGGCAGTGCAGGCGTTCTTGGCGACGGGGCAACGCACACCCTTGGCGTACCTCACGGCGCCCGTCGCCGACCAGTTTCGCCGCGCCATGCGAGACCCGTAAGCGTAACATCCAAACACATTGGGTGATTCCGGGGCTTTTGTTGCCGCCGCAAACGTGCTTTGCTTTGCCTGCTTGAACAGGAGGTTACCCATGCCGCATGCACTCGAAACCCGCCTTGCCGAATTGGGCCTCACCTTGCCTGACGCGCCCGCGCCTGCCGCGAATTACGTGCCTTGGGTGATCAGTGGCAATCAGGTTTTTGTCTCAGGGCAAATTAGCCAAAGCAAAAGCGGCTTGATCCGTGGCAAATTGGGTGCGGATATCAGCACCGAGCAAGGCGCAGAGGCGGCCCGCACATGTGCGCTGTCGCTGCTCTCGCAATTGCGCGCGGCGGTTGATGGCGACCTTTCGCGGTTGAAACGGGTTGTCAAACTTGTCGGGTTTGTGAATTGCACACCAGATTTCACCGACCAGCCAAAGGTTATCAACGGCGCGTCCGATCTGTTGGTTGAGCTGCTTGGCGATGCCGGGCGACACGCGCGGTCCGCCGTCGGTGCACCGTCGCTTCCGCTTGGCGTGGCCGTCGAAATCGAGGCTATATTCGAGATTTCTTGATGCGACCTGCACTCGATCCCGCATTTTTGACCACACCACTGGCGCATCGTGCCCTGCATGACGCGGGTGCGCATCGGCCAGAGAATTCTTTGCCCGCGATTCGCGCCGCAATCGAGCAAGGGTTCGGTATCGAGATTGACCTACAAGTCAGCGCCGACGGTGTCGCCATGGTGTTTCACGATGATGATCTGGATCGGCTGACCTTTGAAACCGGCCCGGTCAAGGCCCGCTCCGCCGCCGAGTTGCAGCGCATTCGCGTGCGCGACAGCCGCGAGCCGATCCCGACTCTGCGTCAGGTTCTGGCGGAAATCGACGCTCAGGTGCCCTTGCTGATCGAGATCAAGGATCAATCGGCCATGATGGGGCCAACCGATGGCGTCCTAGAGCAGGCGACCGCGTCGGCGCTTGACGGATATAACGGCCCGGTTGCCGTGATGTCTTTCAACCCTGCCTCTATTGCATGGATGGCCCAGCTTGCCCCTCAGGTGCCGCGCGGCTTGACGACCTATGCCTTTCCCGCAAGCGATTTCCCGGCGGATGCGGGGCCGGAACTGCAGGCGCATCGCGAAAATCTGGCGGCGATTTCCGAATATGACACGGTTGGTGCCGTGTTCCTCTCGCATCACTGGCGCGATTTGAACGCGCCGCGCGTGACCGAACTCAAGGCACAGGGCGCGGCAATTCTGTGCTGGACGATTCGATCCCCGGAAGAAGAGGCAACCGCCCGACAGGTCGCGCAAAACATCACATTCGAGCAATATTTGCCCGACCGCCCTTGATCCCGGTTCGCAGACGGACAGGTAAACGGCATCAAGAAAGGTCCTAGCGTGCAGATCGAGGTTGTAGACGCCATCTCCGAACTCGACCCCGCCGCGTGGGATGCGTTGGCGGGCGACAAAGGCGATCGCCCGCTCGACCCCTTCACGACGCATCGGTTTTTGCACGCGCTCGAGGATTCTGGCTCGGTCGGGCCGGGCACCGGGTGGGAGGCCAAGCATCTGGTGATCCGCCAAGACGGTGCGCTGCTGGCCGCGATGCCGCTCTATGCGAAAAGCCACTCGCAAGGCGAATACATTTTCGACCACGCCTTTGCCGATGCGTGGCAGCGCGCAGGCGGCAATTATTACCCCAAACTGCAAGCCGCCGTGCCGTTCACCCCCGCGACCGGGCCACGCTTGCTAGGCCCGCCCGAGCTGCGGCCTTTATTGCTGCGTGCCCTGCGCGAAATCACCCAAAGCAACGGCCTCTCCTCGGCGCATATTACATTTTGCACCGAAGCCGAGGCCGAGATTGGCAAGGCCGAGGGGTTCTTGCACCGTGTCACTCAGCAATTCCATTGGGAGGATAACGGCTACGCAGACTTCGACGGGTTTCTCGCCGCTCTCTCATCGCGCAAACGCAAAACCATCAAACGCGAACGCCGCCAAGCTCAAGAGTTTGGCGGCACGATCACATTTCTGACCGGTGATGCCATCCAGCCCGCGCATTGGGATGCGTTCTGGTCCTTTTATCAAGACACCGGCAATCGCAAATGGGGCACGCCCTATTTGACCCGCGCATTCTTTGACCGGGTGCAAGAGACCATGCGCGACGACACATTGCTGATCTTCGCCGAGCGCGACGGCCAGCCCATCGCCGGGGCGCTGAATTTCATTGGCCGCGACACCCTGTTCGGGCGCTATTGGGGCTGCGTCGAAGACCACCCCTGTTTGCATTTTGAACTGTGCTATTATCAGGCGATCGACTGGGCGCTGGCGCATGGCCTCACCCGCGTTGAGGCGGGCGCGCAGGGCGAGCACAAATTGGCGCGCGGCTATATGCCAACGCCCGTGCATGCGCTTTACTGGTTCTCGAATCCGCGTTTCACCGAAGCTGTCGAGGATTATTTGCAGCGTGAATCGCAAGCGGTTGATGACGAAATGCAGTTTCTGGGGCGGTTTGCGCCGTTCAAACGTGGGGACAGCCCGAAGGAGGGCCAATGATCGAGTTCTACACAAACCCCAAGTCGCGCGGGGCAATTGCGCGCTGGATGCTCGAAGAAATTGGCGCGCCCTATACCACCCATGCCATGGACTTCGGCGCGTCGATCAAGGGTGCCGAGTATTTGGCGATCAATCCGATGGGCAAAGTCCCGGCGATTGTCCATGACGGCAAGGTCGTAACCGAGGCGGCGGCGATTTGTGCCTATCTGGCCGACGCGTTTCCACAAGCCGGCTTGGCCCCGGCGCTGAACGACCGGGCTGCCTATTATCGCTGGCTATTCTTTGGCGCGGGCCCCGTCGAGGCGGCGGTCAGCAATACGGCGATGGGGTTTGTGATCCCCGATCAAAGGCGCGGCATGATTGGCTACGGCTGCCTGTTCGATGTTCTTGCCACGCTGGATAAGCATTTGACAGATCACACCTATTTCGCGGGTGATACCTTCACCGCCGCCGATGTCTACACGGGCAGTCAAATCGGCTGGGGGCTGATGTTCGGCACAATCCCCGCGCGCCCAACCTTCACCGCCTATTGGGACCGGGTCAAAGACCGCCCGGCCCGCAAGCGCGCCGCCGAATTAGACGCCGCAATGGAAAACGAGGCCTAAAGCAATGCGACCTGAAAAACTGACTGGAGCCGCGCATCAGGCCGCTGTCTCGCAACTGGAAACCGCTGGATGGGTGCATGACACCACCCGCGATGCGCTGTCAAAATCCTATCGTTTCAAGGATTTCAGTGCGGCGTTTGGGTGGATGGCACGGGTCGCCTTGGAATCCGAAAAGCTCGATCATCACCCGGAGTGGCGCAATGTCTACAACCGGGTTGAGGTTGTTTTGACCACGCATGATGTCAAAGGGTTGACGGTTCTCGATGTGGACCTCGCCGAGGCGATGGACCGTTTCGCGACCTCATAAGCCGCAGTGAAAAGGGGGCCCGCAGGCCCTCAATCCGGTAAGAGTGCGGCCAACATCGCGCCGCCGCCTGAAATCTCGCATCCGCGCGTGGTTTCCGGGTGCCATACCGTGACAACCCCATCCTCGGCGGCCATTGCATAGCGCTTCGAGCGGTTGAACATGCCAACCACGCCTGCGTCAAAAACCATGTCGATGGATTTGGCGAAGTCTCCTGCGCCATCGGCCAACATCGTGATGCCCGCCTCGGTCGCTCCGGTCGCCTCGCCCCACATCCGCATCACATGCGCGTCGTTCACCGAAACACAGATGATTTCATCGACACCTTTCGCGGCCAGCGCGTCTTTTGCCGCGATGAAGCCAGGGACATGCGCCGAATGGCAGGTGGGCGTAAACGCGCCGGGCACCGCGAAAATCACCACTTTGCGGCCTTTGGTCAAGGAACTCAGCGTGACTTGCTCGGGACCTTCGGCGCCCATACGGGTGAATGTCGCTTCGGGGAGTTTGTCACCGACGGAAATAGGCATAAATCAGGTCTCCTGCTCTGGGTTTGCGCGTATCGCTGGGATATAGATCATAGAACGGCTCTGTCGAGTAGGGGCCAAAACGCAGGAGGTTCGCATGGCAGGAATTGTTGTGATCGGCGCGGGTCAGGCCGGATCGTCATTGGTCGTAAAGCTCAGGGCGCTGGGCTATGACGGTGACGTAACGCTGATCGGCGATGAACCCGTGCCGCCCTATCAACGCCCGCCGCTGTCGAAGGCGTATTTGCTGGGGAAAATGGGGGTCGAGCGGCTGTTTTTGCGCCCTGAGGCGTATTACAGCGATCACAAGATCACCCTGCGCATGGGCACGCCCGTGATACGCATCGACGCCGCCACCAAAACGGTTTTCCTAGGCGATGAGGCGTTGGCCTATGACCAACTCGCGCTGACAACCGGGGCCGAACCGCGCCAGTTGCCCGCCGCAATCGGGGGTCAGCTTGAGGGCGTCTATGCGGTGCGCCGCCTGTCTGACATCGACACAATGGCCGCTGAATTCACCGAAGGGCGTCGCGTGCTGATCGTCGGCGGGGGCTATATCGGCCTCGAAGCCGCCGCCGTCGCCGCGCAAAAAGGGTTGCAGGTCACGGTTCTCGAGGCCGCGCCGCGTATCCTTGGCCGTGTCGCCTCGCCTGAAACCGCTGATTTCATGCGTGACTTGCACACCAGCCACGGCGTCACCATCCGTGAGGGCGTGGGGCTGACCCGCCTGATCGGGGACAGCCGGGTTACCGGGGCCGAACTGGCGGATGGCAGCACGATGCAGGTTGATTTTGTCATCGCCGGGATCGGCATCAACCCCGCCGCTGCACTGGCAGAGGCTGCGGGTTTGACGATGGAAAACGGGATTTCGGTTGACGATCAAGGCCGCACCTCGGACCCCGCGATTTGGTCGGCGGGCGATTGTGCGTCGTTTGTCTACAAGGGCGCGCGGATCCGTCTGGAAAGCGTGCAAAACGCCATCGACCAAGCCGAGGCCGTCGCCGCCAATATGCTGGGCGCGGGCAAAGCCTATGCGCCGATGCCATGGTTTTGGTCCGATCAATACGACGTCAAACTGCAAATCGCCGGGTTGAATACGGGCTATGACCGTATCGTCACCCGCGTTTCCGGCACCGCCCGCAGCCATTGGTATTTCAAAGGTGACAGCTTCCTCGCGGTTGATGCGATGAATGATCCGCGCGCCTATATGGTTGGAAAACGCATGTTAGAACAAGGGATTACCCCTGATCCAACGGCGCTGGAGAATCCGGAAACCGAGCTAAAGACCTTGCTCAAGTAATGCGCATCGTTGGCGGATCTCATCGCGGCACGATCTTGGCCGATGTCGGCGCGGGCGACCCGGCGGCCCATCTGCGCCCAACCTCGGACCGCGTGCGCGAGGCGCTGTTCAACATGCTCTGCCAAGGGCGCTGGGGCGATCTTGTGCGCGGCCAACGGGTGCTCGATCTCTTCGCGGGCACCGGGGCGCTGGGCCTCGAATCTCTGTCGCGCGGCGCGGTGCAGGCCACTTTGGTTGATGACGGCGCCACCGCCCGCGCGCTCATCCGCACCAATGTTGAGAAATTGCGCGCGATGGGCACCACCCGCCTCTTTCGCCGCAACGCCACCGATCTTGGCCCCAATCGCGGGCCGGGGTTTGGCCTCGTTTTCCTCGATCCGCCCTATGGCCAAGCCCTTGGCGAAAAGGCACTCGCCTCAGCACTTGCGGGCGATTGGCTGAACCCCAAGGCAACCATCGTCTGGGAAGAAAACGCCCCGCAAAACCCGCCCGCCGAGTTCGAACTTCTCGACCAACGCCGCTACGGCGAAACTTGGATCACCATCCTGCGCGCGCCCTGATCTTTGTGCCAGAAATATCCTGGAGGGAAGGCGCGCCAGCGCCGTGGGAGGCAAAGCCTCCCAGCGGGCCGAGGGGGTTCGATGCCCCCAAGGCACGCCCCCTACAGAACAAAATCGAACTGCGTTTCCAGCGGCAACGCGCGCGCGCGGA
>Ga0102812_10002619_pt1 | contig 12103 bp, 15 predicted proteins | sample ColrivemetaGS713_FD_79334 | JGI IMG/M metagenome (GOLD analysis project Ga0102812, IMG submission 79334) | Estuarine microbial communities from the Columbia River estuary - Flood tide ETM metaG S.713 | ecosystem: Environmental > Aquatic > Marine > Intertidal zone > Estuary | place: USA... | reverse complement strand
CTCAAGGTCATAATGGTCAGCACCAGCAATGTAATTAACACTTACAATGCCTTTCCACTTAACCATACCGGAAGACTTAAACTGAAGACCACTTTCTTTTGCTACAAGGTCTTTAGCTCCCCATGCACCCATTGCCCAAGGGTCAATGGTTTTGATTTGGGCAAGGATGGTCTTTGCAATAGTCATGTCAGTCATAGATTTCTCCGTTACTTTAGAAGCACTTGAATGGTAATGGTAGCAACTGCGGCTACCATAGATACGGGCATAGAAAGGACAACAAACGCAAAGAGCGTATTTTTGTCAACTTCTTTTAGTCTTTTGAGAAGGTTTTTCATTTACTCCTTTTTCCTTTCTCTCTCTTACATTATTAATATAGTGATTAATGGAGTAAATGTCAACCCCTAAAATGAACTTTTTTTCAATTCTGCAACACGCTTACGAATAGCATGTTCAGCAGAATTCAGTTGGTTAATCCAGTCATAATCCAGATTACGTTCTTTACATTCCTCCGACATACGCCATTGGGAAATAAAACGCCATGCTTCTTGGAGTTCTGATTCGAACCCTTCAATCACACAGGTATTATCTTCAATGATACGACGGGCAAGTGTGTGACCATCAGTCATTATCTTCACCTTCACTCTTAAACAATTCAATCAACTTTGTGCAGACTTCAGCATATTCCAAGTTTCCGTTGGCCCGATGCTCTTCCCGCTTTGCTTCCAAATTAGCAATAGTATCTTCTTCAGTCACTTTCTTAACCTCCTTGAACATCTTGAGTAGTAACAAAGAAAGGGTCATCCATTTGACTCGCCGCAAACTGCGCAGCAGTCATATCCTGATCAGACATCCAATCAGCAAACATATCATCCATAGCTGCATTGGCAGCATCAGCCGAGGCAAACACACCCATCATCCAGTCCTGACCGAAATCAACGGTCTGCCATACCATCCAAACGTTTTGCATAACAAATCTCCTTACATACTTAATATAGGGACTAACAACCTGTTTGTCAACCCCTATTTTACATTTTTTTAACAAACAGTGCAGAAACCAAACGTATCAACCAGAATCTGCTCACCTTCTTCAGTGACAATAATATCACCAACACTCAGACTGTGCATTTCTGCATGCCGTTCAATCTGGTCTTCTTTGTGACCAACATTACTAATCATGTAGGCATCATCAACATTGTCAGCAGTAATGGTTGCTACATGCTCATAGTAACCTTCTACCAGACCATCATAGACAGCCTTCAGTGCGTTACCACCATAGGTCATTGCGTCTTTCCAGACATTATACCGAGGCACATCAATACCTTCGTTGATAGCATCAACTTCAGCATCGGTCATAACGATTTGCATGATTTTGAACTTTTGCATCTGGAAAACTCTCTTTCAATCAACTTACATTATTAATATAGTATACCTTGGAAGAGATTGCAAGTCTTTTTTGCATTATTTTCAAACTATCGTTTCGAATTTTATCCTTTTAGTGCAAACGATAATGCATGTTCTGCTTCTGACTCCATATTGCGAGACTTGTAGATAGCACCACAATCGTTGTCTAGTTCTCTACACAACTCTACAATCTCCAGAGAAGTGATAGGATATTCTGCCTTGATAGCACTAGCAGCAATAGATACCATAATACGATAGAGACGGAAGAAGTTACCACCACCATCTACACCAGCACTTGCAAGATACTCTTTACCCATATCCTGTGGAAAGAACTTACAGTCACGGTAGGACTTCCATGTAACAATATTCTCTAGCTGGTTCTTACGATAGTTGATAACCTCAATCTGTAGAGGTTTGGGTAGAGTATCAATAAACTTCTTCTTACGACTACCAGCATGGGAAGGGAACTGCTTCATCAGTTCAAATGGATTAATAAACTCACCTTCATTCTTAAAGATGAAGTTATCAGCATTAGGATACTGAGCAGGAACATAATACATACGGCACAGGTCTTTGGTCTGTGCATCTACTACATCCAAAGCAAGGTTATTAATAGAATGCCAAAACTCTTTGATACGAGATGCTGGCACCATATCAGTCAGGGGAAAGACTACACGAAACTTTGGTTTGTCTTTCCTAGATGATGCTGTAGAGTAGCAAACATAGTAGTATTGCTTTAGAGGTTCTAGGACGGAATCAATGCTACCATCGAAATCGTCAACATCAATACAGCACCAGTTACCCCAACCCAAAACAGAGTCGTTAGAACGAGTCGTAGAGGATTTGAAGATAGCAGGGCTAATGAGAGGAGAAGAATCACTTCCACCTTTCTTACCTTTCTTCTGTGATAACTCAAACAGCAAGTCTTCTAGACCTTGCCAAGTGTCAAAGTCCATGCGACGGTGTGTCTTGTTATCAAATACGTTTTTGAATATAGTCAGGGAATATTTCATAGATGTAGTTATATCACAAAAAAAGGGGGCAGTCAAGCCCCCTTTCTATATTAAACCTTCCAGATGTATCCTTCTGGTGCAGTGAATTTTTTATTTTCGACAGAGATATGCTCCATCGTTTCCTTGCCAATGATGTAGTTCTTGTCTAATTTCTGATACTGAGTCCAGCTGCGATAGGAACCGAAAATCCTTTCCCAAAAGATATCCTTATCAGCTCCATACGTACCCATACCCTGATGCAGTTTCTGCTGTCTTGGATAGTCACGGCGCAGTCCCTCAAGTTCAGTAATGTATTGAACCCACTGGATTCGCTTGCCATTGCTAGTGTTCTGAAACACATCATTCACCAAAACAAATGCACGCAATACCAGTGCATTAACCTCACGATCTTCGGGGTATACTTTCTTCAGCAAGCTTAAAGCTGACTGGATATCAGAAAAATGTACAGCTCCCATTGTAGCATCGTAATGCTCTTTATTGACCATGTGGTCAAACTGCGAAAAGTTTTTAATCTCCAAAGCATCATCAGACTGCGAACCAAAGTTGTCACACTTGAGGTTCAAAGCCATCATAGCCTCAAGTGTGCGGATAGATTCGGGGTCTTCGTAAACAACACCAGAACGAACCTTTTCAAGTTTTGAAAGAGCCTTAGTGTTGGTGTTCAACTTGTGGAAAACTTCTGCTTCCTTCTTCAGCACCTGCTCGTAAGTAGCATCCAGAGGATGCTTCAAAACAGCAGCCATCATAGGTCTGTTCGTTCTGGATTGCACATGCTTAATGCTGTGCTGCTGTCCGTCAATGACGAACATTCCAGACAAGTCCCCAAAGGACTTTGGACGATCCGAAACGACAGGGGGAACAGACAATGAAGGATTATACACCCCCATTTTCTTGATGGTGTTGGGAGATACCATACGTTGATACCTACGTTCAACCTTCCATGTAGAAGGACTAGACTCTTCATACACTAGGGGAAGGTCATTTGTGATACCTTCAGATGCAAAGTCAGAAAACTGATCAGCAAGATCAGCGATGGTTACAATGTTACTGTCATTAGTATTAATAATATCCATGATATTAAGTTCCTTCATAAGTTTAAAAAAAACAACTAAACGTCACTCTAAGCACCAGCCCTTGTCCTAAAACAAATCGAGTTCAATGTTTAACTGTAGGTATATGTATATCATATGTTAAGTGGGTTGTCAAGCTCTTTTTCTAATCTTTTCTTAGAAAAGTCTACATATTCTTCATCAATGTCATATCCGATAAAATCCCAATCATTTTTAGCAGCAGCAACAGCAGTTGTGCCTGTTCCCATGAATGGGTCGAGAACGACACCGTTTTGAATACCTGTCAACTTCAGGCAGTCTTCTACAAGTTTCTCAGGGAATGTTGCAGGGTGATTGCCACGCAAATCTTTTGTATTAATTGTTTCGTAAGGCATAAACCAAGAGTTGCCTTTATCTCTCAGATTAGATTTACCTCCTTCGACTTCTATATCTCCTCCATATAATACACTATCTTTTGGATTGGGTTTAGGTTTATCTTCTTCACCTCTTATATTTTCCTGATAGTATTCATACTTTACCCCTACAGCAAGACGATCAATCTCGACATTACCTGATTTTGTAAAGTGAAATAAGTGTTCCCATGTAGGGCATGTAAATCGTTTACTAGAGATAGGTTTAAAATGTCCAAAAGTAGTATTATGAAGTTGCTTCTTAGTTGCACGAATAGTTTTAATATGAATACTCTTCACCCATGCAATGTTATTTTGTAGAACAAAAATATCTCTAGCAACATTAGCAACATCCATACCCACCCAAGGATCAATGTTACTATATCCTACATTTAAAAAGAAATGACCATCATCTTTTAGACAATGATCAACACCTACAAAAACATCATGAAGCCAAGAGAGATATTGATCCCTTGGCTTCTTGTCTTTATATTTACTATACTGAATGTTTAGATTATAGGGTGGACTAGTCACTACCGTATCAATACTTTTTTCTGGTAGTGACATCATTCCTTCAATACAATCTTGAAGGTGAAATACATTAGATTCCATTTATTCTCCTGTTATTAACCAAAAATCATTTCACAATCATAGACATTTTTATCATTGCCTTGCTGCAATGCTTCACTTACATATTCCATCCCGTTCAGATCAAACACCTTGTGTCGCCCTGTAAGAACCCCAGGCCCGTTATGTTCAAACTTGAATAGAAGATGCATACCGTCTTGTAGGTTCTTTATCTTCTTTGTGCGTTCTGCTGGCACACTGGTATAAAAACTGCGCAGAGAACTTGCTTTTTCTATGTCTCTACTGATTTTACATTCTGGATACAAAAACATGCCACGCATCTTAGCACTCAAATCAGGATACCCAACACCTAGATTTTTTGCTTTTGAACCATCTACATCTTCAATTGCTTGGCACAATACATCTTCTACATGGTTTCCGTATTCATTAATACGCTTGTGGGGAGCATAGTAATATTTATGACTAGGGTTATTATATGCTTCATTTGTAATCTCATACACTCGGTTAATCACCTTTTTTAGTATTTCGTCGAGTGTATTATTATAGGGCAAAATTTCTACACCGTAATATGCCTTTAAATAGTCGTTTAGTGTGATAGTTCTTTTGCCTAGTCCTTGTAAGAAGTCAACGTTTTCCTGATTCCATGACATATGCATTACTCTTTCTCATCAAATTACATAATTAATCTAACATAAAAAAAGGGGACAGTCAAGCCCCCCTTTATTATTATCGCACAAAATGCAAACTTTTTTCGACAATCTCAATATCTTCTGGATTGTTCACTTCCCAGAAGTCAAAATGCAGAGGTTGCAGTTTCATGCAATGCACATGATAACCGTTCTCTACAAACCGCAACTGCTCCAGACCTTCAGTCCGTTCCAGTGCAGATTCTTCCATCTGTGAATACTCAAAGAGTGCAGATGGTTTATAGGCATACATCCCAATATGATAATACATTGGAATCTTTTCAGAGGATGACCGAATATTAGTTAGGTCAGCACCATAGGGAATCATCTCTTTAGAGAAGTAGACAGCACGTCCTGTCTTATCCATAACAACAGTAGTGCCACCAGCTTTACCCTCTGCACGGCAGTCTAGGAACCTCTCAGCAGTCTCCATAGGCATACGGAAGGTAGGTGTGATAACATCAAAGTCTTTGTCATGTGCTGCTAGTTGCTCATACTCTTCCATCATTAAATTAAAAACATAATCAGGAATGAGTGGTGAGTCACCTTGTAGATTAATTACATAATCAAACTCTTGTGTAAACTCTTCACCATGCTTATCAATCAGTTTAACCATTGCTTCTGCTACACGTTCTGTGCCGTTCTTGTGGTCAGGGTCAGTCATAATATATTCTTGACCGATACTATTACACAGAGAAGCAATCTCACGGTTGTCTGTAGCAACATAGACAGGCAGACCAGTGCGTTTACCTGTTTCAATAGTTTGCTCAATCACAGTCTTGTCACCAAGTTTCTCTAACATCTTGCCGGGGAAACGACTAGAGTTATATCGTGCTGGAATAATAATAATTGGTTTTAGTTTCATTATCGCACTCCCATAATAACACCCATGTCATGAATGATTTGGATTTGCTTAATCACTTTTTCATACATTGCATAGGTTAGACTGTTAGGTCCATCTGAAGGCGCATTGTCTGGATCAGGATGCACTTCCATAAAGATACCGTCTACATGCCCGGTAGCAACAGCGGCACGAACAAGAGCGGGTACAAGATTCCGATTGCCACCAGAAACACCACCAAGGCCACCGGGTTTCTGGACAGAATGAGTGGCATCAAAAATAATGGGAGTATTATAGTTCTCAGACATATACTGAAGACCAGTAAAATCATTGACAAGGGTATTATAGCCAAAAGAAGAACCCCTTTCAGTAATCCAGACATTCTTATCTCCTACCTTACTAATGATTCCACCTACGTCCCAAGGTGCAAGGAACTGACCTTTCTTGACATTTACAGTCTTACCTGTGTTCTTTGCTGCTAACAGTAAGTCTGTCTGACGACAAAGGAACGCAGGGATTTGTAGAACATCAACAACTTCTTTCATGATTGCTACTTGTCCAGTAGTATGAACATCAGTTACAATCTTACAACGTAGTTTACGTCTAATATCATCAAAGATAGGCATTGCACGTTCAACCCCAATCCCTCTTTCACTATTTAGAGAGGTTCTGTTTGCTTTATCAAAACTTGCCTTAAAGTAATATTCCATACCATGCTCTTCTGCAATGCGTTGACAATACTTGGCAACTTCAAAAGAGTTTTCTTCTAGCTGGCATGGTCCTGCAATAATCTTCATGTCAAGATATCCCTCAAAGCAGGTTCACGGAAGTTTGGACCTTTCATTACCTTACCATCTTCACGATAGATTGGTTTACCATCCTCACCAAGTTTAGACATATTGCTAGAGTGAACTTCATGGAAACATGCATCTAGGTTGATACCAAATGCAGCACCTGCACCATAGACAACATAGAGAAGGTCAGCAAGAGCATCAGCAACTTCTACCAAGTCATCATTAGCAATTGCTTCTTTTAATTCATTCAGTTCTTCTTCAATCAAATCTACTCGCAAGTGTGTAGTCGTAGCATCAGGGAATTCTGCTTTGCGTTTCACCTCTTGGTTATAGGTGTTCATAAACTGAATTACTTTTTCAAAGTTAGTTACGGGCATCATTAAAATAGCACTCCTGCTTTATAAGTTTCATAATTAATACACAATAGTTCTTTGCGGTCTTTTTGTGCTTCTTGATATGCTTTACTACCATTATTCATAGAATACGTCAAGTCCCATTCTGTTTGTCTCCATCCCTCAAAGAGTTTTCTAATATTCTCATTTGAATTATAAGTGACCATCATCATAGATTCATGTTGATTTAGCTTGTCAGCAAACTCCACATGATTGAAACCTTTGTGCATAGAACCTTTCTTACCATACAAAGACTCGCCATCACTACCAGCAAGAGTGTAGTCTTTCTTTAGGTCATAAGGTGGATCAAGGAACACAAAAGTATTCTTATCGTTGGTCAACAGTTCAGAGTAATCCAGATTGGTAATCTTCCAGTGCTGAATCAATCTAGAAAAGTATGGTAAAGACTGCATATTTGTTTCTGTCCAATTGCGAATAGACGCAAGTTTTGAGAAAGTAGAACTTTCAGTCAGACCAGAGAAAGAACATTTATTGATGATATACATGCGCCATGCAATCTCAAACATATCATCCTGCTCATCAATATCTTTACGGATACGATCAAACATTGTCTTTGCTGTTTCTTCTGTATCATACTCTTTACGCATATCCATTACAGTAGCATACAGTTTGTCACCTTGCTCCTGAAGCATCTTCCAGAAACAGTAGAGGTTATAGTATTTGTCATTAACCCATACAGGTGTATCAGGATACATCTTGGTAAAGGCAATAGCAGGACTACCCCCACCCAAGAAAGGTTCACGATACTCTGCGATATGATCTACAGGCATGTTCTGATCCACAAACAACTTATTCATTGCTTTAGATTTACCACCGGGATAACGTAGTGGGGTCTTCCATTTCTTCATGCAAAAAAGTCCTCTAATGTTGACTCTACCATTATACCATCAATTCGGGATTTTGCAAGCAAAAAATACTCTTCATCCATTTCAATACCAATAAAGTCAAAACCTTCTAACTTGGCTGCTTTGCCTGTAGAGCCAGACCCCATAAACGGATCAAGAACTACACCACCTTTTGGTGTTACCATACGAACCAGATACTTCATAAGGTCAGTAGGTTTCACAGTAGGGTGAGTATTCTTGCGCTTTGTGTCACGTCCTTCAGACATAGAAGATGGTTTACCACTTGCGCCATTACCTGTCTGCCACTGAACGAACTGCTGTTCTTCCATATGATCTAGACCCTCATCACGGTCTTTCTTAGACGCCTTGGCGCAGTAGAAAAAACGTGCTGACTCCCTGGCTAACTCCACTACTTCATCTGAACCATCATGGATTAGGTTGGCGGGGAAACGACCTTTAGGTGAAGCATTTGCTGCACTTTCTTCACCCGTCGCTGTCATTCTCCATCCTTCATGACTGTGTTTTTTAGGGTCAAATCTAGTTGGTTCCGGTTGCCCTTCCACACGACTCTCATCAATATTGATAGCACCAGTGCCATACTTCAGAACATTCTCTGCAATAGATTTTTCTGCAATAGGTTTACGAGCAACAGTGATAGGTTCAAGGGCAGGTTTTAGGGCAGTTCCCCAGCCGTCCCAATGTTGTGCTTCAGGTGTGGCGGGGGCGGTTACTTGAATTACGTTTTGTGCAGTTTTATCAGCAGAATTGCCTGTATATGCATTTGGTCTAAATCCATGTTCAGCATTTGTTTTGCTGATATGTGCCATTCCACCAGAGTTTGTTTTCTGTTCTGATATAACCTCACGTTCAGCACCAGCCATCTTATCAATAGCCTTACTGATATTGTGAGACTTAGGAAATCCACTACCATAGACCCATGCAATCATGTCACGGATTTCAAATCCTGCATCTTCAATATTCACGGCCATTCTGTGTTGTGTACGAGTGCCAGCAAAGGCAAGCAAATGTCCACCGGGTTTGAGAACACGAAAGCATTCTTCCCAAATATTTACAGCAGGAACATCATAGTCCCACTTCTTACCCATGAATGACAGACCGTAGGGTGGGTCTGTCACAATAGAGTCTACTGAATTGTCATCAAGTTCCTTGAGTTTATCAAGGCAATTACCAAGCATCAGTTTCATGCAAAAAAGTCCTCTAGTGTTACAGTCTTCTCAGTCTCCCAGCCTACAGCATCAAGGATGACACGCAGAGGTTCTAGGAAAGTCTTTTCAAACTGTTTGTCATAGTCAATGTAATCATGCAGGTTCATCTCTTTAGGAAGCATGACCGGATAGGATATGATATTTTCTTTGATAGGGTTAGGTTGCTTCAAGTAGGTGAACTTAATCTTCTCACCATTCTTAATCATTTCATACTGTTTGTCAAGCTTTAAATCTTTTACACGATTGTTGAAGAGGATTGCACCACGCACATGAATAGGAGTGCCTTTCTTGTAAACAGTATTCTTATCTATCCATTTGGTTAGATTAGAGACACCACGGGGGAAAGAAATATCTTCGGGTGGTAGACTACCAAATTCATCTTTAAACTGCTGTATGAACCTCTGTGTGCGTTCCTCGTCCCCTTCCATGATGATCTTAAAGGATTGCTTGAACTTGTCACGGACCACCTGTGGAGTAGAAGATTTGATTGCTTCAATGCCCATGATCTTTAGTTTAGGTTCAGCATACCGCACACCTTCTTTGTCCAGAACATTTAGGATGTAACGTTTCTTAGCAGTCCAGACACCACGGTCAGCAATAACTTCACGTTCCATATCCATACGGTTTTCGATGCAGTTTAGTTTCTCAAACATATTTTGATATTCGACGTTCAGCATCTTCTCAAAGTATTCAGCACCAGTCTTGTCTAGGAAGTCTACAGGACTCTTAGGGGCAAACTTATCTACTAATGGTTTCATATTAACATAGAGTGAGTCTGTATCAATAGCAATCACATAGTCATCATCTTTCTCTACCAGTTTACACATAGCAGCATTCATTGCACGTTCTGCCCATAGGATAGTCAACTTGCCACTATAGGTAATTGCTTCTGCAATGCGTTGGTCAAAGTAGTTGAACCATTGGTTGCCCATAGCACCATAGAGGGAGTTGAGCAGAATCTTAATAGACATCTGTTCATTCTCTAACTGACCAATATCTTTGGTAAGCTGGTAGGTCTTGCCGTTTTCTTCTACAAACTTTTCTGCTTCAAGTTGCTTCTTCTTGATAACTTTACGTTCTGTGTAATAGTCTTTAATAATCTTGGGGATTTGTCCGACTTCATCTGTGCGAAAAGCAATACCATTAGCAGCAATAGTTTGATTAGCATCACAGTCTACATCAACACCAGCAAGCACAGACTCTACAGTAACACCAGACTTGAATACACCATCCATAATAGTTTCTGGTGACATATTCCATTGCACAATAATGTTAGGATACAGAGATGCAAGGTCAAAGGAAGTTACCCACTCATACATGCCGGGAACAGGTTCCTTGACATATGCACCGGGATACTTACTCTTTTCTTTGTCACGTTTGAGATGCGGCACAATCTTATTAGACATAAGGTGACGGTAGATGATTGTCTCCCAGATACCTGTAGTGCCAAGTGTATCAACAAAGTTAGACCCTGCCTTGTAGGCCATAGTCATTGCCAATGTAATCAAACCAAGTTTGTCTTCTAGTCGTGCAACTAGTTCTACATCTTTGATGTTGTAGTCCACAAACTTCTTGAAGTCAGACTTGTAAAGACCGTGCAGGGAACCATACTCATCATAGGAGAGTTTGTTCTCACCTAGAACAACATAGGCAATGTGGTCAAGTTTATAGGACTCTTGCTTGCCATAGGTATAGGCAAACTTCTTGAACAGGTCTTGATAGTCCAGCTGCTGAATGCCAGTGATTTCATAGGTTTGGTTTTCGTTCTGGTGTTGGTCTCTTACAATGCGTTCTCGGATATGTTTCCAAGGAGACATCATCTTTGCTTTATCATCACCCAGAACTTTAGTAACACGGTTAATCAGGTAGGGAATATCAAAGAAGGTAGTGTTCCAACCTGTAACTACATCGGGACAGTTAGAAGGGTTATGCCAGTGAGCAAGAAAAGAAAGAAGTAGTTCTGCTTCATCTGCGCACTCATAGTAGACAACATTGTTGCGGTCAGGTGTATACTCACCCATGCCCCATACATGATAAAGGTCATCAATGTTATTTTTGCAAGAGATTGTAATGACAGGATACTCAGCAAACTCTGGTTTAGGGAATCCGTCATCAGACGCCACTTCAATATCAATTGTGGTCGTGTTGATAGTTTCACGGTCAAATCTAATCTTGTCAGGATATACATCGTAAACGTACTGAGCAACATGATTTGTATTGCCCACCACCTCAAAATTATCCATGCCCTTATATTGTTTATTAAACTCACGGGCTTCTTTGGCATCGGCAAAGGTGACTGGTGCGACAGGGTTTCCACGCAGGGATTTCCATTCAGTAGGTTCTTTAGTAGGAACATAGTATGTTGGTTTGAACTTAATACGTTCTTGAGTCTTTATACCGTCTTTATAACCCCGCACAAGAATGGAGTTGCCTAGACGATTGACTGATGTGTAAAATTGCATCACTGCCCTCTTTAAGTATGAAGGATCATTATATAGGAGATTTTACTTTGTGTCAAGAAAAAAGGGTGGCAAAAACCACCCTTCTTTAACTTTACTGATATTGTTGGATATCTAACCAATGACGACCATTGATTTGATATGGAGCTTGACCATACATGATCCGCTTTTGACGACCTTCAAGGTCTACAAGGTCAGTTGAGTCAGAAAGATATCTTTCTTCATCTGACATTCTAGCTCTCTTGATTGCATTGCTAAATGATTTAGTGAGTGATTTTAAAAACAGTTGCATCAAAACCATCCCTTCTAACCATGTAAGCAATTTCAGACTGATTATAGTGTGTGCGATATTCAGTCTTAATGTAACCTGCCACACCG
>Ga0102812_10002618_pt1 | contig 12105 bp, 6 predicted proteins | sample ColrivemetaGS713_FD_79334 | JGI IMG/M metagenome (GOLD analysis project Ga0102812, IMG submission 79334) | Estuarine microbial communities from the Columbia River estuary - Flood tide ETM metaG S.713 | ecosystem: Environmental > Aquatic > Marine > Intertidal zone > Estuary | place: USA: Columbia... | reverse complement strand
GCGTATAGTCCTCATTTCTACCTGTAAGGGTGGTAAGTACAAAACCATCGGCAAGCACCTCGTTAGGAAGCAGGGTAACAACAGCATCTCCCTGGCCCGGCAGCGGGAAGGTAAGACTCAGCACCTCTGGGCGCTCCTGTTGTAAATTGCGAATAGCTTCGCGATCAAGGGTTACAATTAGTCCTTCTGTAAGAACATCCGTAGGAATATCAAAATCTTTGAGATCTTGATCCGTAGCAGTCACAAGGGTGTAATCACTGATATCGTGTTTGGTAACAGCTTTAGCTACCTGTTCAGCAACAGCTCCTTGCCCAAATGCCATCATTGGCGCAAACAAAAGCAATAGTAAATAGTGTGCGATTTTCATACTAGAAAGTTAAGATGATGAATAGTAATAGCACTATGATCTACCCCTTCAGGCAAACCCAGTCTTAAATTGGAAGAAAATTTTTCTTAAAAAGATGTGTTGTCTCTAGCGCAGTTTCTCAATATTAGGACTAAGATAATTTTTTTTCACTTATTGGCACCAAAAGGGTAATTTTAATTTTATAAAATCCAATTTTTAACTTATACCGTTTTTTATATTGCAAAACCAACAATAAGCCATATTTTCAAAGAAACACCCTCGCTCCTACTAAAAGGCATACCGCTTCCCTAAAACGAAGCCACCCCGAACCTTACCAGATGGAAGATTCGGGGTGACCATAAATTTTCAGATGCTCCGATAACTTTAGCTGTCAGTCATCTGAGAATATTTCTACAGATTCACACGACCATAGCGGATACCATCGTCATATTGCACCACATAAGCATTAGGATACTCACTTTTGATTTGGTTCAATGCAAAAGTAACCTCCTCCTGGCTGAAATAATCGCCGACTAAAACCCTGGTCAGGCTGCGAGAAGGAATATATTCCGTAGCTACTTCTCCGTAATTTGACAAGGAAGAAAATCTGCTGTTGCCTGGATCGTAAGTTTTCAAAGCTCCGATCTGAATCCGGAAATAGCGACCCTGATAGCGCTTGGCACGCGAGGTATACGCCAGGTTATCCTTCGCAGAAGTACCATTAGCGGTGTATTCTTCGCCGGCTAATCCCATCATTGCACCCGGATTTGAAGCAGGACGGGTAGGAGCAGTGGTCGTATTAGTATTATTCGCCTCCGACATAAACCCACCGTCTTTAGGGTCGGCAGTATTGCCATTGGGGTTGTTGTTTACAGTATTATCAACGAAACCCTGTTCTGCTTGTAAAAACAACGGTTGTCCGTAAGCGACGGTCGAGGGATCATCGGTTGCGAATACGTAGCCTCCTTGCTGGTAGCCTGCGCGCTCGATGTCTACCCGAAAACGACGATTAGGCAGCAATTCGAACAGGTAATTTCCTGCGGCGAAATCCTTTTTGATCAGCAAATTCTCGTTGCCGTCATCAAAAATCTGGTACAAGGACACCTTGATATTATCCAATAGAGCACCCGTAGCCTGGTCATAAACATTGGCTTTAAGGGTGATCTGACGTCCACCCACGGAGAATTCGAAAACATCCTGGTTGCGGGTGTTGGTTTTTTCACCACCAAAAACCCGGTTTGAAGTAAAGTAACCACCAAAACCAGAGAGGTTACGCACGTAACCAAGATCATCTGCCGAAGAGTTGATTGGTAGACCAATGTTTTCTGGAGCGGTCCAGCTTACTTCGCCGCCGTTGGAACGGAAGACATCTAAACCCCCAATCGATGGGTGACCATTAGAGGAAAAGTACAAGGTCCCTTCTTCTGCATTGTAAAATGGAGTAATCTCGTCTCCCAAGCTATTGATCACTGGTCCCAGGTTGACGGGGAAAGTATAATCCGTATTGTCTATTCCTAAATCACGAGTGACGTACCAGAGGTCAAGACCACCACGACCACCTTCGCGATTAGACGCAAAGAAAAGGTATTCCTGGCCATTGTTGTGAGCGACGGCAGGAGTCGTAGAATTAACGCCTTTTACGTTGATAAAATCAGGAAGTCGCTCCGGTGCAGTCCAGCCATTGGCCGAACGCTTCGTCAGGTAAATCTCGCAACGGGTATTAAAGCCATTCCAGCCTCCGTCGTTGTTACAGATTGTAAAGTAGAAGCGCTGGTTGTCCGGCGACATCGCTCCGTTGGCATACTGACCGCCCTGAACAACCGGAAACCCGGAAGGGTTAGCGGCTTTGGTCCAGTTGCTGCCCTGGCGCTGGCTTTCGTAAATGCGTGCCTGGCCACCAATGGTTGAGGTAAAGTAAAGCATATCTTCACTTACAGCTACAGGGGCGAAGTCATCACTGTCAGAGTTAACCGTACTGCCAGGGTGGAGGATTTCCATTCTCCGATCCATTTTAGAAGCCATGTCTCGGGTCAGGTCGATTCCTTTTAGCTCTACCCTCACAATGTCTTGCAGGATGGCCTTGTCTGGACCAGTATAGCCGTCGGCAGCTGCCTGAAAAGCGGTACGAGCTTTATCGTACTGGCCATCTCGCTTGAGGGCACGAGCGTACTTCAACAAGACCAGTTGGTCATCATTAAAGTTGGCAGGCACGTGCTGATAAGCATCGGCGGCGTTGCGGTAATCATTAAGCCGGTAGAAAATATCTGCCGCTTTATAGATGTATTCTTCTTTGCTTTGCTTCTGCTCCCAGGCTGCCCGGTAGTTCTCCGCTGCTGCGAAATAATCACCTTCTTCTTCTAGTTGCTCCGCCAGCTTGCGGTACTTACGCCAAGACATTTCCTGCGCTTGTACGGCGGAAAAACTCAGGCTTATGGTTACTAAAACCAATAATAAATTGCGAATCATCATATCCAAGAGGGTTGTCGGTTCTCCGTATTTATGTTAAAATATTCTAAGTAATTTGACGGAAATAAATCTTCCAACTTTCTTTAATGATGCTGAAAAATTTACACACAATCTCCTTTCAGTCAATTGTTTAGTAAATTTTACAGCATCGAAAATTGTACGATTTATTTTTTCTCCGTCACTAAGAACGATAATTAATTGTTAAAAGTTGTTCGATGACCGGCGCAAAATGCCGGTGCTCTAATGCCAACACTTTCTGAGCGATAGCTTCTGCATCATCTTCCGCCTCCAGCGGGCAACTGGTCTGAAAAATTACCCGCCCTTCGTCGTAGTGTTCATTCACGTAGTGAATAGTAATACCACTCTCCTTTTCACCGGCAGCTTTCACGGCTTGGTGCACATACTTACCGTACATCCCTTTTCCTCCGTATTTCGGCAACAAAGCCGGATGAATGTTCACTATTTTACGGGGAAAGTGGCGCACCAAATAATCAGGAATCAACCATAAAAATCCCGCCAGTACGATGAGATTAATGCCCCTTAATTCCCCGAGTAACTCCTCTGTTTCGTAGAAGGACGCCCGGTTTAAAAGCAGGGTCGGTATGCCATGCTCGGCTGCCATATCCAAGACCGGGGCAGTAGCCTTATTGGTAACAACAAGGCTTACCTCAATAGAAGGGTGACCTTTGAAATACTCAACAATCTTACGGGCATTCGAACCCGTTCCGGAAGCAAATATGGCGATTCTCTGCACGCTCAGGTGGCTTATTTTTTCGCTGGCAAGTTACTGCTTTTTTAGGACTGAAAGGAAGAGATACAGTACAGCCAGCGCCATTTTCCCAAAATAAACCGTAATATTGATTATCCAGCGTGTAGTCTGCTGGTTTTAGGAAAACGCTCAATAGTTATGTTTACACGCCTACGGTACTTCCTCTCCCTTGGTTTCTTGTTTTTTATTCTTGCTTTCGGGCAAGCCCAGCAATTGCTCCGCCAGGAGGTGAGTATTGCAATGGACGCTGCTACCGTCGAAGACGTTTTAATAGAACTAGCCGAACAGTACCAAATCCGTTTTCATTATGCTGCGCTTGACCTGCCAGCCCAGCGCCGTAATATCAATTACCAACAGACATTGCTGGCTCGTGTGCTGGAAGAATTATTGGCTCCTTCCCAATTGGGCTTCTTTGTGTATCGTGATCAGGCGATCGCTATTATTCCGCAGGAAAAAATTACCCCACTTGTGGCTTATCGCGAACAGTTCTACCAAGCCCTCGATGGACAGCTGCAAAAAGGTACCTCCCCTCAAGACATCATCACGATTGGTGCGGAGCAACCTGGCGAAGACGGTTCTTCTGCTAAAATAATCGGCCGGCTAGCCGACGCCAATACCGGTGAACCCATCATCGGAGCAACCATCTTCTGGCCCGAACTCCAAAACGGAACTGTCAGCGACAGTCGCGGATTATGGGAAATGAATATCCCTCCGGGAGATCAGTACGAGCTACAAATTCAGTACATCGGCTACGGCAGCTTTAGTCGCTTGTTTAAAGTGGCAGGAGACGGTTTTCTTGACATCAAGTTGCTCTCAGAGGCAACCGACCTTGCTACCATTATCGTTCTCGCTGAAGCACAGGATGACAACGTAAGCAGCACCCAGGCGGGATTGAGCACCTTCTCCGTCCGCAGCATCAAGGACTTGCCCACCTTATTGGGCGAAGCAGATGTGGTACGAAGCGTGCTGACGACGGCTGGAGTCAACTCCATCGGCGAAGGCTCCTCCGGGTTCAATGTCCGGGGTGGGGCTGTCGATCAAAACCTGATTCTGCAAGGAGGAAGTATCCTCTTCAATGCCTCCCACGCCCTGGGGTTTTATTCTACGATCAATCCGGAAATCATTCAGGAAGTAGCACTTTACAAAAGTATCCTGCCGGCAGAGTATGGGGGGCGGCTTTCTTCCGTGCTGCAGGTGGATTTGCGCCGGGGCAGACAGAATGGACCGCGGCTGGCGGGAGGCCTGGGGCCGGTAACGGCGAAACTTAGTGCAGAAGGCCCTTTTGCGGAAGGAAAAGGAACTTACCTACTCGGCTTGCGTGGTGCTTCCGCCGATTGGATCTTGCGCCAGATCAACGACGTTGCCATCAGCAAAAGCGAGGCTGCTTTTTTCGATGGCAATCTTTTGCTGCATTACGACCTTACGGAAAAGGATCAACTAAGGCTGAGTCTTTACCGCGCAAGCGACGATTTTTCTTACAACCAGGAATTTGGTTTTAATTACAAAACAGCATCCGCTGAAATCAATTACACCCGTAAAATCAGAGAAGAACTTTCTTCTGAACTCAGCTTGGTCGCCAATCGCCTCCGTAGTTCCCGTACCGATCTGGCAGGAGCCGGTAGTGGAGCTTTACTTACTGGCATTACCTACTACAAACTGAAAGAGGTCATTCGCCACCAGGAAGAAAACTGGAGCTGGACCGCGGGCATCGAAACCATTTTGTACCAGGTTCCCGGTCAGGAACAAACGCCCCAAGGGCCAACCTCTACTTTACCTAACGTTAAGCTGGAAAATGAAAAAGGCTGGGAATCGGCCCTCTTCGGAGAGATCAACTGGCAGCCTTGGGAACAGTTTTCCGTCAAGGCAGGGCTGCGGGTCAACGATTACCAATACCTCGGTGGTCGAACACTTCTGGAGTACGGCCCCGATGGTAACTATGACCTCAGTAATGTCACAGATACCTTACGATATGCTTCCGGCGAGACCATCCAATCCTATTTCACCATAGAACCCCGGCTTTCCCTCCGCTATCAGCTCTCTCCCCAGCAGTCTGTTCGCGGTGGCTACAGCCGCACTTCGCAGTTTGTCAACCAGGTTTTTAATACGGACACCCCCACCCCGCAGAGTCAGTTTCAGCTGAGCACCCCTTACATTAAGCCTTTCCTGGCGCACAACTTTTCCCTGGGGTACTTCCGTAATTTCAAGAAAAACCGCTGGGAAACGTCCGTCGAAGGCTTCTACCGGGCGATTGATCAACTTTGGGATTATCGGGATTTTGCCATCCTCAACCTTAATCCTCACCTCGAAACAGAACTATTGGAAGGCCAGGGGCGAGCCTACGGTCTGGAAGCTACGATCAAAGGACGTAGCCTGCGGTTTGATGGACAGGTGAGTTATACCTGGTCGCGTACGGAACGACAGATCGCCGGAATCAATCAGAACCGCTGGTACCCCAGTAATTTTGATCAGCCGCATAATCTCAACCTGAGTTTTAAATACCGCATTGATGAACGGCAATCCCTCAGCGCTAATTTCACCTTCGCGAGTGGACGGCCCACTACTGCGCCGATCGTCAGCTACACCAATGGCGGTACCATCGTGGTTCCGATCTACACCGAACGTAACCAGTTGCGGATTCCAGATTATCACCGATTGGATCTTTCGTACAACATTGGTATGAATAAAAACAAAGTGAAAGGCTTCAAAACCAGCTGGGATTTTACGCTTTACAATGTCTACGGAAGGAAAAATCCTTTCTCGGTATTTTATACCCAACGGGTTAATCAGCGACGGGATTTTGTGGCGAATCGACTGGCAATTTTGGGAACGGTATTTCCGTCAGTGAGCTTCAACTTTGAGTTTTTGTGATTTTTCGAACCACATGAGGCACTGGAGGACACATGAGGTTTTTTGAACCATATGAGGGATTATAAGGAATTTTAAGGAAAGGGCAAGACCGACACAAAACGGATTTTTGCGTATACAGCGACAGCGACGTAGGCACAGCCAACGCCGAACGAGGAGCCGCTAGGGCATATTCACTAATTTGCCCGACACAAATTTGACCATGATTTTTTGAATCCCTAAAGACACCTGAGAAAGGTTTTTTTTACGCAGTCAGGAAAATATTATGAATAGATTACTTTATGGTCTGCTTTTTATGCTCGTTTTTTTCGCGCCAGCTTGTCTGGATGAGATCGAGATTGAAAACGCGGATCGTCCGGAAGACGGGTATGTGGTGCAAGCGAAGTTGATTAGTGGTACGCCATCTTACGTAGAAGTAAAAGTGGAGCAGCTTTTCTTTTACACCAGCAACATCAACCGACCAGTAAATGATGCGACGGTCAGTTTGGTAAAGAAAACCGGCGAGCGTTACGCGTTTCAGGACATCCCCCTCGATGGTGTTTACAGCGCCTATCTCGACCAGGCCGACTTCCCCGTGGCGGTAGGGCAAGAATACCGCGTGGAAGTTGAAATTACGCCAGAGATCAAATTGCAGTCGGCTTGGGAAAAAATATATGCTACCCCTAAAGCGGACAATATCACTTGGAATTTCACGGAGATTGAGACGGTCTCAATTGATGGGCTCATTAGCCGTCGTCCAGGGATTCAATTTAACCTTACGACACCCATTACCACGAGTACCGAAAGAGCTCGCTTACGCTGGGAGTTTATTGATGCTTATCAGGTGACAGACAATTTTAGTTTCACCTGTTACATTGAGAATCCTTATCAAAACAACGACCTGTTTTTGCTGGATGGCAATACCGTCGGGCCGGATACCATCACGGACTACCCTTTGTTTAGCACGCCCTTAGGTGTTCGGCATATTGAAGGCTACTACCTCAGTGTTTTCCAACAAGCCCTAAGCCCGGAAGCTTTTACCTACTGGGAACAAGTGGCGGCCTTGCTGGAACGCGAGGGAACTGTTTTTGACAATCCAGCGGGTACCATCAGTTCTAATATCAGTAACCTGGCGGATAGCACCCAACTCGTCTATGGTTTCTTCTCCGCGTATACGCAGGATACGCTCCGCCGCTTCCTCTCGCGGGAAGAGATGGGTAATCTGGATTTTTACTGCCCTCGCCCGCCCACCAATCAGGCTCCGCCACCGATTACCGTCTGTGATGGGTGTATTGATGCGCTCGGGGCTTCTTACAACAAACCTTACTACTGGCAATAAGAAACAGCACAAAAACAAATTGAGCCGACGTTTTTCAAAAAGTAGGCTAAGCGGTTCATTTCCCCGAAGGGATGCCTATGGCATAAGCGTGTCTGCTTTTTGGAAAACCTAAAAAAAGGCTCAATTTATTTTTTGCGCAATATTAAAAGTGCTGTGATGAAAAAAATACTGCTGGTTTATTTAATCTGTTCTTTATTGGGAGGAGTTGTCTTTGCGCAAGCCAGTCGCTCGCTCCAAAGTAGTTGGCTGCACCTCGATAAGCCTTTCTACGTTACGGAGGACGCGCTGGGGTTCCAACTCTATCTCGCGCCGGAGTTTACGCAGGAAAGCATCGTCATTCAGTCTATCCTCTTCGATGCGACCGGCGAGCCTCAGCTTTACGCCTATTGGGCCAACCAGCGAAAAAGTACGGTACCCGGCAAAATTTTCCTCCCGGCGGACTTGTCAACAGGATGGTATTATCTGTCTTTCATCGTTTGGGATCGCGAGCGAAAAACCGAGCGGGTCTTGCTACAGGCTCCTTTGGCGATCTATAACGATCAGGAAACCATCCTTGCGGAGACGGTGAGCCAGCAGGAACCCACCCGGCAAACAGCTCCGGTCGTAATTCCTGAAAAAGAATTGACTATCACCATTGCGAACCTACCGGAAACCATCCTCCCCGGAGGGGAAATCAATTTCGAACTGCAAGTCACTGATCGCCGCAACCGCCCCGTAAGCACCGAGGTTTCCATCAGCGTTACCGATTGGGGGCTGATGGGTGCGTCGATGGCGATGGGCATGGATAACTTACAGGGGAGTGATTCTTTACGTGTCGTTACGCCGGTCAACCTTATTGGCACTACTTTTTGGCAAGGGATTCATCTTCAGGAAGACGGCAGCCCGGCTCCGGCGCAAAAGTTGGTCGCCATGATCGCCGATCGGGAACAAAACCTCCAGACCGATGCCCGGGGGCGTTTTGTTTGGCAACAGCCGATTACTGCTAATCGTACGCCCATTGGTTTTACTAAAGAAAACGATGAACCTACCGTAGTGCGCTTTCAACCCGCGCCGGGACGGCTGGCCTTGGGCGAATTATTTTACACCCCCGCAGCCTTTCGCTATCTGGAAATCAACCGCCAGCGGAAGCTTATTGAAAATTTGAGTGAGAAAAAAACAACGATCATTCTTGATCATTACCAAAACGACGTCAAGCCTTTTAGTGGGCCTTACCAATTGGCGGGCGTGAACCCAGCAAGGGAATTGAATTGGGCTTACACGCCTACTGCGGCTGCCTTTCCCGCCAGAACGACTATTTTTTGGGCGGCCAGCCTACAAACATCCACTAACGGCGTACTTGACATAAAGTATGCCCATCCTCCTGAGGCAACGACTTATCGGATTGATGTGGTGGCCCAGGATGCCGAAGGGCGGCGGGGGCGGATGACGGTTTACTATCGAACTAAGCTCTAATCCACTTCTTCGTAATCAATGTAATCATCGTCAAAATTAGCCTCCTTTGGTTCGTCTTTACGATTGGTATCACTCGCTGCACCGCCTTGATCGATGACCGGTGGCGCAATAAAAAAGCGGTACACGAAATAAACCAACAGTCCGGTGAGAATAAATTTTATCATGATTGGAGGGGTACTGTTAAACTAATAATGCAAAGTTACGAATTTGCGTTAAAGCAAATTTTAACATCTCATTCGCTTATAATAATTTATTAGCTTTGTGGTTTGGTTTAAAAAAGAACTCATTTCGCTATATGAAAGGTCTTCATCGCCTGACAGGTTGGTTGGTATTTGCCATCGCAGCGCTCGTCTATCTCTATTCCGCCGAACGTACCGGAAGCTTGTGGGATTGTGGAGAATTTATTCTCGGAGCTTACAAGTTACAAGTTGTTCACCCCCCTGGCGCACCGCTCTTCGTTTTAGTGGGTCGCTTATTTACCTGGGTTGCCGAACTCGTCAGTGACGATCCGGCAGACATTGCCTTCGCCGTCAACATTATGTCGGGGCTCTGTACGGCCTTCGCAGCTGCGTTTATTGCGTGGGTAACCATCATCATGGGACGCCTTTCATTGGTGGGCCGTGGTGGCGAAACCAGCAGTGGGCAAGACATCGCTCTAGCGGGTGGTGGCCTGGCTGCCGGATTGGCCACAGCATTCGCTACCTCTATTTGGTTTTCAGCCGTAGAGGGCGAGGTATACGCCATGTCTACCATGTTCACCGCAATGACTTTATGGTCAACGGTCAAGTGGTATTCCCTGCCTGACGACCCAGAGAGTGATCGCTGGCTCATTTTCACAGTGTACGCCGCCGGGCTTTCCATCGGTGTTCACTTGTTGAGTATGCTGACTTTCCCGGCACTCGCTCTTTTCTACTACTTCAAGAAATACGAAAAGCACAATCTCTTAGGCATGGCTATCGCTGCGGGCGGTGGTGTTGCTTCGATTGTGGTTATTCAAAAACTCATCATCGTCGGGATTCCTGCTTTATGGACCTGGATGGAGCTTATCATGGTCAATGGCCTTGGTCTTCCTCCTCAGATGGGTATCATTCCTACCTTGCTGATTACCTTGGGAGTTGTTATCCTTGGACTTCGCTTTGCTCACCAACGCCAAAATGCGTTGCTTCAGCAAATCTTCGTAGCCCTCACGTTGGTAGTCATTGGCTTCTCTACGATTGGTGTTGTTGTTATTCGTGCCAACGCGGCACCTCCCGTCAACATGAACAACCCAAGTGACGCCATGCGCCTGCTGCCCTACCTCAACCGGGAACAATACGGTGAACGGCCTTTAGTATACGGACCCGATTTTGATGCCGATGTGCAAAGCACCGACGTCACTGATCGTTACGGCCTGGTGGGTGATGAGTACAAAATCACGGATTACAAAATCAGCGTCAATTACGCCAACCGCGATAAGCGCCTCTTCCCTCGTATGACGGATGGCTCTCTCGGGCGCCCTCGTTTGTACAAGCAATGGATGGGGCTCAATCCTGATCAAGCACTCCCTAAAGGGCGGCCAAACATGGGGGACAATATTGCCTTCTTCGTCCGTTACCAGGTGGGCTGGATGTACTGGCGTTATTTCATGTGGAACTTTTCCGGTCGCCAAAATGGCCAGCAAGGTTTCTACGATTGGGACGAAAGTTCAGGTAACTGGATTACCGGAATCAACTTCCTCGATGAAGCTCGCCTTGGCGACCTATCGGCCCTTCCTGAACGAATGGCCAATGATCCTTCGCGGAACGTTTACTACATGCTGCCTTTCTTGTTTGGTTTGTTGGGCATGTTTTGGCATTCCTCCAAACGCCCCAATGATTTCATTGGGCTATTAGCCCTGTTTATCATTACCGGTATTGGTATTATTGTCTATTCCAATCAGCCTCCGAACGAACCGCGCGAACGCGACTACGTACTGGCCGGCTCAATATTTACCTTCTGTATCTGGATAGGCTTGGCGGTGCCGGCCTTGTACCAGATCTTAGCAGAACGTCTGGGTACCAGCAAAATGGTCAGTGCCGTTGGTGCAAGCGCGGTGGTCTTGATTGCCCCATTATTGATGGGCTTCCAAAACTTCGACGACCATAGCCGTGCGGAGCACACTGCCGCCCGTGATTACGCCAGCAACTTCCTCAACTCGGTAGAAAAAGATGCCATCATCTTTACCTACGGTGATAACGATACTTACCCCTTGTGGTACTCACAGGAGGTAGAAGGTATCCGTACGGATGTGCGGGTGGTCAACCTGAGCTTGATTGCAGTGGATTGGTACATCAACTTGCTTAACCGCAAAGTCAACGATTCTCCGCCCGTCAAGATGAGCATCCCTGCCGAGCAAATTCGCGGAAAATTGCGTAACCAGGTATTCTACTACAACCAATCAGGGCAGGATCGCCCCATGCAGCTCCAGGATTTCATAAGATTCATTGGCGAAGATCATCCGCTCCAAAGTGGTAGCGGAAGGGTCATCGAAGCACATTACCCCACCAAAAATGTACTCCTTCCTGTTAACAAGGAAGCGGTCTTGCGTAACGGCGTGGTAGGCATTGAGGACACCGCTAACATCGTGAGCGCTATCCCGGTACAGGTGAGCGATTCTCAATTACTGAAGGACGAGATAGCTATTCTTGACATCCTGGCCTCCAACCTTTGGGAACGCCCCATCTATTTTGCCGTTACGGCCCGGATGGAGAAACTCTTCGGTATGCAGGATTACATGCAACTGGAAGGCCTGGCTCTTCGTATTGTTCCCGTGAAGTCACGCAGCGAGACCAATATCTACGGCTTACTCGGTAGTGGCCGCGTAAATACCGAGGCTTTGTACGAAAATGTCACCACCAAATGGAAATGGGG
>Ga0102812_10002615_pt1 | contig 12107 bp, 7 predicted proteins | sample ColrivemetaGS713_FD_79334 | JGI IMG/M metagenome (GOLD analysis project Ga0102812, IMG submission 79334) | Estuarine microbial communities from the Columbia River estuary - Flood tide ETM metaG S.713 | ecosystem: Environmental > Aquatic > Marine > Intertidal zone > Estuary | place: USA: Columbia... | reverse complement strand
TGATCGTATTGGTACGATTACCCCCCGATCGTATGATCGTATTGGTACGATTACCCCCCGATCGCCAAAATAATGCCCCTACATCAGTTGCTGTCTTTATTTGTAAAGTCTGGCCTGCTTGATATAAATCTTCCGCGGGCTCACCTGAGAATCCACCTTGAACTCAATATCCAGCCCAAAATCCCTTTCCGTACAATTGCAATTATGAGGGACATTTTCGTAGAAATACTTCTTCAGGGCCAGGCAATAGGTTCCCAGCTCCATCAATTCCGCATTCGTTAGCACCGTCTGACCATTTAATTCAGGAATATTGGAGAACGTCAGGTATTCGGGCGTAAACTGCTGCCCGGGAACGAGGGACCAGGTGAACAATATGATTTGGTCGTTAAGAATGCCTGGTTCAGGAAACACTATGCTGTACTCTTTGTACTGCACATTGATGATAAATCCGGGATTGGTATTGTACAAGTTTTTGGTAATCACTACGCCGTTAGCATCTTCATCGGGAAAGGAGCGGTGAACCAGGATGCCCATAGCGCATGACTGATGGGAAATTTTGTAATAACTCCGCTCTTCAAAAGCGCGCCAATTCCAGAGGCTGGCCCAAACTTTTTTAATGGCTTTTTCTATGGTTTTGTCCAGGTCATTGGCCTTGGCGGAATACGAACTGTACAAGCCGGCACCTGAGAAATCTTCCAAATCCTCGGCATTGGTAGAAGAGCGAAAACGGAAAGAAGGGAAATTCGCAAAATGCTGGATACGGTCTTCCACCAGGCTAATCAGTTCCGAATCAAGGGGCTGGTCTTTGATCCGATCCTGAAAATCTTTGAGTCGAGCACGGCGGTAAGCAGGATTACTAATAAACTGTTCATTCACCAGCATCTCCTCCAGAAAAACATCCAAGCCCGCTTCTTTTAGGTGCTGGTCGTAGTAATAAAAAGGAATGGCAAAAGAGGACTCCGGTGTGGGAATTGGCACTCCATTAACCGACGTATTGAGTATTTCTGCAAAATTGGCGGCTTTACCACCGATGATCTCGACAAAGGTGTAATCCGCAGTTTGCAGGTCTACCAAGCCTTGCAAAGTCGTATTTTTAGTCAAAATGATACTGTCCTGCGGTTCGTTTTGTGCCCAAAAGGCATTGGCTTCCGTGAGGGTAGCTGGTCGTATTTCAAAAGAATCGGCGGCTACGCGCAGGTAGACCAGCTGGCCAAGTAAGGCGTCTAATTGCTCGTTTTCCCAGCCGTCGCGCAGGGCCATATTGGGCGTATTACGGTTATGGCTAAGCACATTGATATGGCTGAGGGGCGTCTGAAATTCAGTGGTAATGATACCCGCCACTACGGATACGTCATTGGGGACACCATTGAGTAAGACGATATCATGCCGCCCCAGGTAAGTATCCTCCAAATCCTCCAAAGGTATCTTATTCAAATACCCATAGTTTTCCGCCAGGTTGAGGGCTTGGTAGTTCTGGCCTTCGTAAAGTTCTTCCGGCGTAATTTTGGGCACCTCACAAGCATTGAATTCCGGCCGATTGGCAAAGAGAAACAACTTGCCTTTCAAATAGGAAGTTGCTAGTATTTTGTCAAACAGTAATTGAATTTCTTCGCAATTCACCTCGTTGGCAGCCACGAAATACAATACGTATTTGTCTTGATTTTTATAGTAATTGAGGTTGGCAGGAAACAGGTAGCGGTCCTCGTTCCGGCGGTATTGGGTTTGATTAAATACATTGTTTCCCTGATCAAAGCCGAGCTGGGCCTGTGCAAACGCGTAATGCAGGGCGTACCGCTTGGTATTCATGTAATACATCAAGCCATCCTCCTGATTGTAAATAATTTTCACCGAAGAGACTTCCCCATCATTGGTGCGAGAAGGACGACTACTGATCAAATCAAAGGCGATAGGATCAATGAGCTCATTGAAGTAATGAAGGTCATCATTTTCCTTTTTCAACAAATTAATTCTTAAAAAAGTATCCTTGCCTATCAAAGGAATCCGTCGCGAATAATAGCCTTCTTTGGTCAACAACAGCGTATCGGGCCGGGGGGCTACCGACGATCGGTGCCAGATAGCCGCCCGATCAGCGATAGAGGTGCGATCTCCATTAGAGAAAGCTTTAAACGTTTGTATTTCTTCTTCGGTGCTTACCCTGAGCAAGTAGATTCCAAAAGGTAGCTTGGGAAATAAATAGCTCCCTGCATTCCCCAGATTGCTCTCGTGGCTAAGCAAGCGGCCATCAATGGCGTAAATCTCCAGGCCAATGGAAAATTCGCCCTCCCATATCATAGCGTTGTTGTAAAAGCGGTAGCTATTGCTAGAGGGGACAAGGCTATCCTGCTCCGTATTCTTCAAGACAAAATCACCAAACAGGTTGGTGGTTTTCACCAAAGGACTATGAAGCAGCGCTACTTCTACCCCCGCAATGGGGCGACCATTAGCAACATCCTGCACCCGGCCACTGTAAATGGCCTGAGCGTTCATGAGCAATGGCAAAAAAAGACAAAGGACTAAGGCGCGCAAGGATTTTGGCATAGCAAATGGGTCTTGGGGTTATCAATCAACTACCCAAGGCTAGACTTGCTTTATTAACCAAAGGGTTGGGTCTGACAAGCAATTCCGTTTGCTTCTCGTGAAGATTTAAATCATTGAAAATAAACAAATTAAGGGCTAAGCATGTTTATAAGATATGCGTACCACGAAAGACTACCCTGTTACTACCTTATCTTCCCTGTTAAGAGAGTCACCTATTTTCATTCCACTGTAAGAACTTTGGTCGCAAAAGAATTCGAAAAGGGCTACTTTCCGCATTGCTTCTTTGCCCCTTCCAGTTCCGAATTCACCTAAAAGCGTTTAGCGCGATTCATTTCCGGAACATGATGCTTACAGGCTACTGATATTCAATTATTTCATCATTATAAATAGATCCAAATGGAAAAGATAGATTATTTCCCAGACGCTATTGATTGGGCAAAAACACTTCGTCTTTCAGACCTCAAAGCCAACTTCGAGGGATTTGAAGTACCGAGGACCTTTCAACGAGCGGATGAGGATATTTCCTTTATTCCTGATATTACCGGGCGAAGACTCGCCAAGAAATATTATGTAGAGATTGCCATGAAGAGTGAGGATACGACCTCTATGGTCTCTAAATGGAAACTATTGAGCACTATAGCTTCTATGAAGGGTGGAAAATTGTATCTCCTGGCACCACGTGGTCACAAGGCCTTTGTGCAAAGCCTGCTTGACCGTTACCAACTACCCAATGCGGAGTTGGTGTACTTAAGCTAAGCCAAACGTTTGGACTTTGAAAAAAGTGGCCAATATTTACTACAAAACAGTAGTAAATATTGGCCACTTTTTGTTATTCTACAACCACTTTTCTAATGGCTTGCCCCGCCTTGGTACGGATTTGCACCCAATAAATCCCCGGCGTAAGGGTACTTATCATTAATTCCTGCTGTCCAGATAGTAGTGATTGCTGAAGCACCAGTTGGCCCTGCTGATTGAGAATCTTAACCTCCGCTGGCTCGTCTAAATCGCGGATTTGTAGTTGACCGCTGGCCGGATTAGGGAAAATATTTACCGCCAGGTTATTTCTTTGTTCCCTGGTACCTACCGTCCAATCCGCAAAGCTGTTGAAAAACAAAGCCGTTTGGATCACCGCAGGTTCTACGCACCCTCCATGATCGGATTCCGGGCTGACATCAAAAGTGATTAAATCTACGGCACCCAGTGCCTGCATGACCGAATCGGCGACGATGCTGTTGCGGTATTTCACCTGGTCATCGGCGGTACAGTAGAAAATACGGGTAGGCTGCTGTGGTGCCCATTCGTAAGTATCATTATCCGCTAAGGCTTGGATCACGGGATGATTAGGATCAGCCGTTTCCAAAATATCCACAATACTATCCTGTAACATATAGCGGGCGATGGGCGCACCATATTCACTGGTCAGATTACTGATCAAGAAATTATTCAAGGCCCCTAGTCCGATGTTTCCCTCGTAAAAATTACGGATCGCAGTTGTGTAGGCAGGTTTGAAGAACTGCTCCAAATCATCATAAAAGCCGTAGACGTAATTGAAAGACAAATAGGTGTTCGGTAAGTAGGCCAGAAAATTGTAAGGCTCCTCGCTCACCATTAACTCTCTCATCACCCCACTGATGTCGTAAGGGCCAGACAGGTGGCTGGCAGCCGTCAAACTAATCTCATCGGCCAACTCCAGTTCCAAGGCACGGTGCAGTGCCATACTCGCGTGCCCACCCTGAGAATAACCCGTAACGAACAGTTGGTCATTGAGCAACAAATCAATTTGGGAAGCATATCCACGCACCGCACGTAACATATCCACCGCCGCAGAAGCTTCAGAGGCCGCGTGTACATAAGGATGAAAACCACGCGACGTACCCGCTCCCAGATAATCTGGCGCCAAAGTAACGTAGCCTAACCCACCAAAAACAAGCCCCAATTCATAGCCACCCTGAAGGTTAGAAGGTACATCTTGGGGGCCATCTACCGTACCGTGTTGGTAAATAAGCGTCGGGTAAACGGTAGTTTCTTCCCTTACCGGTAAAATCAGCAAGCCGGAAGCCGTATCCAGCTGGTTAAAAACATCCGGCGTAGTGTACGTTATTTTCCACAACTGCACCCCATTCTGGATAAGAAATCCGTACTGCTGGCTCAGTGCCTCCTGACTGCGTTGCCCCTTGTAGGAAATACTCACCAGGGTTTGAGCAGATAGCGTTACCGAAAAACATGCTACCAATAATAAAGCAAGATAAACTCTGGAAGAAATCATGGTCATATTTATTTTTTTGAAAAAAGAAAGCTGTTTTATCCTCTCATCGTAATGATTCTTATCACCAAAGATAGTCAAGCTAAAGTAATAAATTTGTAGTCCCTACTTAGATTCAATCTAAATAAGAAACTTATTGTACCTTTGTCAAATAGACAGGACAACTCCTGATGATGCTTAAGCTACAGTGCTACTTTTTGCAAAAGAGGTAAAAACAATAAAAACATGACGGCTATACTATCCTCACCAATTGTTCAACCCAACGCTTACCTGCTTCAGCCCGGTGAGGAAGGGACTATTGTTGGTTTTTCCTCCCAGGAATTAGCAGCCAATCTTATGGCTATGGGAGTATTACCCGGCAGTAAAATCCGTTATATTCGCCGTGCCCCCTTTGCGGGCGCTTTTTACCTGGCCATTGATCATCACTTCCTGGCGTTAAGAAAAACTGAATTTGAGGCGATAGTAATCCGAAAATGAATAACAGCTACTCCCCAACCTCTTCCCGTCCTTTTCGTTTAGCTTTGATTGGAAATCCGAACAGTGGCAAATCTAGTGTTTTTAACCGGCTGACCGGCCTTCAACAGAAGGTGGGTAACTTTCCTGGTGTTACGGTAGATAAAAAGATCGGCAGCTATGAACTCCCCGGCGGTGAGAAAATAAACCTGATCGATTTCCCCGGAGCCTATAGCTTTTACCCTACTGCCCAGGATGAAAAAATTGTCGTGCAGACCCTGGCCAATCCCCTGGACGAAAACTATCCGGATGCTATTCTCTACGTGGCTGACTTCACCCGCCTGGAAAAGCACCTGCTCCTTTTTACCCAGATCAGAGACTTGGGCCTGCCTGCTATCCTTGGCCTCAATATGGCCGATATGGCGGAAGAGCGTGGCCGAGAAGTAGACACCGCGTTGTTGAGTAAAAAAATTGGTGCACCAGTAGTTGTTCTCAGCAGTCACAGCGGGGAAGGTTTTCAGGAACTTGAGCAATACATTCATCAGGTTACCAACCAAAAATCCGTAAATGCTCCTTCCTCCTTCTACCGCCCCAACAACACCGAAAAGCAGATTGCGGAAGCTTTGAGCGACGCATTCCCAACCAATACCGTTTACCAAAACATTTTACTGGCTCATCATTACCAATGGTTACCCTTTCTTTCTAAGGACGATCGCCAGTTGATTGCAGAGGTTACCAAAAAACATGATTTTAAAACCCTTCGCCATCAAGTTCAGGAAACAATGGCCCGCTTCGACAAGTTCGAGCCGGTAGCCAAAGCAACCATCAAAGAAACCGCCACCGATAGTCCAGGATTTACCGAAAAAGTTGACCGTATTCTCACGCATAAGGTATTCGGACCTTTGATTTTCCTGCTACTCATGTTTTTTGTCTTCCAGGCCATCTACGCTTGGGCTGGTTATCCGATGGACGGTATCGAATGGATTTTTGGTCAGCTCAATGAAATGGTAAAAGCAGTTTTACCAGCAGGTTGGGTCACCGATTTATTGACGGATGGTATCCTCGCTGGATTAGGAGGCGTAGTGATTTTCATCCCTCAAATTGCTATCCTTTTCTTCCTGATTAACCTTCTCGAGGAGGTCGGCTATATGGCCCGCGCGGCCTACATGTTCGATTCGCTCATGCATTTCTTCGGGCTCAATGGTCGTAGCCTCGTAGCGCTGATCTCCAGTGGTGCCTGTGCCATTCCGGCCATCATGAGTACCCGCACGATTGCCAATTGGAAGGAACGACTCATTACCATACTGGTCGCACCGTTTATTTCTTGCTCGGCACGCTTGCCCGTTTACGTGGTCCTCATTGGCTTTGTAGTACCTGCCGGAAATGGCGATGGATTCTTCAACCGACAGGGCCTTGCTTTTATGGGCCTTTATTTCCTGGGGATCATTGCGGCCTTGGGCACCGCACTTTTCTTTAAGTACATCTTAAAAACCGAAGAGCGCAGCACCCTTATGCTGGAATTGCCGGAATACCGGCGCCCTCTTTTCCGCAATGTTAGTCTAAATGTATGGGACAAAGTCCGCAGCTTTGTAATCGAAGCAGGTAAGGTCATTTTGGTTATCTCCATTATTCTTTGGGCGCTCGCCAGCTACGGCCCAGCTGAAAAAATGGCCGCCGCAGAAGCACAAACAACAGCTATTGCAACTGCTCAAAACCTGGATGCTCAGGCCAAGGACAATCTCGAAGCTTCCCTAAGGCTTGAAGCCAGCTACGCCGGACAAATGGGGAAATACATCGAGCCCGTCATCAGACCCCTTGGTTTCGACTGGAAAATGGGCGTTGCAATCATCTGTAGTTTTGCGGCGCGGGAAGTTTTTGTCGGAACTATGGCTACCATCTATAGCGTAGGCAGTGCTGATGACGACGATCAAACTGGCATTATCGAACGCCTGACCAACGAGCGCAACCCGGTCACCGGCGAACGAGTCTATAACACAGCTACCTCTGCATCTCTGCTCATTTTCTACGTCTTTGCCATGATGTGCATGAGTACGCTAGCGGTAGTAAAACGGGAAACGAAAAGCTGGAAGTGGCCAATTTTTCAGTTCTTTCTGATGACAGGGATTGCCTATCTGGCGAGTTTTGCTGTGTATCAGTGGCTGGCGTAAGATGAATTTGTCCTGTTTTATTTGGGGCCATGCCTTCTCCCGTCCCGACTTTTCTAGTCGGGACGGGAGAAGGCACCGGGCTGTTTGCTGTTCCGCTCCGTAGTCGGGTTTGAAACCCGACCCTACGGAGCGGAACAGCTGCCCATCCCTTGTCCTCCTCTCCCGATGGAAGATCGGGATGCGGCGCGCTCCGGCCTGAAGGCCTGCGCGCTTTTTTTCAATGATTAAACCACCAAAGGCACTTAAGATTATTTTCTTAGGTGCCTTTGGTAGTTTAAAACTAATCGCTCACCCGCTAAATTTCTTTTTAATACCTAGCTCCAGGTTTCTGAAGAAGCGCTAAAACTTAACGACGTATTCTGCTTCTACCGGTGCATCCCCTTCGGTAATCTCCCAAACCGGACCATCTTGAAGTAATTGAATAGCCAGGTTGTTCTGTCCGACATTGGTGCTTTTCAAGATCGCAAAATCGGTCAGGCGACCATCAGCTTGCACTAGAAAACGAACTTTGATCCTGGCCCGAGGGGTGTTGGCTGGCGTATTGGCAGCGATATGGTCCCGCAGCGTCTGGAAACCTCCCAAAGGTTGCGCAATACCTGGCGATGTTGCCGTTGCCTGTCGTTTTTTGGCGCCAAGCCCTGTGACTACAACTTCATCCAGCGCCATACCTTCTGCAAGCGCAATATCCAATCGATCCTCATCAAGGATATTGATCTCCATCGATTCAAAGCCCGTGTAACTTACCAATAAGGCCCCTATATTTTCGGGAATGGTAATGCGGTAAAAACCATCCAGGTCGGTGACTGTACCGTAACTTGATCCCAGCCCCAGAACACTAGCGCCAATCAGCGGAAAACCTTCGTTATCCGTCACGTAGCCTTCGACGATGCGGTAGCCTTGGGCGGGTTCTGGAACACCACTATTGGATATTCGGGTAGGATTGTCTAAGCTGCGGGCATAAGCTTGGTTTTGAGTCGGATAACTCGGGCTGGCCTTAGGAGCAGCAGTCGGTGCGGGAGGCGGCGGCGGTGGTGGCGGTGGCGTGGCAGCGGGCAGTGCATCCGCTTCAACGACCTCTTCGGCTTGCAGAGCAATCGCTTCGGAGTCACTGCGCCGGGTGCTTAGATCTACCGTACGCTGTTTTTCTCGTTGCTCCGCTCTATCTTTTGCTAAACTTTCAGCAGCGAGCGCTTCGGCAGCATAGCTAGCTGGTGGTGCAGTGGGGGCAACGGATTCCTCTTTATCAGGGGTAGTTTCCTGTGCCCGCCCGGCAACAGGATTTGAGTCAGAAGGTGTAAAAGGCTCGTTGGCCCCTACTTCTTCTTCCATTTCGGCAGCAGGCGCAGACTTGGCCACTGGCACCTCTTCATTTGCCGGAGTAGTGTACTGCTGCTCATTAGTAGATTTTTCCATTGCAACGGGTGCCCTATCCAAGGTCGACTGCTGACGCAGTGCCCACCAGCCTGCGGTGATCAGCAGCAGCATACTGGCCGCGATGGCCGTCCAGCGCCCGATACTGCGCTTTACTGGCAGGCGTTGGGAAGTAGTCTCCCGACGAATACGGTCTAATCTGACGGCATGGTCATGCTCCGTCTGGCCTTGGTAAGCAGCCAGGGCTTCTTGCAGGAAGGGATCTTGCTGTGCTGCGGCTAGCAACTCAGCTTCCTCCCGGGCGGTAATTTCGCCGGTGGTCCAACGTCGGAGTAAATCCCTGATATGTTGTTCCTTGTTATTCATTCCGCTGTTCCTGTCCTTCGATACAATTTTTTAAATTTCGGCGTCCATTTTGGATATTCGACCTGATCCGCCCTACTTCTTCATTGCGCATGATGGCAATCTCTTTGTAAGAGTGACCTTCGTAATAAAACAACTTAACACAGACTTTTTGTTGTTCATTAAGCTGCTCCAAACAGACATCCAAAGCCGATTGTCGTTCCTCTTCTTCTGATGGGCCGTCGTCTAGATGCCAATCAGCATCGGATTGCATAAACGCCGGATCATAATTTACGGTGATCATTTTTTTCTCCTTCCGCAGCTGCATCAAGCAGTGATTACGGATGAAGGTGTAGAGCCAGTTCTTGAAATTTTTCACCTCGTGGTGTGGCAGCTTTTGCTGGAGCTCGGCATAGATCGCCAGGGTGGCATCCTCGGCCCGCGCTGGGGTCTTAAGGTACTGCAAGCTAAGGCCGTAGATGAGTTCCAGGTAGCGATCAAAAAGGACGGCCAGGGCCTGACGGTCTCCGTTTTGCTGGAAGCGGTCCAGCAATTCAGCATCCGAAGTTTCCTCCTTTTGGGTACGTAAAAAACGCAGCATGCAACCTCATTTTTCCGCCCGTTGAACAAGTCTAATGCTCCATCGGGCCGGATTTTCGGCAATATAGCAAGTGATTCGCTGAAAGGAGCTATGATCACGAATATTATACCCGTTACTAAGTGGTTTGGGCGTTTATCTCTCGCTATTTTAGCTTGATATTTCGTTAAAAAGCCTCGGCGACACTGGGCGTCGCCTATGTTTTTCGCCTCATCTCAAACAAAAATAGCGGCGACCTAAATCTTCAAGCCACTTAGTGCCGGGTATATGATCATAGAAACGGGGCTGCCAGGCAAAATCGGGGTTTATTTTTCGTGCCTTGGAGGCATAGACGTTGCAGTGCAACGTCTCTACGCAGGATTGATTAGTTCTGCAACGTTCCCCAAAGAACTACCACCAAAGGCCAAATTAACTTACTGCCATCTTCTTGATCAGTGGTATTCTTGCTACTAGCACCATCAAAATGTATACCGCTAGAGGGACCGATCCACAGGATCGAGGGAGGACTGGGGGGCTGCTAGCTGGTGTATCCCGACAACGAAGTGTTTTGGGCACAAGCCCAAAATACTTTAAGATCGGTATAGTTGTGTTCGTAGGTAGTGTTTTTTGTTTGGGCGAGGGCAGTCCACCCCCGGCCTTCGGCCACCCCCGCCAGTCGGGGGACAGGAATTTTGCTTAGGGGTGTTGTCCTGTTTGCGGATAGGGTGTTGTTTCTACCAGGGCATAGACGTTGCAGTGCAACGTCTCTACGGAACCCGAACCGAATCCCGACCTCCCACCGGGAGAGGGCGGCGGTAGGATCCCGATCTTCCATCGGGAGCAAGAACGAGGAATGGTAGCCGCTCCGTAGGGCAGGGTTTCATACCCTGCATGAAGGAGCGGCGAACAGCCCGGTGCCAATCCCGAGAAGGCATGGCCCCAAACCTTATTTCTTTCTAAAGAATACGCTGACGGGTACGCCCGTGAAATTAAAATGGAAGCTAATCTGGTTTTCGAGGTAATTCTTATAACTGTCCTTGACGTGCTTGGGATTGTTACAGAAAAACGCGAAAGCAGGGTAAGCTATCGGCAACTGGGTGACGTACTTGATTTTGGCAACGCGGCCCCGGTGAACGGGTGGGCCATAACGTTCGATGGCGGTAAGCATCTTGTCGTTGAGCACGGAGGTGGGAATCCGGCGGGAACGGTTTTCGTAAACCTCCAGGGCTACCTCCACGGCTTTGAAAATACGCTGCTTTTCGAGGGCGGAGACAAAGACGATGGGCACATCGGTGAAAGGTTCAATGCGGCGACGGACTTCCTTTTCGTAATCACGGGCCGTGTTGGTTTCTTTTTCCATCAAGTCCCACTTGTTAACGAGAATGACGACCCCTTTGTTCCGCTTTTGAATGAGGCTAAAGATGGACATATCCTGTGATTCCACCCCTAAAGTGGCATCAATCATCAGGATGATGACGTCGGATTCGTCGATGGCTTTGATGGCACGCATGACGGAGTAAAACTCCAGGTCTTCGTGTACCTTGCTCTTCTTACGGATACCGGCAGTATCCACCAGGATAAACTCCTTATCGAATTTATTGTAGTGGGTATTGATGGAATCGCGGGTAGTACCAGCAATATCCGTTACGATGTTGCGATCCTCTCCTAAAAGCGCATTGGTGAGGCTGGACTTTCCTACATTCGGCTGGCCGACGATGGCCAAACGTGGCAAATCGGTCACCACTTCCTCCTCTTCTTCGATCAATTCCGTGAGGGCATCCAGGATTTCGCCGGTACCACTTCCAGTTACGGAAGACACAAAATAAGTATGTTCAAAGCCCAGGCTCCAAAACTCGTTGGCATCAAGCTGGCGCTGGCTATTATCGACTTTGTTGACGGCCAACAAAACCGGCTGCTTGGTACGGCGCAGCATGATGGCGATCTGCTCGTCGAGATCCGTAAGCCCGGTAGTAACATCTACCATAAAGATCAGCACGGATGCCTCCTCGATAGCAATCTGTACCTGAGATCGAATAGCAGCCTCAAAAATATCCTCTGAATTACGGACAAATCCGCCCGTATCAACCACTGTAAAGTTCTTGCCATTCCAATGGCTCGTGCCGTACTGACGATCACGCGTAACCCCACTTTCATCATTAATGATAGCCTGGCGCTCTCCGATCAGACGATTGTAGAGCGTTGATTTACCCACATTTGGGCGACCGACAATTGCAACTATATTTCCCATTTCTTCTAGTATTCTACGTTTCGGGAAAATAAGCACTTCTTGGCAAATCCCAAAACAGCGGGCGAAGGTACGGAAAAAGGTTGGATTGTTGTTTGTTGATGGTTGTTTGTTGATAGCTGAAGGGTGATGGTTGATTTGGTTGTCAAT
>Ga0102812_10002606_pt1 | contig 12127 bp, 10 predicted proteins | sample ColrivemetaGS713_FD_79334 | JGI IMG/M metagenome (GOLD analysis project Ga0102812, IMG submission 79334) | Estuarine microbial communities from the Columbia River estuary - Flood tide ETM metaG S.713 | ecosystem: Environmental > Aquatic > Marine > Intertidal zone > Estuary | place: USA... | reverse complement strand
GTTTTCCAAGTAGCTCCAAAATCGATAGAATACTCCATTTTAGCTACTTCTAATTCTCCCGCCCAAGCGTGTCCTCTTATGGTTAAGGTTTTGCCTTTACTCATCATAGCTCCACTTTTAGGGTAGGTTATTAAAGATTTTACAGGCATTGACTCTATAATGCACATATCCTCTTCTTTTACCTTTTCTCCAGGAGCAACAGGATTGCAAGGAACTTTATAGGCTCCTTCCATTTTTGTGCCATCGTGAATTTTATTTCGAACACTTATTCTATTAATCCACTTACCCGAAACAGAAGCTGGCCAACCGCCGGCTACTAATCTTAGTGGGTATCCATGTATCATTGGAATATCCGCTCCGTTCATTTTAAAGGCAATTATGGTTTCGTCTTGCAAGGCTTTAGCCATTGGGCATCCTCTAGATATGGGTTCTTTTTTTGGATCTTTACTCAAATGCTTATCTACAGCGTGAAAACCTATATATACTGCATCGCTTTTTATACCGACGTCTTTTAGCACATCTTTTAATCGAACTCCAGTCCAACTAGCACAATGTATTGCTCCAACCGTCCATTGGTTTCCTTTAGCTGGCGGATCAAATTCTGCCCTACCGTTTCCTCCGCACTCAATTGCCAATTCGTAGGTGTAATGCTTAAATTTAGATTTTAAATCGGCTAGCGTGTAGGTCTTTTTCTTAGCAGCAGATTCTCCATCAATTGTTAATGTCCAAGTTTTTGCATCAATTGTATCGGGCACTAATCCATTATTTCTAATAAACATAGAAGCGTTGGGTGTTATTTTATCATCCAACAAATGGGCTTGTGCTTCTATATTCCAAGGCTTATCATTTAGCACCACCATTCCTTTGTTTTTCTTAAACATGGTAAAAGGATCAGGATCTTCCAAAGCCAGCGGGATATAACCCTCTAATAATTTAGAACCAAAAACAATTTGAGTACCTATAAGTGTAGCAAACGAACTTAACGCAGCCTTTTTAATAAATTCCTTTCTTTTCAATGTAATAAGTGATTTTGAGTAAAAAAAAAAGTGCAATTTAGCTCAACCATAATTTGTGCTAAGCAACCATTGTTACATAAATAAAAACTGAGAGTTCTAATATTGCGAGCACAAGAACGAAATAAAAATTATGTACGTAACTAAGAAAAATTTTGAAACCTCATTTACAGGATGGGCTTTTATAGTTGCAGCCGCCTTGCTTTGGCTAGGTTGGATGCTATCTCCTCACCACATAGGAGAATACATTGTAGCAGAAGATTTTAAAGAAATAGGCAAGAGTGTTTGGTATTGGATTTGGATGTACAGGGTACACATATTTGGGTGGGTAACCATGGGCATAGCCATATTTGCTTTTGTAAGTATGACAGCTAAAAGCCCCTATAGTGTACTTATTATACCAGGAGCAGGTATGATAATTATTGGCACATTTACGCTAGCTATTGCGGCAGCTTTTTATTATAACTTTGGTGCAGACGGAGTTGGCAAAACTGCCGGAATGTCTGTCGCTGAAATAAATGATCATATTAAAACCATTTTATCTACCAACCAATACGTTACTTGCTTTACACGTTTTGGACGAATATTCTCGGGTGTAGGTTTTATTCTATTTGGAGCGGCAATAGTTAAATGGAAAATGCTAAGCTCTTGGTTAGGCTGGTTTACCATAGTATTTGGTGTAGTTGCAATGTGTGTTATACTCTTTATTCCAGACAACTTCGAAGTATACAAACCACTATTTCATATAAAAGCCATTTGGTTAGTTGCTATGGGCGTCTCTATCCTAACCAAAGGAATTCGCTTTATGGAAACAAAATCTTAATAACGTTACTTTTAATATCACATTAAAAGTACGCTTATTATGAAATATATAAGAAGTAATACGGGAATGTTTCTATTAGCATCCTTAACATTGGGCTTAGCTCCTTTTGTTCCAGAACCCCATATTTTAGGTAAAGTTAAATGGATTTTAGGTGGAGCAAATGGAATGGGTTTAATGGATTGGTTTGACTTTTTAATGCACGGAACGCCATTCTTTTTATTGATTTTCTCTTTACTACTAAGACTTAAAAAGGAAGCTTAACCTTTTGTAATTGCGGTTTCTAAAGCAATGACAAAAGGTTGAGTTAAGCTTTAATGCTCAATTTAGTCGTAATTACGATTTAAGATTAATGGAGTAAACGGTTAGTTTTATTATTCTGCTTAACTTTGTTTTAGTGAAGTTACGAATTGTAGGAATTTGGATTGTTTTAGCTATGGTATCCAAGCTTTGCTGTGCACAATCATCGGCAGATTCACTTTTCTCCGTTTGGCAAAATACGCAACAAGCTGATAGTACCCGTACACAAGCCTTGTTTGAATTTGTGTGGACTACCCACTTGTTTTCTGAGCCCGATAGCACGCTTTTGTATGCTAAAAAGCTACTGCAATTTAGTAAGCAAAAAAAATACCTAAAGGCCGAAGCAAAGGCCAATCAGTTGCTCGCCATTACAGCACATATGCAAGGTGAAGTACCCGCAGCACTTGGCTATTTTGAAAAAAGCTTGAGCATAGAAACTGCCTTGGCCGACACACAAAATATGGCTAGTACGCTAAACAATATTGGCTTGCTGTACAAAGGTGAAGGCAAATACATTCTTGCCTTGCACAAGTATCAAACTAGCTATGATTTGTTGGCCAAAATGGATGATAAAATTGGAATGGCAAACGCCCTAAATAATAGTGGTGTAATCTATTCATTGCAAGGCGATGCTACCAAAGCTTTAGGTTTTTATGAGCAGAGTCTTACCCTTATGCAAAAGGCTAAAGACGAAAAAGGCATTGCCTCCGCACTTAATAATTTGGGCTTACTCTATGCCGATCTTAACCAATATGAAAAAGCCATAAGAACCCACCAACGAAGCTTAGCCTTAAAAGAAAAACTGGGCGATAAGCAAGGCTTGGCTACATCGTATAGCAACCTAGCTGCCTGTTACCAAGAATTAAACAATGATTCACTCGCACTAGATTACTACCAACAAAGTAAAATGTTGCTGCAAGCAATTGGCGATAAGCAAGGTTTATCCGCTGTTTTAAATAATTTAGGTGTAATCTACCAGCAATTAAATCAGCACGAAAATGCGTTAACCAGCTATGACCAAAGCATTCAACTTAAAGAAGAAATTGGCGATCCTGCAGGCATAACTGCTACTTATAACAATCTCGGCGATTTTTACATAGCACAAAAAAACTGGATTAAAACTAAATTTTATTGCAGTAAAGCATTAAACGAGGCTAAATACTTAGGCTTGCTACCCGAGCAAGTGCGGGCTTGCGATTGCATGTACACTGTCACAAAAGCTACGGGCCATTATGCTAAATCCCTGTCTTATTTAGAGTTAAAAACGCAACTAAGCGATAGCATAAAGCTTGAAGAAACAGCCAAAGCATTGCAACAATTAGAGTTTGAAAAAGAAGTATTGGCAGACAGTATTTCCAGAGCTGAAGAACAACGTGTAGCACAAGAAAATATTCAAATAGAAAAAAATAAACGCACTAGAAGCCGAAACATTTTTATTGTGATTGGTTTGTTTTTAGCAGGCGGTGCAATTGCATTGTGGTCTCAACTAAACTTGGTGCGAAAATCTAGAAAAGAAATAAGCTTTGAGCGTGACAAATCTGATAAACTATTACTAAACATTTTACCCGAAGAAATTGCCACCGAACTAAAAGAGACAGGTAAGGCTAAAGCCCAAAAATACGAGCAAGCCACTATATTGTTTACTGATTTTAAAGGATTTACAGCGGCTTCATCTACAATGGATGCTACCGAATTGGTAGAAGAACTAAACGAGTGTTTTGTTGCTTTTGATTTGATTTGTAAAAAGCATGATTTAGAAAAAATAAAGACCATTGGCGATGCCTATATGGCCGTAAGTGGAGTACCTAACTGGAGCGATAAATCTACCAAAAATGCCATTTTAGCGGCTTTGGAAATGGCTGCATTTATGGTAAAAAGAATGAACAGCAATCATCCTTCATTTCAAATGCGTGCTGGTTTGCATACAGGCAATGTAGTTGCCGGAATTGTAGGAGAAACCAAGTTTCAGTACGATATTTGGGGAGATGCCGTAAACACGGCTAGCCGAATGGAAAGTAATGGAGAGGTAGGCAAAGTAAACGTATCCGAAGTAACATATAACCTCCTAAAATCCTATAAAGATTTCGCATTTACTTATCGTGGTGAGATAGAAGCGAAAGGCAAAGGTAAAATGGCGATGTATTTTGTGGAATTGAATTAAAGCGTCACATTTGCAAATACCGACCATATATTTAATTCACTAGGCAGAAGTTGGTGTATTTTTTTATTCCGCTTGGACAGCTATTTACAGTGGTTAACATGCCTAAAAATAATTGTAAACTACTACAATTTAAACAGTTACCACCAAAAGAGGAGCAAAAACACAGCTAATAGCAAAACCTAAATTTTGTGCAACACATTTTAGTTAAAGTACTTTTTACTAAAATTAATTGCCGGTAGTTTTATTTGTTAAGTATCTTTGAAAAACCAAATGAGTCAAGCCTTAGAAAAGAAATATTTCTTATCCGAAAACAATTTACCATTTACAGAATTCTTCCAATTTGGTTTATCAGTAGACTGCGTTGTATTTGGTTATCACGATGGAGAATTACGCGTTTTATTAATTGAAAGAGGAGCGGAGCCATTTGAAGGATTTTGGGCTTTACCAGGTGATTTAGTAGGTTTAGATGTAAATTTATTTGATTCCGCTTATAAAGTGTTATTCGATTTAACGAGCTTAGATAATGTTTTTTTAGAGCAGTTTCAGACATTTGGGTGTGTGGATCGACATCCTGTTGGTAGAGTGGTTACGGTTGGATATTATGCTCTAGTAGAAACTTACAGACACAACCCGGTGGCTTCTGCTTGGGCCAGAAGAACAAATTGGTTTCCTGTAGATGACCTTCCAAAGCTAGCCTTTGATCATCAGCAAATTTTAGAAAAAGGAATCGAGACTCTCAAAAGAAGCGTAAGATACAGGCCAGTTGGTTTTGAATTGCTGCCTAAGAAATTTACATTAGCTGATCTGCAGAAATTATATGAAGCCATCTTAGGATATAAATTTGACAAACCTAACTTCAGAAAAAGAATATTGAGCATGAACTTATTGATTCCACTCAATGAGCTTCAAACAAATGTTTCACATAGACCAGCAAAGCTCTTTAAGTTTGATGAAAGCAGATACGAATCTCTAAAAAAGGCAGGTTTTATTTTTGATATTTAGGTTTATAAAATTTTTGGTTCTCAAATTTACGGACTATAACTATCTAAATCAAGATCTTTTCTGTCTAAAAAATGATAGTCCCATTAAATATAAACATATGCAACCGTTCTAAAGGGCACTCCTCAAATCTGGGCTAATTATTTTATTCAACTTCACCCTCTTGTTATCACTATAAGTAAATACTTTAAATTTAAGTTTCTTTTTTTTTAGATATCACAATAATCTCTTACGTCACCTTGGTGTCCGATTTTCCAAGACTCACCAAAAGAAGAGAAGTCTAACGTTTCCCATTGGCCCGAAACTGTTGTAAAGGCATCTACTTCTACATTCACTCCATCTCTTTCTAGTTTGAATTTCACTACAGTTCCTACAGGTGCAGTGGTGTACACTTTCATCGATGGTTTTGTTTTTACTGAAAAATCAAGATTATCGGCCAACAAGATTTTAGCACCGGCATATACCGCTCCGCCGTCTCTAACTATGTGACCCACGGAGTCGCTAGGGTTTGCGGTGAACTTGCTTGGATTAGCAATTACCGCTGCCGTTCCACCATCAAAACTTACAAAGTCTGATGTGGTGATATCTCCTTCGAAATTAATTGGCAAACTTTGAGAAAACCCATAAGAGAATGCAAATAGGCTTAAGAATAATGCGATTTTTTTCATTTTAGTGATTCTATTTAAATATTGATTTAGGTATTCCGGTTTGTTTAGTTGCCCAAATCTGCGGGTAAATATATCTTATAGTATAAAAAACTATAAGGAGGCTTCGGCATAATTAATAAGGAAGTCTTGATTTATTCTGATAGAAATAGCGAACATTTGTTCGTTGCTTATATACCCCAAATAAGATGAATATGCTATATGATTTAAGTATAATTGCGTGTATAACGATGTTAGAATTTATAGAAACCGACCGAATCATATTGAAAGTAATAATTGTACACCTATTACTACTTGGTACCCTCAATTTAAGTGCACAAGTATTCGAAAATAGAGCTAAAAATAATGGAGACACCACTAATTTGAAAAAACCACTTTTCAATGCTTATTACCCCAAAATCCAATATGAACATGGCCGTTATAACAACATTTCAATTGGGGTCGGGTTTGTCAATGTTTTTACAGATTTTGTAATATGGCGAACTAATGGCCCTTTTATTGATGTTGGATTGAATTTTAAGGATAACCAGGCCCTACTTTCTAATAAAATAGGATTCGAATACTACTACTTAGTACTTGCGGCAAGGGCCAATTTAGTGAACACAACAGATTTTAATTATAATCAAATCTGTTTCCGACCAGAAGTTGGATTAACTTTATTTACCTAGTTGACTGTTATGTATGGGTACAACGTCAATTTGAACGATGAGGATTATTTTGACTTAAAAGGAAGTGTCCTATCTATAAACATAGGAATACTATAACGAGAGTAAAACAGACTAGACCACTAACTATTTTAACTCAATAAAAACAAATAAATTAGAAAAAAAATGTGAAACACATTTTTACCATTACGCTGCTTTGTTTAACTCTCTTCTCGTTCGCACAAGAAAATAAAATGGAATTTGAAAACCTTGTGAAGCTTAGCGAAATCTACTCTAATAATGTAAACGCAACCGGCGATGCTTTTAAAAAGGCGGTTGAAGAACTAAGAACACCCGGGCTAAATCATATAGTTGATGCATTAATTGCGGTTGGAAAAGGGGATAAAAAGCTGATAACCAAAGAATTTCTTACAAAACCATCTGCACAAGAATTGAAATATTGGTACGTGATAAAACAAATTCACAGCAACAACCAACCTACAAACTCTAAATCAAGACCGAGTGATGAGGTTGCAAAAGAAACGTTGGAGCGAACAATTGACAGTCGATTGCTGCTAAATAACTACTATTATCAAATTCAAGGCAGAATGGCCAAAATGTTTAATGATAAAAACCTGAGTTAGCAGAACATTAATCTTGACGATTATGGACTTGAAAATGAAAATGAAAAAGCTATCCTGTATTTTTCGGTTTCTAACGCTTTAATACAACGATTCCAAGTGCTGCAAATGGTAAAAAATTACGACAAACTACTTGAATTTGTTAGCAAGCTACCGAAATATAATGGGAAGCCATACTATGAATATACTTCATACGACTTTGAAGATTTCGAGTGGGTTGGCTACGAAAAAATCGAATCGTATAAGGAAAGACATTTGGGAAATACCTATTTGGCATTAAATGGTCACCTTACGGCTCTTGGCGAAAAAGAAAAAACAGAGGAATTGAGAAACCTATATTTTAAGTCCATTCTTTTTATTCCTGATTATTTTAAATACGCAGGAAGTATGGAAGAAGTGCTTATAGGAATTTACAATCAATCGAAAAAATAAATAGTAGTATAAATGTAATTTTTAAACTAGATAATCGGAAAAATTCCGATTATCTATAGGTATTTTGACAATATTTCAAAGGTTTAGTACCAAAAATCAAATTTGAGAATGGGAAATAATGTCAAAAGTTCAAACTATCAAAACTTGTAAAAAATGCAAGTTTTGATAAAACTAAACTAAAACTTCAACTTTTCGTGCTTATCCCATAGGCCCCAGTAAGCACCTACGTCACCTTCGTCTCCCGTTTTCCAAGATTCATCAAACGATGCAAAATAGAACATTTCAATATCGTCTTCGTCTGACCATATTTGGGCATCGATAAAGTATTTTAAGAAATTGATATGACCCGCTCTTGAACCCTCAAACCCGCCACCTTCGCTAGGCCAGCCCGTTTCGGTTATAATTACACGTTTACCTTTAGCGGCATCCATCGCTTGATAAAACATTTGTTTCATATACATAAGCGAATAATCGATATGGCATCCTTCCCAAAAAGGGTAGCAGTTGGTTAAAATTACGTCACATGCCGCTGTGATGTTGGGTCTGTGGCTAAACTCGTAATATGCATCAACATAACCTACGGGTATTTCTGGAATAGCTTGTTTTACTCTGTTGATATAGGCAATAAGTTCTTCTTCGCTCATCTCTTTACGATACATCACTTCGTTGCCCACAGCTGCTACATCTACAAGTCCATCTTTGGCCAATTTTAGCAGCCCTTCAATCTCTTCTTCATTCTTCTCCATGTCATCGCCCAACCAAGCTCCAACAAGGGTTTTCATTCCGTATTCTTTGGCAATTTTGGGTATAAGTTCATTTCCTTCTATGCAAGAAAAAGATCTAACCCACTCGGTATGCGGTTTTATTAGTTCTAATCTTCGCCGTATCTGCTCTTCACCTATTACATCACCTGGCTTTTGCCCATCTTCATACAAGCTGAAACACAAACCGTGTATTCCGGTTTTTAAAATGTCGTGAAACATATCTACTAGTTCAGCTTCTGATTTAGTAGCTGTTTGAACACCCGCTAAAGCGAGAGATCTTCCTATTCTTTTTCCCATTTATTGCCGTTCTTCTGTTTAGTGTTACAAAATTATTAAAGTTTTACTCTTTGTTCCACGAGTTTCTATATTAAATGTTTATTGATATTTAAGTTTTTCGTTTTTGTCCCAAATGCCCCATTGGTCTCCCACATTTCCTTCTTCTTTCACTTTCCACGATTCGTCAAATGAGGAGAAGTAGAATAATTCAACGTTCTGAGTTTTTGCCCAGTTTTGGGTGTTTACAAAATAACGTATGCTGTTTTCCTCAGAAGGCACTGCAAGATGTGAGCTTTCTCCTGCACTTGGCCAGCCTGTCTCGGTTATTATTACTTGTTTGCCTTTAGCTACATCCTTGGCTACTTGATACATACGATCTAAGTATAGGGTAGCTTGATTGATACTATACCCTTCCCAAAACGGATAACAATTGGCAAGTATAACATCACACGCATCGGCTACTTTTGGTCGCTCATGGAATTGGTAGTATGCATCCACATAACCTACAGTTATACCCGGCAATTCTCTTTTTAATCGGTAGATGTATTCCAACAATTGCTCTTCAGTTAGTTCGTCGCGAAGTAGTACTTCATTTCCAACTACAGCTATATCTACATAACCCTCTTTCCCTAGTTTTATTAGCGATGCTAGTTCTAGCTCATTTCTATCTTTATCTGCACTTATCCATGCACCTACCATGGTTTTTAGACCCTTGGCATGAGCAGCTACTGGTATGTATTCATTCCCATCTGTACAAGAGAATGAACGCACCCATTTGGTATATGGTGCTATTATTTCTATACGATGGTTTATTTGCTCCTTACTTACCACATCACCCACATCTTGTCCTTCTGTATAAGCTCCTAAACATAGTCCGTGGAGTTGTGCATTTAACACAGTATTAAAGTGTTGCTTTACTTCTGGTCTAGATAATTTAGTGAAATCAATATCTGATTTTAACGCAACAGCACCCGTCATTGACGCCATGTCCTGCAATTTATTCAACATATAGAAGGAAGGAGAAACGACTTTCTTAGCTAATTTTCTTGCTTTCAATTCAGCACTTATTTCGTGAGCTCGTTCTTCGGTTACATCATAGTTCCACATAACTGCAATGGCTATTAATGTGCCGGCAATTGGTAATCCTGAAAAGAATAGTCGCAGCCCCGTAATGGCTCCATCTGGCTGAACTGCTAACGAAGAGTCAAACCCAATGTATGTAAGAATAGCACCACTGGCTAATCCTGCAATAGCAAAACCAAATTTTACCATCCACCAGTATATAGCACCGAAAATTCCTTCACGTCGTTTCCCAGTATTTATTTCATCTAAATCTATAACATCGGCCGTCATAGACATCATAAGTGTAAAGAGACTCCCTATACCAAATGCAAAAAATGGCAAAGCGAATATGAACATGTAAGGTTTACCTGGTATTAATAAAAACCAAAGTAAGATGTAACCAATAATTGAAATTCCTTGCGATACAACAAATGCTCGCTTTTTACCTAAGGTTTTGGACATTTTAGCAACTACAGGAATAACTAAAAATGTGGTCATAAGTGCTCCTATACAGCCAAATAATGTTGGCCAAATACCTGCTGCACCAGCATCACCGCTAAATAGATGATATACAATGATAAAAAATGTGAATGTGGCTACCGTATTAAATGCATTGAATATAAGGAAGGTTGAAATACATAATTTTCTGAAGGGTTTTATCTTGAAAGCTTCTACAAAACCATAGAATATTTTTGCTAAACTTCCACCAATAGTCCTAATATTCATTGGTGCATAATCTTCATTTAGTGTAGACTTGCTTTTTATAAAAATGGCAGGAACCATAGCACATAGCATAAAAATAATACCTACCCATACGGCAAGTGTTCTGGTGGCTACTTCTGCCGAAGGAAACCACGAGGGATCGTACATTATAACCCAAAACCAAGGTGCGATAACCCACGCCCATTGCCCTATCCACTGAGCTATAGCCATAATACTGGTTCGCTCATGAAAGTCGTCACTCATCTCGTAACCCATGGCTACGTAAGGGACACTAAATATGGTAAGACCAAGATAAAATATGAATGACCAAATTAGGAAATAGGTAAAGCTATAATCGATGCTATTAACTTTATACAATTGCCATAAAAAACTAAATGAGATTCCCATAATGACAGCACCAATAAATACGTACTGTCTTCTTCGGCCCCATCTCGATTTAGTATTATCAGAAATGAAACCCATAATTGGGTCGGTAATTGAATCGAAAACACGGGGTAAGAAAAAGATTACGCCCCACATCCAACCGGGAAATCCTAAATCTTGTACCAAGACCACCATAAATATCCCCATAACTGCAGGGAACATTTGATTAGCTAGCATACCAAGACCGAAGGCTATCTTCTGACCCATTGCTACTGTGTTTTCTGATGTATTACTCATAATTAGTTCATTTTAAGTTTGGAATTATTATTGTTTGAATTGCTTGTGGTTCTATAGATATATTCTGGCTTATGCCATTCATTTCTAGGTTAAAGTTTTTGGCAATTTCTCCTTCGTTAAAAACTACTACAGCAATACTTCCGTCTGGATTTTGAGCAGCGGTGGCTTGCAGATCTTTATCGCTGGTTTCTAAACCTATTCGCACTGCATTGGGGCGAATAAATTTACTGAAGTGACTCATTATGTAGTAGATAGGCGTATAATAAACCTCATCGGTTTCTACATCTACCAGCACAGGAGCCACACACCAGTTTTTAAACCAATTGGGACCACCTTGTTTGTCCAACACCATATTCCAATCTACCCAACCATCTACCCAATTGTTTAGGCAGCCAATTATATCTCTCGCATAGCGATTTACGGGTGCATATTTTGGATGCAGATACTTGTCTTGTTCACTTGCCCAATCCCAGCCCCAGTCTGTAGCTTCTTTACTCCAATACCATTTATCATCCTTCCATTTAGGGACTTCAGAATCTACACAACCTTCTGTTTCTATAAGATACTTAGTAGGTGATTTGCTATGAGCATATTGCAATGCATCAGGAAATACTTCGTAGGTACTTTCATACCAATGGATTGCCGTTCCACCAAAATACTTGGAAGAAGCTTCATCTTTGTACATTTCGTCAACCCATTCCTTAAGTCCTGCTCTGTTTTGGTCGTAGCCTAAAATTATTTTTTCTCCGTGTCCGTCTTTTTCAAGCTTTGGCCCTAGGTGTTCTCGCACAAAATCGGTCATTTCCTTCGGACTGTAGAGCATGCTCTCCCAGTTATTTCCATTGCCGTGGGGTTCATTTTCCACTGTAAACCCCCATATATCAATGCCTTCAGCTTCGTAGGCGTCTATGTATTTTGAAAAGAAAAGAGCCCAAGTATCATAGTATTTAGGTAGTAATTTTCCACC
>Ga0102812_10002605_pt1 | contig 12128 bp, 11 predicted proteins | sample ColrivemetaGS713_FD_79334 | JGI IMG/M metagenome (GOLD analysis project Ga0102812, IMG submission 79334) | Estuarine microbial communities from the Columbia River estuary - Flood tide ETM metaG S.713 | ecosystem: Environmental > Aquatic > Marine > Intertidal zone > Estuary | place: USA... | reverse complement strand
TTCCCATTCCAGTTCGCCCTGATCCGATAGTTTTACCACCCAACAGTCAAAGGAAAAACTGACGCCCCCGTGGAAGCCGCTTACGTCGCCATCACTGGACCGAGTTCTCCCCGCTACGATACAGCCACCATCCGTAGTTTTGTCCAAAGAAAAAGCCAGATCATCCCGGGAACCACCGCAATGATTCTCCCAGATGATATCGCCCGTAGGAGATAGCCTTACCACCCAATAATCAACACCACCATAATTACCGCTGACATCGCCATTGCTGGATTGCGAACCACCGGCCACGTAGTAGCCACCATCGGCCGTTTGCTCAATAGCATAACCAAACTCACTACCGCTGCCCCCTAGCGTCTTTTCCCACTCGATGTCACCGTTCGAACTCAATTTCAGCACCCAATAATCACTGGACCCATGAAGTCCGGTCACTTGCCCATCTTCCGAAGCTGTTTGTCCAACTACCACATAGCCACCGTCCGAGGTTGGCAAAACGTCGCGTGCGTCCTCGTGATTACTTCCGCCGTAATTGGCTTGCCAATCAAGGGTACCACTGGCCGTCAGTTTAACGACCCAAAAGTCTCGCCAGTTGAAGTTCTCCGAGATATCGCCATCCTCCGAACGAGAACTGCCCACAACGATATAACCACCATCCGGACACGGCTCTACGTCGTAGGCTATATCTTCGGCGCTGCCGCCGAGAGCTGCTTGCCATTCGATATTGGGCTGGGCACGGAGTGCAATCATGGCCATCAGGGTACAGAATAGGGTAAGAGTGGAGCCGAGATACTTCATACGTTTACAGTTTGGATGCGCTAAGTTAATTGCAGCACGAAGATAAAGGTGAGCTAAAAACAGAAAATATTAGGGTAGTGAGGCAGTAAAAAGAAAGAAGTCAAGTGATTTGATTAGAATGGAATAGTGTTTAAGTATAAAACATTTAGTTGTAAAAAATAAAATGTTTTAATGTCGGGTTTTCATTTGAAACGCAAAGGGTAGGGGAGTGGTGTAATAAAAATAGCCCAAAGGATCGCTTTAGGCTATTTTTATCAACAAAACATTTTGTTTAAATCAGTGTCGTCCCCAGAGTTCTACACGGCCACGGCGATTTGCTCGGTTCTTGGTATCGTACCAGAAAACTACTTTAGTGATAATGCGATTATTGCCAGCTAGATCGAGTAATCGGGTTGTTTGTCCGGCGCGTACTGTTTCGCTGATTTGAAAGGTCTGTGTGCTGCCGTTGGCAAAATGAACGACGCAGCGGTGAAAATTCATGGGTGCTAATTCGGCGTGTAAACGTAAAGCGGTAAAAGTTCCTTCACGGGCGGTCACCAGAATCTCATCACGGTCAAGGCCGAAATTTACGCGTCGCTGGCCAAGTTTTTCCCAGCGTGGAGGATTTTCTAGAATAAGGCCGCTGGATACGCTGTGGGCCGAAATTTTGTTCAGGAAGAAAAATGCACAGACAATCAGCAGGCTGCTGGAGAAATAGGATTTCATGTCGTTTTATTTAGATGAAGAATCTGGCTTTAGATGGTCGTCTGTGCGGAACGTTTAAAAAAGGCGCTAAAAAAGGCTTAAATTATTGCCTATAATTTATATTATGTTAACTAAGACTTGAGAAAGGCCCTATTTCACTACTCCCTCTACTTTCTGCCAAAATTCTCTTGCACACCGCTCCCAGGAAAATTTTTCACTGTGTTGCTGATTTTTTAAGCTTCTGTCTCCCTCGCTGTAGAAAACTTCCTCCATACGTGCTGCCAGTGACGCTGCGTCGTCGGTCTCGAAAAAAAATGCGGCTCCCTCTCCTATTTCCTTTAAGCTGGAATTTTTTGCAGTAATGACGTCTGTACCGCAGGCTAAGGCTTCTACGATTGGCAAGCCAAAGCCTTCGTACTTTGATGGATAAATAAGCGCCATAGCGTGCGTGTACAAGATTGGCAAATCTAAAAAAGCAACAAAGCCCAATAATTTGATCTTGTCACGGTACGGATGCTCCGCCAAAGCTTCTTGAAACCCAGCAGATTTCCAGCCCATTTGTCCGGCAAAAACAAGCTCAATTTCTTGTTCTTTGTTTTCTAAACAAAATGTAGCAAATGCTTCCAGCAGGAGTTCCAGGTTCTTCCGGGGCTCTATGGTGCCTACGTAAATAAAATAGGGCTTAGTTATCCCCAGTTCTTTTAAACGCGCAGGATTTTTTGTGGGCCGAAATGCAGGATGCTTCCCCAAATAAAGATGCTGAATTTTGTTTTTTGTAAAAGGAAAAAACGCAGCAACATCCTGACTCGTATGCTTGGAGTTGGTGAATACCCAATCAGTTTTACGGAGAATACCTTTGAGAAAAAGCTTTTGCAATAACTGGCTATGCCACCGATGGTACTCCGGAAAAATAAGCGGCGTAAGGTCGTGGATCATTGTCAACCGCTTAATTCTACGGGGCAGGTTAAATGGACCAAAATGAGCAGGTTCAAAAACAGCGGCCACTCCCCTACTTCTTAGTATCCACGGGATGATAAAGAACAGTCGTAAGGAAGCAAAACCAATGGGTATTCGAATATTCGGAACAACAATTTGTTTTATATCTAAATTTGGATCATGCTTTTCGCGAACCAGGAGCAACTGATCGCCTTTGCCTTGATCTACTAGCGCTTGGATCAATTCTCGGGTGAATACGTGTACTCCGGCTCGTTGGTTGTCTAGCGGATCGGCAATGATGGCGACAACCTTATTATCATTTTTATGACTCATTGCTCAACAGAATTCTAAAAATGATAATCAAAACGCTCTATATCTGCACGATAAAGGTGCGCTACTTTTTCTCTTAATTCGGGCGTGTAATAAGATCGGTAATCTGGATTCCTGGTACTTTTTATTAAATGTGGAAATTTTAGAGGTGAAATACCCAACAATTCACTAAGACGGTGGGTGTCCTGTTCCAGATTTTCAAATTTTCCGATAAAATCAACGCATTCTTGCCCTTGATCATCACATAGCCAGCTTATCTGCGGCTTAATATTAGGCTTGCGGAACTGATCTTTTTCCCAAAGGTAATTGAACCAGTGAGGAAAAGATGCATAAATAGCCAGTATAGCGGGTTCCAATCCTTTGCTTTTAGTTAGCCATTTTCGATAATGGAAAAGCGATACCAGTCGATCCCAAGGATTACGCACGATAGTTGCAATGGTAGCTTCGTGGAGAACATTGGTTGGCAAAATTTTCAACAATTCATTGTACCGGTAGTGTTTACGGAAACGTCCTCGCCAATCCTCCTCCGCAGGCAACCCCAAAGCAGACCTCACACTTGTTCCTCCGGTTTTATTAATGTGAATAAAAACTAATTTACGACCATTGGGCAACTCACGGTAAAGTGGAAAGCTTTCAAGTTGGTCAGGAGTAACCCGCTCCAGTTTTTTTTTATTCATCACAAATTTGCTAGGTTATGATTGATGATCTCCTCGTAATACCGGAGGGTTTTAAAGGCAGATTTTAATAAAGAAAATTTGTTGGCCTGGTGCCAGGCTTCTTTTACTAAACGGGTGTGTAATTCGTCGCAACTTGCCAGCTTGTACATCGCTTCAATAAGTTGATCTTCATCTCTGCTGTCTACGCCTATTCCACCTTTTCCAGCAACCTCAGGCATAGAACTGTTATCTCCATAAATGACAGGCGTCCCTGACCCCATAGCTTCCAAAATGGGTAATCCAAAGCCTTCATAATGGGAGATATAACAGACTCCACGGGCATGGGCATAAAACAATGGTAGATCGAGATCATCGACAAAACCGGTGAAGTATATACCGTGCTCCCGATAATTTTCCTCTTCTGCAAAAATAGCTTCGGTCAACCAGCCTTTCTTTCCACAGATGTAAAAGTGAGTCTTGCAATCGGGATAACGCGCTTTCATTGCTTTGAAAGACGCAATCATGTGTCGAATATTTTTACGCGGCTCCACCGTCGAAAGACTCAATAAGAAATCTCCCGAAGTCGGCAGTTTATACTTGGCCCGGAGTCCGGTAAAATCTTTTTCTTTATGACTGCGGTTAAACCTGTGACTTACTCCTTCGTAGATAACTTTTGTACGTTGATCTGTTTCTGGATGATCAGCGATCAGATCATCTGCTGTAGCTTGGGAAATGGCAATAAAATGGGCATTGCTAGCATTGGCGAGGTTCATCCCTTGCTCTGCCAGCCGAATGTTCTCTTCGGTATGGTATTCTGGGAAAAGACGATGCGTCAAATCATGAATGGTGACAACTTTCGGCAAGTTGATCTTTGCCACTTTGCCAAAGTGTTGTGGCAAGGGCACGTGTAGAAGATCGTACTGCCCCAGGCGTTCGAGATATTCCTTATCCTTGCGTTGCAAAGAGGCTGTTACCCGGTTCATGCGGTAGTTGGACAAAATTTTCCGAAAAGGGCCATTGCGATAAAGTTGGCTTATGGGACTATAAACAAACTTTGGCAAGTAACGCTTGACGAGTGCTTTGAAACGTAGTAGTGCTTTTTCGTAAGGACGAAGACCTTCAATTTGTGCAACCTGTTCGGAAAAGGGCGCAAACAGATTATCTAATTGCATCTCGGATAAGGGCTTTATCTCTCCTTCAAACAAAAGGTCTATTTGCCAATCAGGCAGTAGGTCTTGGAAAATCATGAGGTGTTGCAACAAATCCAGCAGATAGCGTTTAACGCCATCATTGTCCTGGGTGTAGGCTTTACTGATCTCAATCAGTACTTTTTTCAAAGGACATTCGGCTAGTGGAGATAATTGCCCATCAGTGTAACCCAGTGCTAACATGGGGGCACGGTGTAAGTCCCAAAAAAGGCGATGAATATCTTCCGGCATTTCTTCCCGCCAACTTTCTTTTTTACCCTTGCGGAAATTTTTGACAGCGAAGTTTTCGACTTCTGTTTGGCTTTTACCTGCTCCGTAAGCCGGCTCACCAAATTTTAGATCATGAAAACTCGGCAGGCGAGACTTATCGGGAAGCGGCAAGGTGACGATGTTTCGCAAACGTTCCGTCTCTTCGATAGGGTTGCTAATCAGGTCTTCATATTTGATAACTACCGAAGCTTTGGGTAACCATGCGGAAACATTCTTTGACCACCCCCCAAAGTTGCTGTTGCCCAAGGCCAATGTTGCCTCTAGCAAATTGATGTAAAAATCAGTTCCTGGCTCTACAAGGTCTTTACGGTGGTGTGCCAATGACACCAACGAATCACGACCATCTCGAACAATGTATACTACTTTAAGCCCGCGCATTGCTGCGGGTAATTCCTCTGGTAATACATGCGTTTTAATAACGGGATATTCAAACCAGTTTTCCTCTAATTCTCGACCGGCTTCTCGGTGAAAAGTGCTGGATTCTAATCCGTATAACTCAAATAGTAAATTACGGAAAAAGGTATTCCCAGATCTTGGAAAAGAGACTAAAGCAATCATACTGCAAGATAATTTATAAAATACTAATTTTACAGAATGAGCATTTTTTCTAAAAGAGACGATCGTATCAAGCATAAGCTAAAGCTGGTTTCGATCCATATTCCTAAAACTGCAGGTACTTCCTTCCGGAATACATTGAAAGAAGTATATCAACCTCAAAACGTCATCAGGTTGGATATCAACCTATTGGATGAAGTTATCCACATTGACGAACGACTGTGGAGCAAAAAGAAACTTGCTTCGGAGGTAGAAGTGGCACACGGTCATTTCTCCCCATTCATTTTTGAAAAATTATTCCGCAGCTCCCCTACCCCCTTTATCACCTGGCTGCGGCATCCGGTAGAGAGAGTAATATCCAATTTTTATTATCTAGAAAAACGGTTACAGGAAGAGTTGGATGAGAAAAGCAAAGGACTGAACATTTTGAGCAAAATGCAGCGTACACTGATGGAATATGCTGCCGATCCCCTTAACCAAAACCGGATGACTAAATTCCTGCATGGGAAACCACTCGACGATTTTGCTTTTGTCGGTATTCAGGAACATTATTTGGAAGACTTACAGCATCTCGGAAAACAACTAGGTTGGCAAAAAATACCTCATTTTCAACATAATACCACAGGTAAAGCACGTTCGGTCAGCCCTTTGCAACGAGAAGAGATTGCTCGCTTTAATCGAGAAGATATGGCCTTGTACCAGGCTGCTTTAGCATTGCGTGAAAAACGATTATAGGCCCTTCAATATCTTCCTATGAAATCATTTTTCTTCAAGTTGATCATTTTCCTTCTGTTGGTTGGTGGCCCCTATTATTATCTGCAAAAGCACTTTATGATGAGGGAAGATCCTTTCTACTGGAAATCTACCCAGCGGGCCGATCACCTGATTATCGGCTGTTCGCGAGCCTGTCACGGGATTCACCCCAGCGTTTTAAAACAACACCTGGGACTTTCCGAAACAATGGTCAATTTCGCCTTCAATGTTAATGCATCTCCTTACGGGGAACCGTATTATCGTGCTATTCAGCGAAAGCTAACAACGGTACCGTCCGGTAAAGGCATTTATATTTTATCAGTTGCGCCAGCTAATGTGATGGATTTTTCAACGGGCAAGGGAGAACGAGAAAAATCTTTTCGGTTTTACAAACTATGGGACATGAATGCCAGCCCTAACCTGGAATATGTTTTCCGTCAACCCCGTCCAGGACAGGCTCTTTTGGTGAATATCATAGAGCGAAGTGTTATCCATGAGAAGCAGGAAAAATATGCCTTACCCGATGGAGCTCAGTATAATTTAGGTGAGAAAACGATTGACAATAATTGGAGAAAGCGTTTACCAGGGAATGAATTGCTCCGATCGGCCTCTCGAGAAAACTATCTCAAACGTACGGTAGCCTTACTCGCTGCGCGTGGCAATGTCTTTCTCGTCCGTCTTCCTGTAAGTGAAAATAAGATCAACGAGGAAAATCATATTTATCCGGACTTCGACCGTGTAATGGAAGAAATCGCTATTTCCTACAATAACGTCAGCTACTATAACTACAACGACACGCTACGCACTCAATACAACTACTATGATAATATTCATCATCTAGATGGAGAAAGCGCCCAGCTTTTTTCGCGAGACTTGGCACGACGTATAGCCTCAGAACTCAAAGTAAATGAATTTTAGATCCTCCGGAATGCGCAGGAACCAAATCGACCAGCCCAGCACCAGGTAAACCAACCAACGAAGAACAGTTGAGCGTAAATGGAGCAATTCTACGGTCGGCAAATGCCTGCGACGATACTCGAAAATGAAACTAAACAAGAGCACAATCCAGAGCAGGACGAATTCAACAGGATACATTCCCGGATTCCAACTTGTAGTGGGCATAACAAAGATGCTACGTAAAAACTCCCATCCCTGCGTCAGAGAGGTCGAACAGAAAAAGATATTGGCTATTGTAAAAGCATTGAAGAAAAGGATAAACCCAATACCATTGCGGATCGTTGCGCCGAAGCGCCTACCAATAGCACTACTCACGCCCTGCAATTGGCGTTCGGCAATCAAGAATACGCCGTGCAATGTTCCCCACATGATATAAGTCCAGTTGGCACCGTGCCAGAGTCCTACCATGAAGAAAATAAATAGCGGACCGATTGCCAGCGGACCGATTTTCGCTTCTTGCCAACCCAACGGACGATAAACATAATCACCGATCCAACGGGTAAGGGTGATGTGCCAACCGCGCCAGAATTTTTTAAACGAGGAGGTCAGTAAGATCAACGGTTCAAAATTCTTGGACAACCTGACCCCCAATATCCGGGCCGTACCAACGGCCATATCCTGATAGGCCGTAAAATCGTAGTAGATCTGAAAAAAAAACAGATAGCCAGCGACCAGTACCACTCCCCCACCGTGTTGTCCAGGTTCCGTAAAGACAGCGGACACGAAAAGTGCGATTCGGTCGGCTACGACTATTTTTTTGAATAATCCCCAAAGAAACAACCGAAGCCCTTCTGTGATGCGACGAGTATCAAAAGTGTAGTTAAAATGCAACTGTGGAAGTAAGTCCTTTGCTCGCTCAATGGGACCAGCAATTAACTGCGGAAAGAAAGACACATAATTCGCAAAATGGCCCAAATGCCGTACCGGTACCTGCTGGCCTCGGTATACATCTATGGTGTAGCCGATTGTCTGGAAGGTGTAAAAGGAAATACCAATGGGTAAAAGTACTTCCAATAGATACGGATTAAAATCAGGATACTGCCAGCGAACCAGCCACGCAAATTGTTCGGCAAAAAAATTGTAGTACTTAAAAGTGACCAGGAGACCTAAATTCAAGGCAAGACTTACAACCAGCAAGTATTTTTTCTTACGCTGATCATCAGCACGAGCGATCGCCAGGGCGATGTAGAAATCCGTCAGGGTTGAGGCGATCAACAACAGAAGATACCACGGATTCCAGAACATATAGAAGCCATAGCTTACCAAAAGTATCCACCCCCAACGCCAATTTACCGGCATTACGAAATACAGGGCCGTAATGAACGGAAACAGCAGCAGGAAATCTAAAGACTGAAATAACATAACCCTGCTTTATAGATCGTAATATTTAACGGTTCGCAATCTTGCCTCCCTTATTTCTGGCTCTAAGTGTTGGAGACAATTATCGATATAAAAGGTAAGGGCAGACTTGATATCGTGGGAATCCATAATGATCTTCCCCTCGCCCATTACGATTACCCGGGTAGCAATCTTGAGAATTTTACGAATATTATTAGACACGAACAAAACGCCCGAGGAAGGCTGCTTCACAAATTCTTTTAAATGTTCGAAACACTTGGTTTTGAAGACAGAATCACCAACGGCAAGTGCTTCGTCAATGATGAAAATATTGGGGTTTGTCGCGACAGCGATCGCATAAGCTAAGCGAGCGCCCATGCCGGAAGAATAGTTACCGAGCGGGGTGTCAAGCTTATCTCCCAGTTCACTAAACTCCTCAATAAAAGTCATCCGGCTGTCAATCTCTTGTTTGCTCATCCCATAGAGTGCACCTTTGAGGTAAATATTTTCCCGACCAGTATAGAGTGGCTCCATGCCCGATTTTAGCGCAAACACCGCAGTTACTTTTGCTTGTGCCCTGGTCATGATTTCGCCTTGCTCTAAAGTATATATACCGGCAATCATGCGCATCAGGCTCGTCTTACCGGAACCATTCGCTCCAACGATACCCAATATTTCTCCTTCGCGCAAATCAAAGGATACATTCTGTAGTGCCCAAAATTCCTGGTGCCGGAGTTGATCGTAACTTTTGTTGTAGCCAAAGAAAATATCCTTAATCCCGTAGTACAGGTTATAACGAATGTCCTTGGCAAATTTCTTATAGACCTCCCTAACGGAAAGCAAGGGGGGGGACAAGTGAGAGGTTTTCATAGGTTAATCATTCTTTCTACCAGCTTACGCTCAAATTTGGTGAAAGCCCAAAAACCAAAAACCAAAAATAGCACACTGCCAATGCTTACCCACAGGTAAATAGTTGGGGCGAAAAAAGTACCGGCCGTTAGCAAGTCACGGCTAAAACCAATAAGATAAGTAAGTGGATTAAAACTCACAATCTTGGCCAAGATGGGCAGTGAGACTTTAGGAGCGTAGATGATCGGCGTTAAAAACATCAAAAAACCGATTATTTTATCCATTAACATGGCCAAATCCACCGCTACTACTCGCATTAAAGCAACCAGAAGTCCTAAGCCCACCCCTATACATAAAAGAGGAATCAAGGTAAGTGGAAACAGGATGCTCCAGATGGTAAAGGGCACACCGTAGAGTACCAAAACCAGTATGTTAATCGCAAAAGGAATCACAAAACTGATGGTATGAACCAATACTTTTTCAGCGATCAGTACCACGTGGGGGAAGCGTATCGTAATCATCAACCTCCCGCTTTCTACCAACACTCTACTACTAGCCTGATAAGCGCCGACAAAGAAACTCCAGATGGAAGTACTCAACAAAACGTACGCTGGGTAAGGAATAGCAGTATCTCCGGGTGCCATGATGCCTGCTCCTTGCAAGAGCACCCAGGCGACGACCGCCAGTAAGGGGGTAATAACCATCCAGGATAAACCGATAAATGATCGTTTATACGTACTGCTTACATCTACTTTTACCAACTGCCAAATCAGAAAAGATTTTTTCCTCAATTGACTGGCGTTGTGATACATTTGCTTTAGGCTGCTTTCCTTAAATGCTTGATTGATAGCGATCAAACTGTCGTCATTTACCGAATTCATTTATTAAGTTGATGGTGTAACCGGGGCATAGATAATAATTCATTCCTACAAAAGTAGCAGAATGGATGGAATGATATTATATCTTTGTATTGATCCAAGACCAGTTTTCATTATTTAATACACTCTTTAGGTTATGTTAATTCGATTTCTTGCCCTTGTGTTGATATTTAGTGCATGTTCAGGTGCTGCTACTACTACGGATACTTCTGAACTGGAGGAATCGCAAAAGAAGCCTAGCCTTATCTTTAAGACACCTGCCGACGTTACTGATCGCGTAGAGACGATACTCAGCGGCACGCCCTACCCTCTTCAGGAGGAGCAAAAAACAGCAATCGACAAATTAACAGCTACGTACACCTTCGAATACCTCAACGAAAGCAGAGGGCATCAGTCTGAATTACGGAAGAAAATCCTTGAACAAGTGATGACCCCTGAGCAAGAGCAAGCCTGGAAAAACCGCGGTAATAAGCCGAAAAAGTCGATTACGATCGAATAGTTTGATCGCCAGTAAACAGCAGTTCTCACTTTGGGAAATAATTGGCCACAGAGGCACCGAGACACGGAGTTTTATTGGGGTAACCCATAAAAAAAACTCCGTGTCTTAGTGTCTCCGTGGCTAAAAAAGTCAAAGTGAAAATTGCTGGCCAGTAAACAAGTTATCGTAGAATTGCAAATACTGTTCCCCTGTATCACTTAATGGGAAGCTTCTTTGGGGCATGTAACTCCATTCGTTGCGGTGAGCCTGCTCCAAAGCAGTAATCATAGCAGGAATGGTCAATGCCGGTAAATGCAAATGTCGCCCGCTCACCACTTCCGGCAAGGCTCCCCTACCCGAGCTGATGATCGGCATATCAAGTGCTACGGCTTCGGCGGCCACAAAACAGAACCCCTCGCTATAAGAAGGGATGACGACGGTGTGGCTAGATTTTACCATAGTAAAAAGTTGCTCCGAAGGCAGTTCATGTAATAAAAGCACGCTTCCTGGCAAGCAATGGTCCTTAATCAAGGACGCTACAATCGCCAAAAGCCCTGCGGGATAACGAGGAATAACTAAACGCAATACCATTTGCTCTGCTAGATGCTGGCGGGTAAAATCACCCCAGGCCGGAATCAAGATATCCAAGCCTTTGGATACGCCTAGTCGGCCATAATAAATGGCAGAGAAGTAGGGCGTTTTATCTGCTTCCACCCGCTGAAAGCGATCATAATTGACTCCGTTGTAGATGCGATATACCTTATCGCCCCGAATACCCACAGCGATCAGGCTCCGCTTTGTCGCTTCCGATACTGCAATATAATTATCAAAAGATAATCGACTGATCATCTGCTCAAATAGGAAGAACAACCAACGCTGCCAAGTCGCGAGAAAGGGTAACTGAAACCATAAATCACCCCAGTGTTCATGATAAGTAATGACGCTGGGCTTACGCCAGATTTTGGCGACGATCCAACTGGGCAAGGCTGCATTATAAGTGGTCGTGTGAATCACATCAGCCTGCCGTGCAGTCTGCAGTAAAACGGGTAAACTAAAGATTGTAAACAGGAACCGATTATAGCACCTTACACGCCTTATTTGAACGCCATCAATGGTCTCCAGCACTGGCAGACCAGCTTGAAATTGAGTCGTTACTACATTCACTTCATGTCCTGCACTTACCAACAGCTTAGCTACTTGTTTAAACAATTTCTCTGCTCCCCCTAGATAAGGGTCAAAATGTTCCAGAACAAAAAGGAATTTCACAATATTATCTATTTGGCAACGGTCGAATAACTAATTTTTGACTACTTCTTAAATGTGCTTTCCCAAGCCTCAGCTTGTCGCGATAGATCATCTACTACTTTTGGATACTCCATACTCAAGTCAATAGTTTCCTCCGGATTCATCTGTAAGTTATAAAGCAATGTAGACTGATACC
>Ga0102812_10002602_pt1 | contig 12134 bp, 5 predicted proteins | sample ColrivemetaGS713_FD_79334 | JGI IMG/M metagenome (GOLD analysis project Ga0102812, IMG submission 79334) | Estuarine microbial communities from the Columbia River estuary - Flood tide ETM metaG S.713 | ecosystem: Environmental > Aquatic > Marine > Intertidal zone > Estuary | place: USA: Columbia... | reverse complement strand
TGATGGTGAATCTACACTCGCTAGCGCGATTATAGAAGATCTTACTGACACCAGAATTGTTCTTGCAGGAGCAGGTTCCGCAATTGTGGATGATGCTAACTTGACATTCAATGGCACGCAGTTGGCGATTGGAATTGATCAATTCACAGTACAGAAAGACACCGGTAATCTCTTTACAAATGGTAATGTAGACATCAACGGAACAACAAGTCTCAGTGGTGATTTTGTAATCAGTACAGATGCAGAAGTAGAAAAACTTAAAATAACACAAGCCTCCGGTGATGTTGTCACCAGCGGTACACTTAGTGCCAAAGGTGTTGACATTGATGGAGCGTTGGATGTAGATGGTAACACCACATTGAACACATTGACTGTCAGTGGTGATATCACATCCACAGGTAGTGCAAACACAATCAGTGGAACAGTTGAGATTGACGGTGCAACCACCATCAACAACACAGTGACACTCAGTGGTGCCGGTACAACAGCAAGCAGTGTGGATTATGTGTATGTTGGAGCAGCAGTCGCATCAGGTGAGGCTGCAAGTTACACAGACACATTACCAGTAGCAAACCTGAACGCAGCCAAGTTCATCATATCGGTTGACGATGGATCCGACGGCAAGTCAGTTATTGAATTGTTGGTAGCCCAGAAGGAAAATGGAGAATTAGATGGTACAGCATATGGTCAGGTTGATGTAGGAACAGCACAAATTGTTGACATTGACATCGCTGCATCAAACAATACTGTTGGTATTACAGTATCCGGTACAGCAGGAGCTGCAGTGACAGTGTTCGGTACCGGTTATTACAACTAAACGATAACCAAACAATGCTTTAAAAAGGCCGGTCTTAATTGACCGGTCTTTTTTTTGTGTGTGTTTTAAGCTGTATGCGCGACTAAATAATATTAGGGGACAGTGAACCTAATGACAGTTGAAGATAATAATTTTAATATAAAAAATGGATTGAGTGTGGGTACTGGTAGGCACCAGGTATTGGATAGTGATGGTAGAATAACCGCGAATTATTTCACGCTAAATTCTGGAGGTAGATACTTGAGTGCCGGTGTAGATTTATATGATCTAATAAGCACACAAGGTGTACCACCTGTTTCAACCAACGCATGGAACAACACACATGATCAAGTTGCTTCATCTGCTCCTGGTTGGGACGGCATGTATAGCTGGATAAACACTGAAAGTGCCACAATTGACACGGAATATAACAGGAATACATATGTAAATGTTTCTGGTGATATTGTGACAGGTAGTTTAGGTATATCTGGAGAGTTAAATGTTGTTAGCAACACAGACCTAGAAGGTAGCTTGAGTGTTGATGGACACACATATTTGAGTGCGGCCATGTATGTCGAGAACGATGCACACGTGATGGGCAACCTTCGGGTGGATGGTGATGTTTGGTTAGCTGTTGAAGGAGTGTATCCTAAGGTTGTATATGTGGGTGCTACGAGCGATGATAATATAGTGTTCGTTGCGGGTGTGAGCAGCAACTTTATACCAAATCATGACACAACATTTGATTTAGGAACAATCGCACAGCAGTGGCGTGAATTATTTGTACATGATATTAGTGCAAGTAGTGATATTTTTGTTGGCAATGATTTGCATGTAAGTGCTAATGGTACAATTGGTACTAATTTTCATGTGAGTGGTCATACAACAGTTGGTGGCGACACGGTGCTCAGTGGCACACTGGATGTTGATAACGCTACAAACATAAATGATACGTTAGATGTCAAACGGACCGCAACACTACATGATGATATGTACGTGAGTGGTCATACAACAGTTGGTGGCGACACGGTGCTCAGTGGTACATTAGATGTTGAGGAGTTTGCTACGTTTTATAATGATGTTAGTGTGTGTGGTGATTTGTATGTTGATGGTAATGCATACTTGAGTGCCGGTGTGGATGGTAACATATATGTTGGTGACACAAACACTGACAATGTTGTGTTTCATGCAGATATTGACAGTGGATTGACACCTAATAGAAACGTAACATTTGACTTGGGTACAGGCACGCAACAATGGCGTGAGTTGTTTGTACAAGACATCAGCGCCTCAAACGACATATTCGTTGACAACGATCTGTTGGTTAGCGCAAACGGTACTATAGGTGAGGATTTTATAGTGAGTGGTCACACCACAGTTGGTGGTGACACGGTGTTGAGTGGTACACTAGATGTTGATGATGCAACATATGTGTATGATACACTAAATGTAGATCTCGACACACAGTTGCATTCAAATTTATTTGTAACTAGTAACACAACAGTCAGTGGTAACACCACATTGAGTGGTACGCTAGATGTCAGAGAGTTCACAACATTACACGACGATCTGAGTGTCTGTGGTGACTTGTATGTTGATGGCAATGCGTACTTGAGCGCTGGTGTCGACGGTAACATATATGTAGGTGATACTAATACCGATAACGTTGTGTTTCGAGCTGATATAGATAGTAATATAATACCTGACAATAATATAATGTTTGATTTGGGTACAAGCACACAACAGTGGCGTGAGCTGTACGTACAAGACGTTAGCGCCACAAATGATATATTTGTAGATAATAATTTAAGTGTTAGTGGTGATGGCACATTTACCGGACGTGTGAGTGCAGTGAGTGGACTGAATGTTGTTGGTGATACAACATTGACAGGTGAGTTGAGTGTCACTAGCAATACACATTTGTTGAGTGATGTGATGATTGATCAAGATGTGTATATTAAGGGTAGTATTGTTGTTGATGGTCATGCGTACTTCGGGTTTGGGGGTCAAGCTGGTCAGATAAATCTCGGAGATGATCAAGTAGATGAGATCATATTTCACGCAGATGTTGGTTCAGATATATTACCATACCCGACAAATACATATGATTTGGGTAGCTTGAGCCGGAGATGGAGAACCATATACACTAGAGATATAAATGCAAGTGGTAATATTGTAGCAGTTGATTTAACTATCAGCGGTGAACATACACAACGTAAGATTATCAGCAATACAGAGCAAATTTATAAAGTTGATAACATCTGGAGAAAGGAAAATCTACAAAATACATCAAACGACAAATTACAACAAACATTCACAACGGATTATCAATCTGTAAAATTTTATATACTCACGACAAATGCAACCGGCACATCAACCATAAATGCTGAGTATGTGTGTGATGGTGTGAATATAGGAGGTACTGTATACGGTAATGCTACAACTGGTATTGATCCGATCAATAATGTTGATTGTGTGATCTCTAATGGGTATTATTTGCTGAAAATTAATGTCAAACAGTACACCAAAATAATGATAACCGGAACCGCAATGAAAGTTATATAATTGTAATGAAACTGTTGGAAAAAAATAATTTTAATGATAAGTATATATGTAGGGGATAGGGAACCTAAATTATGGCAGCAGATATAGAATTTAATGTGAGAAACGGCATGACCGTAGGCTCGAACAAGCACTTAGTGCTTGACGTGAATGGTGCACTTAGCGGTAGTGACATCACTTGCACCACCGGTACTATATTGAGCGGAGGTAGCGACTTAAGAGATCTGTTTGATTTATCTGATATTGAAACACTGCTCGCGGCAAACAGTGGTAATTGGAACACAGCGTACGGATGGGATGACCATAGCACACAAAACTACGCCACCAGTGCGTATGTTGACTATAAAGTTTCTAATCTTGTTGACAGTGCACCTGCAGCACTCGACACACTAAATGAACTGGCGGCTGCACTTGGTGATGATGCAAATTTTTCAACCACTGTAACAACAGCAATAGACACCAAATGGACAAAAGACAACACCAAAATATCCAACTGGGACAGCACATACGCGAGCGTTGTAGGTACAAGTGCTACGTGGGATAGTGTTTATGCTTATGTGTTGGCAACTAGTGGTGATTGGAACACAGCATATGGATGGGATGATCACAGCACACAAAATTATGCTACCAGTGCGTATGTTGACAATAAAGTGTCTGATCTTGTTGACAGTGCACCTGCAGCACTAGATACCTTGAACGAATTAGCTGCCGCGCTTGGTGATGATGCAAATTTTTCAACCACTGTAACAACAGCAATAGGTACCAAATGGACACCAGACAACACCAAAATATCCAACTGGGACAGCACATACACAACAGTTAGTTCAAGCAGTGCTAGCTGGGATCATAGTAGTGCGGGATACTTAACGAGTTACACAGAGACAGATCCAATATTCAGTGCACATGCGGCTAGCAATGTAACCACACAAAAAATATCCGACTGGGACAGCACATACACAACAGTTAGTTCAAGCAGTGCTAGCTGGGACCATAGTGGTGCGGGATACTTAACAAGCGAGACAAACACTACACTCACATTGGCTGGTGATACTGACACATTAACATATACAGACGAGGAAGGGTCACAAAATTCAATTTCATTATCAGCATACACAGGTGAGGGTATATCTTCAATCGTCGATGCCACCGACACTGACATAAGCACACCACTAGCAGGTGATGCATTGGTGTATGTGAACGGTGTCACACAAAAATGGCAGAATAAAAAGGATCGCGCTGCATTGGATGACATGTACAATTACGCAAACGTGAATTTTTACAGTGAGATGAGCTATTCAACCACTGCACAACTGACTGGGGTGAATGTGTGGGTGAATAATTCAAAGACCACTACTCTGTTCGAGCGCACGTTAACATACAATGTTAACAGTCAATTGACCAGTGTAATCACACGTGACATACAAGGTGGTACCATCCGGCAACAATTGACAAAAAATCTTGCGTATGATGTTGATGGCAAGGTCGCGACAGTAACCAGAGCATACAGCGAACCGGCACAATGGATTCCAACAAACAGCTCATCAGTGTTGTGGTTGGATGCTGCTGACTCAGACACCATAACTAAAGACGGTTCCAATTTGGTTAGTGAATGGCAGGACAAGAGTGGAAATGACAATCATGTCGTTCAAAGTAATGCGGCAGTTAAACCAGCTTACACGGCTAGTGGAATGAGTGGTAATCCAGCAATAGATTTCTCTACGGATAAAGTGGCTACAATCAATGACATTGACATGGAGGATAAGATGCTGTTGCTTGCTTTCCAATTGGATGCAGCGGGTTTGGGTAGAAATCAGCAACTCTTCGCAAGCAATACGGACAACGTTCAAATAAGAATGACTACAACCGATGGAAACGATGTGATTGGATACGCTTCAAGTTCTCCACTGTACACTAACAACACCAAATCCACCGGGACTGTTGCAGGTGACACAATTGAAGTCATTTGTTACACTCTTGGTAGTACTCTCAGATTCTCGATCAACGGTACTTTTGAAGACAGTGAGCAGAGCAAACTCACCGGTGGAAATTTACTTTCAACATTCAATCAAATCGGAACCTTACTCAGCAACACAAACACGTCTCTTGATGGAAAAATAGGTGAATTTATTGTGATCAACTCCACATCCACATCTGATCGACAAAAAGCGGAAGGATATCTCGCTCACAAATGGGGTGTAGCATCCAAACTACCTGCAGACCACCCATGGAAATCTTACCCTCCTGTTGTATAAACAATCTCATATGAACACTGTATTGACAATAAATTCAACACGCTCCTTCACTAGAGTGTTGTGTTCTACAACCAGGACCTACAACTGATGGCAACAAACGTAAACATCACAGCACCGGGAATAGAAAACGGATCGCGTATACAATTATACAATATAACCAAGAGCGTTGAATTGTACAACCAACAACCAGACCTAACGAGTACCACATTCAGCACCACGGTTGATCTAGACAGTAATGATGTAGATAATGGTGACACGATACGCATGAGAGTCACATGCCAAGCCGGAGCAACCGCGTTGTTGCCACTTGAAGTGATAGGCACGATAAATAGTGCAGGATTAACGTTTCCACAATCACAGCAGAGCGACACAGTGTATGATGGTATTGGCATAGATGGTAGTATATTCGATTCATCAAATGGAGGGGACACCACATCAGGTCTGACCATGACACCTGATGGTACAAATATATTGATAACATTATCTGACTCTGTACCACCGTATCAAGTAACTGTACAACAAATATACAGCTACTTTGCATATTTACAAACCGAAGCAACTGGTATCACAACATTTTATAACGCCATCACACCTGTCGATGGTCTCAATTTTCGTATCAATGTTGATCATGTGGATCTCAAAATACAAAACACCGGTACAAATGATATCAATCTGATGGGTGGTAGATTGTTTCGTTCGAACGAAACAACCGTCGTGTACACAGATAGTACCCAAAATTACGGAACCATCACACATGACACAGGATTTTTGTTGCAGTTCATACAACCACAAGTGGAGACTGCTCTTGGTGATATAGTGGCTAGTGCCACCGACATGTCTACAGTCAAAGCAGATGTGGCAGCGATCAAATCAGACCCTAATTTAAACCTTATAACAGCAATTTACACATCATGAGCTGGTCATATATAAATAGCACTGACACACAATATCTCAACAGAAATACCCTGGAGCTTGTCAGTAAAACCACTGAGAACGACCTTAGTGGATTGATTGGAATGACAGGTGTGACGCATTATATAAACAAAGACCATATTGATGTTTATGAGATTGATGAGGACATCCGGATATTGATCAGTGGCACGTTGTATCATGATCCAGATAAAGAAGTCTTGATCTTACACCACACCAATAAAAATATGCAAAACACCGGCACGGTTGAATCACCGAGCTATAGCAATCCACCAAACAATCAGCTTAGGTCTGCTTTTTCCATTGCCGGAAATGCGAGCGATCCAGCTAATTACTACTATGGTGTGACAAGAACCAACACATTCGCCGGTACATCCACCAACTCGACAGGCACCGGTTTGTTTTTCGTGGGTGACAGAGTGTCCAACTGGCACCCGGGTGATTCTGCCATTGCTGCCGGAGGTGGAAACGCGCATTTTATCGGAAGAGGCGGAGTGATCAATCTCTCTCGACCAATGAACATGAACTGTGATTTAGATGTTGTTGGTACTGCATGGAAAGGTACAACAAATGGACTAGAATGGAGAAACAATTTCGGAACAGCTAGTAGTTCATTTGATGGTAAACTTGCCGACTATACTGTGTTGTTACCTAGCTTCACTGCAAAATTCAATATAACCAGTGGATCCATAGGTGAAGTTATCAACCAAGGCGCTATCGGTTACCACACACTCCGTGATTTTGACACATCAAGCAATATAGGTGATTACGATGTAGGTACTGACGGTCAAAAATCTGAAAATTTCCGGGAATGGGAGGTGGTCAACTCTGGTACTGGTTCGAGTGTCCGGCACATGTGGCGTAACACGAGAGGGTCAAACGGTCAGCGTGGTGTGCTGGTCACCAAGAAGGAAGTTTCGTACAACTTCATCGATGTGAATCGACAAGCAATTGACAGTGTCAAATTGTACAGCATGGACACACCATCATCTTTTGCTAAACATGCGATATTCCTGGCTGCTGACTCCACCGGTGGTGCTGGATTCTCTTCATCCTCCGATTCGCAAATCACACGAGGAGTCACCAACTCAAATGGTGACAGGGTGTATGATTACACCACCCCGGAGATTTATCAAAAAACGGCAGATTCCACCGGACACATCGCGACGTTTGAAGTTGTTACAGGTGTACAGATCAAAGAGTATGTGGCTCAAGACGCGGATGGTGCAACTGCATATGGAATATATCTGCAGAACGGTCAATGGAGAGTGAGTAGTTCTGATCTCACCAAGGTAGAATACAGCGATTGGGATACTGATAGATTTAGTAGATTCTACAAGGTGGACAGAAGATCAAGCTCCAATACTAATTCAGATGATTTTACATTTTGCTTTTGTTCATATAATCATATGCTCGCATCCAACACACAGATGCTCAAAGGCATCGGAGAGTTAGAGGTCGATTGGTTGATGTTTTCGGATCGCTCGTTAACGCAAACAAGCAAAGCGTCTGTGGATGCTTATACAGAGATTGATTCCCCGGGTAAATTTTATGATCGAGCTAAATCACATCTATATGACAATTACGCTGGAGAGTTGGATACAATTGTTGATATCAGCGGAAACACGATCGCAGCTGGATATAAAAATGTTGTTGTAACAAACGATTCACAAGCCTCCGTGTTCACATACCAAAAGAACACAACGAGCGATCTGACAGGCGCGACTGGATTGACTGTGACAGCTGTTGGAGACGGTACACCAAATAGCTCCCACCCTGCTAGTAAAATAATAGATGACAGCATCGAGACCAATATTGATAAGTGGTTGGTATCTGATCCTGGTAGCAACAGTGGTGTTCAAATAACAGGATTCGACAGCTCGTTGGTAACAAGTCTCAAAATAACTAGTGCAGATATACAAACAAGAGATCCTGCTAGTTACGAGCTGTACGGGTCAAACGACGCGAGCAACTGGACATTGATAAGCAGTGCCGATATAAAGAGGTTCACAGCCAGAAAACAGACAAATACATTTTATTTCAAAAACACAGAAAGATACACTAGTTACAAAATAATTTTTCCCACACGTGTTGACACAAGTCAGACTATGCTAGCAGTACAAGAGATAGAACTTGTTGGTGTAACACTCGAAGGTACAATTACAGTCAAAGCGGAAACGTACACCGGAAACATAACCACAACCGGTGGCTCGATCACACTGCAAAGTGGAGCTCAGATTGTCGGTACATATGGTGATGTTAGTGTGTTACCATACACATTGACAAACATTGAAGCGGGTAGCACAGTACAATTGTACAATGTTGAAGCTGGTAGTGAAACAGAGATTGCTAACTTTGTTGTGGGAGGTACATCCGGAACGTTGACATCCACCGGTACATACGAGAACTCGAAAGCAGAACCAGGCGATGAGATTAGATTGCGTGTTACGTGTCAATCAGGCGCTCAAGCGATGCTACCGTATGAAGCGTTTGGTGTGGCACAATCCTCAGGTATAAGTTTCAAAGTGAATCAGCAGGCAGATACTATATACAATAGTAATGGTATTGATGGAAGCGGAACTGCGATCACGGAAGATTTTACTGCAGATTATACAAACTTACAAATTGATTCAACCGAAACAGATGGTGTAGTGACTGTGCAAGAGATTTACGCGTTCTATGCATATATTGTCACAACTACACAGGGTATACAAAATTTCTTCGGAGCGATAACACCAGTGGATTCGATGAACTATCGTATCAACACCGGTGTGGTGAATATTAAAATTCAAAACACGACAGACACAGACACCATACTCAAAGGAGGGAGATTGTACAGAGATGATAACACCAGTGTGATTGACACGAGTAGTGGTACGGGCGCCGGCTCCGGTAGCTTCACACACGACACAGGTTTTCTGTTACAATATATCGCACCACAGGTGGAAGCCGCGATTGGTAATCAAGTGGCTAGTGCGACTGACATGAGTGTGGTCAAATCAGACGTACAAGCAATCAAAAACAACACAAGCGTGATACCTGGCTTGTTGTAAGCATAAATATTTACGATGACAACAGAACATAAAAATTTAGAATATTTAAAAGGTCGATTTGAAGATGGAGATCGTCCCACTGGTGATGATTTCGCACGATTGATTGACAGTTGTCACAACACTCGACACATAACAGACACAACCATAACTGGTATGTTGAGTGTACAAGGTGTAGTAACTACAGATACAACTATCAACGGACGTGATATATCCGCTGACGGAGCCAAGCTAGACAGTGTTTATAATGATGTCAACACTCTACGTTCAACCTGGGAGGAGAGTGATGAGATACAAGGTGTCTCTGACCGGGTGACATTGATAGAAAACGTCAGTTCAACATGGAATGCGACAACATCTGTGGTGGCAACGAACAGCGCTGAATGGGCCAACCATACCAATGTTGACACAATATTGACCGAGTTGTCTGATGTACGCACCACTGTTGATACAAATAGTGCGGAATGGGCCAATCAAACCAATGTTGACACAATATTGACCGAGTTGTCCGACGTACGATCCACGGTTAACACCAACAGTGCAGATTGGATAATTGATATCGATACAAACACAGACACAAACAAATTGACTGATCTGTTGGATGTTGACATAACATCAGTTGAAAACAATGACGTGTTGAAGTATAACACTGCGGACAACACTTGGTATGCGGCTAGAGATTTACATGGAGAGGGTCAACATGTTGACACGTTTGTTGAGCTACATGACACACCAGTTAGTTATGATAGTGGTAATCCAGGAGAGTATGTGACAATCAAACCAGGAGGAGGTGGGTTGATGTTCAGTTCATTATTGAATGATATTGAGTTCAATCGGTTGAGAGATGATTTTACAGATATTGAGACAGTAGTAGAGAACAACAGTGGAAGTTGGGCCACGGCACACAGCTGGGGTGACCATTCACAAGCTGGATATATAACCAACTACAACGAGACAGATCCAATTTTTACAGCCCATGTTGCTAACAACATAACACAAACAAACATTGACAATTGGACCGCGGCACACAACTGGGGTGATCATGGTGCAGCTGGGTATGTGACAGACGTGTCAGACATAACGTCAGCCCTGGTGAGTAACAGTGGTAATTGGGAAGACACATACACACATGTCAAAGCTGTTAGTTCCAATTGGGCTGTGCTGGATAGTAACGGTGTGTTGATGGAAGGCCAAATTCCGGAGCTGAGTATCACACAAACATACACAGTACAAAATCCAGAAGAAGTCGCGACCCTGAACCCAGCTGAAGGTATACAGCGTGGAGACATTGTTATAGTGACAAGTACATACGACAATTTAATTGCTAAAACTGATACACCTGCAGGTACATACAACTCATCAACAAAAGCATATTCTGGTTACAGCAAGCTTGCCAAGCCGGATGCATACGTGACGAGTGTGAATGATCAGTCTGGACACGTTGAGTTAGTGTCAGACAACATATCTGATGTTGATAATGACAACAAGTGGATGACAGTTGCAGAGAAGCAAACCATCGAACAACTTGATGATACATATATTAACGTCACCGGTGACACAATGACGGGTGACTTGGACACAACCGCCAGGTTATTGTCTGGTGGTATAGATTTAAGAGACACTTTTTGGGTGAGAGGCGATAATCTAGCTGCGATTGGTACCTTTATGGTTGATGGTGTAATGAATGCTAGTTCATACGCGACAAAGAACACAGCCGGAGACATTGTGAATGGTATAACCAAGGATGTTAATGTTGGTGGTAACATATTACACATTGTGAATGGTATAATTGTAGGAGTAACAGATGAAACATGAGTCAAGAATCTATACCAACAAAACCACTGAGCGCATTTTATAGTACCAATTTAAATCCTATAGTAGACTCCTACGAGAAGCTCGCGACTCGTATAGCATACACACTCGGCTATCCGCAGATAAACATAGAAGCACACCAAAATCAAGTATTTGAAAATATCAGCATCGCGATCGAAATGTTCAGCAAGTTCGCTGGTTACACAGAAGAGCTCTTGACATTCAACTCTCGGTTGTATGAACCTGGTAAAGGTCTTCGAATGGATGTTTTGTTTACTGCAACAGAGCAACTCAAAACATCAACACCAAGTGATGATGTGGCTACATTAGATACAGATTTATATGAGGTAGGAAAAAGTACAATAGGTGAAAGCCCTAAGAACTTTGCAGTATCATACAAAGATGGAAATCCATCGATGAGAGGTTATGATTACTTGACTGACAATTACAGAAAGGTTATAGACCTTTTCGCGTTTGAAGAGGGTAGTAGTAGTGGTATAAATACATTATTCACATTAGAGCAAACATTAGCACAACAAACATATTTTAGTTATGCCTTAGGTAAATATGGTTTTGACTTGATAAGTTGGTTTACGATGAAAAATTGGCTTGACACACGAAGAAAATTGCTATCACAAGACTACTACTATAGATTTGATGATCGCACACAAACAATGTTTCTAACACCTGAGCCAGGTGGTGGTGCTAGGAGGACGCACTTTTATGGTATTG
>Ga0102812_10002598_pt1 | contig 12136 bp, 10 predicted proteins | sample ColrivemetaGS713_FD_79334 | JGI IMG/M metagenome (GOLD analysis project Ga0102812, IMG submission 79334) | Estuarine microbial communities from the Columbia River estuary - Flood tide ETM metaG S.713 | ecosystem: Environmental > Aquatic > Marine > Intertidal zone > Estuary | place: USA... | reverse complement strand
TCAGCGTAGTAAATTGGGCCAGCGATGAAGACTGATTAGCACCGATGATCTCGCCGCGAATGCGTTTGATCTCATCGGAAATGGTTTCACCGATTCCTTTCCACACCTCTTGAGCTGTGCGGCCTGCGCGTTCAGCGTCTTCTGCCGCCTGAATCCAAGGCGAGTTAGCTCGTGCGATGTCTGCGCCGTTTGCTGTGTACCTTGCTGCCTCGCTTGCTGCTGATGCTGCTGCATTGGATGCTGCGGTCAATCCGCCCATGGCAGACGTGACACCGCTAAGACCGGTTTGAAGTTGCGTCAATGCGCTTTGCACCTGTGGGCTTGTGATCACCTCGGTGTACAGCCTGATTTGCGCTTCAGCCTCGGCCACAAAGTTATCGATGGTCGATTGCGACACGGCAGAAGAAAGCGCGCCGCCGGTTGCGATGGCCTGCAACATGGGGGCGATGATCTGGTTCGTGAACGACTGGCTAATTTGTTCAGCAACACCGCTAGCCAAAGCGTTGTTAAACCCGTCAATAACAATGTCGGAGAGCTTCTTGCCTAAGTCCTCCTGAGAGATGCGACCGGTCAGCCCCTCCTGCAACACGTCAGCAATTGCACTTGAGCTGATGCCAGCAGATTCAAGCAACTGGTTTTGCAAGTCCGCAAACGTTGGGCCAAGGGTGACAAGCGTTTCAAACGCTTGGCGTCCTGCCTCGGTCGTGATGTCAAGCGATGTGGTCAGCTCGCGGAATGCGCTAGCACTGGTTGGCAAAGCAAGACCCAGACCTTCCAACGAAGTGCCAATCAGGCCAAGCGTCTGACGGGTGCGCTCACCTACCGAGTAGAACGATTCGTAGAAAGACTGGGTAGCACTGTTGAATTCCTCTAGCCCGCCGAACTGTTGAACGAGTTGATCTGCAACGATGGCACGGTCAATGCCAGGAGCTGTTCTGAAGCCGCCGTTCAGCTTCTCTAGGAAAACGTCAGCGCTCTTGGTGAACAGCGACAGCGAACCACCCAACAAAGTAAATGTCGTGTTGACAGACTCAAGCTGAGTCGCGGCGCGTACAAGCGTTTCACTGTAGCCCTCGCCGACTTGCTGGATTGACTCAAGACCGGGGATGATCGATTGGGCCAACTTGTCGAATTCAGCACCGAAAACAGCGGCCAACTTCTCCTGAATTTGCTCGCCCGTAAGTCCCCTCAGATCAACCTTGCCGATGTCAACAATGTAGGACTCAAGAGCAGCATTGATGCTGTCCGTACGCAGGCCAAACACTTGGCTGGCAGACAGAATGCTGTCGCCCATGTTCGTGAAAATCTGAGTGAACTGGCGGGCAAGCTCTGCGTCTAGTGCGCTAAGAATGGTGCTGTTCGTTGTGCTGGTTGTGATCCCGAAAAACTTGCGCTTGGTTTGTATGTCTGCGTAATAGTTGCCTTGAAAGCCGATATCCTGGATATCGCCAAAGCTCTGAGGTCCACCAAGAATGCCGCTTCCCTGGAGAGTTGTTTTCTTTCCGAATAGCTTCGTTACAAGGTTGGCAAGAATCCCGCCGAAAGGGCCAAGCGCTTCTGCGCCGGGACGGAGCAATTTGCTTATCCCGGTGTCAGAAACACCGGTTTGTATAGAGCTTTCGAGCTTGGTTATTTGGCCGTTACGCAGCAGAAGGTTTGTGACACCAGCAAATGCGGCCTCAATGTTCTTCAGGCTGGACGCCATTTGTGCGCTATAGCGCAATCCCAGACGCGAGGTGTCTGCCAGTAGTTCGATACTGTTTTCAATGCTGGCGCTTTTGCCAGTTGGATCGCCGAAGACAGTTCCTGTGCCTTGATTTGTGACTGGAGCAGAACTGCCGCCGCTGATTCCGTTAACAGAGATGCCAAGCTGCGCCAGTGTTGCGGCCATGGCAATCATTCGCGGGATGGCCGTGTAAGGGTCGCCAAGGCCCTGGTTAGCGATTGCGGTGATGCCGGTCGCAACCGCAAGTGCAGATTGAGCGACAGCCAGCGCTTGGTATCCCTTGCTGCCTTCTGCAAACATGCCTTTGGCAGCGCCAGCAATGTCCGTGTACAGACCAAGCTGCCCCTCTAGCTTTTGGTTCTCTATCTTGATTACTTCGACAGAGCCCTTGCCGTACTTCTCGATTGCCGCCTGCCGAGCTTTGTCGGCCTTCTGGTTCAGGTCGGCTAGCGTCTTTGTGCCGAGAATCAGCTTGTCAATGCCCTTTAATGCGCCATTGAATAGGCCATCAATGCGGGCGGTGTCGAGTCTGTTGATGTACGACTGAAAATCATCGAGCGCCTTTTGTCCGGCCTTTGAGTCATAAACAAGTTTATTGTTGGCTGTCTCTGCGCTAGCGCGGCTCTTTTTCGCTTCTGCAAGCAAGCGTAGTGCCGCCGCCTCTTTTTGATACTTTTCAGTTAACGCGCCAGAGAAATCGATGTCTTGCGCGAGAACGGCAAGCCGGTCCTTAGATTTAGCCAACTCAGAAAGTTTGACAGCCTCTAGATCTGCAATCTGATCTTTTGTTTTTCCGATTGCCGCTGCGGCTTCGTTTTCTTTCTCGATCTGCGCATTGATCGAATCGGTGGATTTGGTGATGGAAGCAACCAGGTCGTCATAAGCCTTGCTGGACGCTTTTGCTGCATCTTCCTGACGGCGCAGGAAATCTTTTTCAGCTTCGGCTTGGTTGATCGTTTGGCCCAACAATTTGGCCTGTTCTAAAGCGGCCTCCTTGATTGACCTGGCGCGGCCAGACAATGCCCCCTTAAGTTCCTCCTGAAGACGAACCGCCGCCTTCTCGCCTTCGTTCAGCTTGTCGGCAGCAAGGCCGCGTTCTTTCAGCAGATCAAGATAGATTTGTTCCTGTTGGGTGCGGGCCTTCAGGTTGGTGAGTTCTGAATCTCCAGCAGACGATGAAGCGCCTTTTGGCGTCTTTGGCTCGTACTTCTTGTTGATCGCAGCAGAGAAGTCGTCTCGCTCAGATGCGGAGATGCCACCTTTTCGGAAGCTTTCTTGAACTGCGGCTAACTCTTTTGTCTTGGCAAGCTGGTCGCCCAAATACTTGGAGCGGAGTTCATCGGCTTGAACGCCAACCTTGAGCGCTGCTGAGCGCTCGCTTTCCAGAAGCGCTGATTTGCCCTCAAGCTTTATGCGCTCATTGATGGCGTAAAGCTGTTGTTTCAGCTCCTCAGTGGCGCGACCATCACGGATGCCGACGCTTGCATTTCTGCCTTGTCGCTGCTCGATTTGCGCTCTTAGCGATTCGGCTTGCTGCTGCAATGTTTCGCCGCGACCAATACTTAAGGCAGCGTCGAATGCGCCCTTAGTTGCGTCTTTAATTGCAATCCACCCGCGCTCAATCAGGCCAAGATTCTGGAGAAGCTGCGGCGTGCGGTCGCTCAGTGCAGCGTTGTAGGCTTCCTGGGCAAGCTTGGCAGCTTCCGTGGCCTTGCCTTGGTCTTCCAGCGCCTTGATCTGCTCATACAGCGAGCGCGTCAGGAAGTTGGTGGATTCGTTGAGGGCAAGGCTTGCTTTAAGCGGGTCTTTGGCGAGGTTGGCGAAATTCTTTGCAACCGTCTCGACAGCATCGCCACCAGCGCGCTCGAACTCGATGGCTGAGGCAGTGAAGCGCTGCAAGCTGTCAGCACCCTTGATACCAGCGTTTGCAAAGATGTTCAGGGCTTCAGCGGCCTTGCCTTGCGTGGCCCCGCTGAATTGGTCGATTCGGGCCGAGATGTCCGCAAGTTGACCGGCAGTAACACCTGCAGCGTTACCGGTGAGAATCAGTGTTTTCTGAAACTCGCGCTGTTCTGCTGCTCCTTTTTCAAACGCGAACATGAAGCCTGCGCCAGCAGCGGCAGCAACAGTGAACGGGTTAACCAGACCGAGGATGTAGCCGCCAAGAGCACGCGCAGCATTGCCAGCGCCGCCGAACACGTCCTTGAGCTGTCCGCCTTGCTGGAGCAGCACAGTCAAAGGCGCTTGCCCACCCTGTAGGCTGGTGATGATGTCAGTAAATTGGGCCGGTACTGTGCGCAGCGCTGCCGCAGTTTGTCGCGCAGTTTGGCCGTAGCTGTTTAAGGCGCTGTTGCCAACAACAAGTGATTTGACGTAGGCGTCATTTTTCTGCCTGGCACGATCAAGCTCGTCCAGCAGGCCGGAGAATCTTTGAGGGTCTGCGCCACGATTCGAGATGCGCGCTTCATCAAGTGCGCGCTCTCCCTTTACAGCTGCTTCAGTGAGCGCGATGCGGCGCTTGAGTGACGCCTCAATACGGCTATCAACAGACTGTTGTTTCTTGGCCGACTCTTCCGCAGCGGTGCCGACATTGGCAAGTGCCTTCTCGGCCTTTTTGCCAGATTCTTCAATCGACTTTGACGCAGCCGCGCCAGCAGCTTCGAGCTTCTTAAAGCCCTGCACTGCCGGGTCGGCATTAAGCGCTACCTCGGCTTGTATCTTTGCGTTTTCGGTCATTGAATCACCAATGAAAAAGCCCCTCGAAAGGGGCTATTTGTTTTGCTTTGCCATGACGTTCAGGGCCTCAGATTCCATGACTTGGATGTCATCGAATAGCTGATCCCATTCGTCAGATGTTTTGGCAAGTCGGTCTAGCAGCGGATAGATGGATGCGTAGTCGAGGCCAGTCGCGCCAGCCATGCCTACGCGCCATTGGGTTGAGACCCTTTGAAATAGCTGGAATGAAGGCCAGTTTTCGGGCCATATCTCTACGGTTGTGGCCGCGCTTGCGCGCCCGACCAATTCGATGAAGGCATTGCTTGTAGATGGCGCTTTCCCGGCCCCGAAAAGCGCTGCAATGCCTTCTTTTAGTTTCCCCGGCGACCAGACAGAACGGCGGTCCAGTAATCCTCACGGAGAGAATCAGTCAGGGCAGGTTCTGTGTTGCACAGGTCGATGAGGCTATCCACGTTCAGAGGTTCCTTGCGGTCCCACTCGTGGATCATCTTGAGCAGCGTTTCAGCGAACACTTCGTTTGCCGCAGTAATCAGCTCGACCATTGAAGGATCGGCTGATTGGGATTCGTTTTTATCTTTTGCGAATGCTCGCAATTCATCTTGCAACTTTGCGGCCTGCATCCGGTCACGGTAGTAATACTGAACAGTCACACGGTCTTCGCTGCCGTCAAGGCGCTTGAACTTGGCAACATGCTTGAATGTTTTAGGCGCTTCTTTAGCTTGGGTAACTTTTGCTTCTGTGCTCATGGCATTGCTTTCTTTTGTGGTTAAAAAGACCCTTCCCGCATACGTTCAGGAGGGCGTGAAAAAGCCCGCCGCGATTTCTCGGGCGGGCGTGGCAACTGCTAGGCAGTCGATTAGGAGTAGCTGATGGTGCGGCCCAGCATGGAGAAGGCTGCCGTCACTTGGTTGACCTGGTTGGAGTTCATTTGCGGAACGTCAGACACAGCCATGTAACCGTAGCCATAGGAAGCTGCACCGCTAGCCAAGGCCAGTTTGAATGCAACTTTCTTGCTTGTGCGGCTGATGTTCAACATGGTCTTGTAGTTCGCATTTGCTGGGTCATGTGCCAAGGTCAGGGTCACGTCAGCAGGGTTGAACCCGGTTGGAATGCGAACACCGTTGCGACGAGACAGAAGGTTCACCTCTGTATAACGAGGGTCACCGCCACTGGTGGCAATGGTCAGCACTTGAGGAATTTCAGTCCAAGCCGAAACCTTTTGAGCAGAACCAATACCTGTGCCAGCGGAATAGAAGGCCGTATCAGTGGTGTCAAAGTCCAACAGAGAGAAGGTGTCCGCCGTGAGTTGGTCAACCTTGAAGACGGTATCGGTCGCATCTTCCCAGCCGGAAGTAAGCAAGATCTCGTCATTGTCAGCATAGCCGTGCGCTACAGATGTGGCGACTGCCGGGCTGGCGTTTGTCAAAACCGTGATGGTTTTTGCCGATGCGAATGTTTGGGAGAAGTAGAACTTTGCTCCCTCGGGAAAATTAAAAGCCATTTGGATTTCCTTTCAGAAACGAAAAAGCCGCCCGAAGGCGGCGGATGGATGCCCGAGGTGGGCAACAAAAAAGCCGCCACGGTTTCCCGGAGCGGCTTACTTGGAAGGGCTTTGCCCTATCGGTTTGAGATCACGGCGAAGTCTTGCCGTGTACCTCTTAGGTTTGGTTCGTCTTCCTCGAAAACAGATACTGGGTCTGTCTCCGGTTTGGCATCAAATACAGTTGCAAGGCGCATCGCCGAGTCGATCTGCCACGCCAGCGTATCGGCTTGCACTCGCGTATCGGCCCACACGTTGATTTGGTACATGCTGAATGTCTTGTTCGGCACCAGCTTGTTAAAAGTCACGATGGGCCTACCGCCGATCTTTTGATACGTGACATAAGGCCGAGCCGTGTCCAGGCTTGCAAAGTCAGGAAACACACGCGGGCACTGCGCCGCCAAAACGGCGTATAGGTCAGATTCAGCCGACATAGCCGACCCTCTTTGCAAACTCTGCGGCCATGGCATCCAAAGCCTTTTTGCCGTGCGAAGCGATGGCGTTGCGCATGAATGGCTTGGCAGGAATGAACTTAGGAGATTTCAGTGTCAGGTAGTAGGCATCCTTAACTGCTTGAGATGCTTTGCGCGACGGCTTCTTACCCTTCACGCCCTTGCGCTTGGCTGTGTACCACTTGCCGTCTGAGCCTACATAGCTAACATAACGTTGGATGTGGCCGTACTCAACCAAGCGGCCATGTGGTGCCGTTTTTTGATTCCAACTAACGTGATAAACAGCGGTAAGAGACTTGCTTTTCTCTGGGCTGAAAGCTTGGTAAATGGAGCGCTCAAGGTTGCCGGTTTTCTTTCCAATGGCCTGAACGTTGCGCTTTGCTTGGTAATAGATAACTTGCACTCCGGCCTGGGCTGCAGGACGAACAGCACCCTCTACCTTTGCTGTCGCGCTTTGAATGAACTTTTGCAGGCTAGCCCTATCAAGGCCCATCGTGAACGTGAGTGAGTTAGCCACCGTTGACCACCTCGCAAACCAGGTCGGTGTAGTCCTTTGCGCCAATGTTTGGCTTGACATTCTTTATTTGGTACACGGTGGACCCATCCACGACGCGCATGGCCGATGTGATGTCGCTGCGGAATCGGATCCTTATGCTCACGCCGGATATTGATGTCTGTGCGTCTGCGGAAATTGTTTCAAGCGACTTCAGCCCGGTCGGATACCTGATATCGGCCCAAATAGGAGGAGGAGAAATGTCAGACCATGCTTCAATTGGTTGACCAACTGAGTCCTGGGTTGAACTTCTTTGCTGTATGGCGACTGGCCTATTGAAATCTCCAATGTTTGCCATCAGACACCCCACACCTTCACAGTATCAAGCAGAGCATTCACACCAATTGGCACACTGGATAGCTTCTTCTCTGTTGCCTCTTGGCGGTTTTCGTACAGGTGCCCGACCAGCAGCATCAGCGCAGCCTTGACAGCTGGGTCAAGCGTTGTGCTTCCGGCCATGTAGCGGACGCGAACGACGTTTGCGGCCTCGTAGGTTGCGGGCCATTCAGAACCGGCAGCAGACATCGCCCAATGTGATAGGCCGTAGTTATCAAGCGCGTAAGCAGTGCTTGCCAGCGTTTGTTCTATGGCAGCTTCGTCAACATAGATGATGCTGACAATCGAAGATGCTGGAGCGAGTGGCAGGCTGATTGCTCCGCATGGGAAGCCGTCTAGCGCTACCTCTACCTCTTGCTCACCAATTGCATTGCCTGTGTAGTGCTGCGCGTAAGCCATTGCTGCAAACAGGTACGCGGAGATCAAAGAATCATCAAAGGCATGATCCACACGAAGGTGGGCCTTCAGCGTTGGCATGTCTATGACTGCCTCAGCGGGAGTGATGATCTTGTGGGCCATGGTGTTCAGACGTAAAAAAAGCCTGCACGCAGCAGGCTTGGTTTTTGTTTGCTTTGTCTAGCGTCTAACGGCGGTTTGCCGGTTTGTCGTTCGCGTCTTGTTATTTAGAGCGTCGGCACGCTTCATTTGTTGGGATGTAACCCTCCCGGCCAATGAGCCAACAACAACTTGAGGCGCAGGAACAAACTTCCCAGCAAGAACCAGGGTGAAAAGGTGGCCGATCATGCTTAAGCGGCCATCATCAATGAATTGATCGTGAATCTTGTCTGCAGCGTTGCCCCATTTGTGAAGCCAACACGCATATATCGCCAAGACGGAAGAAAAGTGATTTCTGCAAATTGACCCCCACCAGTTACGGCAGCAGTTGCAACGCTTTTTGCCCTGCGCCAGTTGGTGTTGTCGCGAGAGTATTCGACCCAAAGCGTTCCAGACTGGTCAGACTCTGCCGACACCCGAACCTCTTTGGCGTATGTCGCAGCGTTTGCCATGGCCGTGGCGGTCGCTGTCACTGTCAAATCGCGGCTTGTGCCTGTGAAAGTGGCATTTGCAGCCAGCACAGTAGAGCTGTCGTCATACCAGATGCCAGCACCAGCCACAAACCCAGCGCGAACAACAGCGGCAGCAAGGGTCGCAGTGACCGACCCGCTAACTGGCTGTGTGCCGCTAATTTGAGCGCCTGGTATTGGCTCTGTTGCATAAGTGCCCGGTATCAACGTCCAGACTTGTGTGCCGCTTGTCCATGCGGTGGCGCGAATACGGAAATACTTAAGTGCGTTTACTGACAATTCCCACGCGTATGCGGGAGCGGCTCCCAAAACACCTGTTGTTGTTTCGATGGTGTTTGCGTTTGAGCGAATCGCCTGAACTGCAAACCAATTGCCGTCGGTTCCGTTGGTGCTGTTAAGTGAGCCCTCAAACGTGCAGTTCACGCCAGCGAACGTGCCAGAGCAGTGAATCATTAGGTTAGAGAAGCGTTCTGTTAACGCAAATACTGTGCTTGTAGCGCTTGTAACGTTGCCGACGATTGGCGCATAACTCGCGGGCTTGCTGGCGACCTTAAGCCGCCCCTCTTCATCCAGGTTGAGGGTGTTTAGGTCGCCATCAGCAACGCTTGTTGTGTCTGCATCGCGGCGCTTGGCGAGCATGATCTGACCGGGCGCGCCATCAACAAACGGCGCGTTATGGAGCCCGATAGTTCCAGCAACAGTAGATAGAAGCGGCTGAAGCGCGGCAAGGCTTGTTTCTGTTGCTGCGCCAGATGGAAGCGGAAGTGATGCGGCTGAAACTGGTTGTGTTGCCTGCCAGAATGTCCCGGTAACAGCCTGAGTTGATGGGAAGTTGCCAACAGAAACTGGAACGGCAGAAGCGCGAAGCTGTGCGTCGGTCAATCCTGTTTGTGTGAAGCTGACTGGTATGGGAGAAGCGCGCAGTTGTGCATCTGTCAACCCTGCCCAAGTAAAACTAACCGGCTGTGTAGCCTGGTAGAACGTGCCGCTTACTTGGAGCGCAGTAGCGCGAAGCTCTGCATTTGTTAGCCCTGGTTGCTGCGCCTGAACAGCAGCGAGCAATGATGCGAGCGTTTGTTGTGTTGCTGGCGTAATGTCCACACCAGAAGCATCGACAAGCATGTTTCTAGGGAACTTAACGCCGCCAATTTCTTTGGCAGCAATATCAAGGCTCGCAAGGTCGCGGTCTCTTGTGAGAATGTTGTCTGCCATCAGTGTGTCTGCCTATTTGTTACGCGCTTCGGTGGTGCTGAATAGATGTTCCCAGCCAAAGAACCGAGCACCGTAGATAGCGTGCCGTTTGATGCCCTGCCGCCACGGATGGAGGCTGTGACGGTTATCTGAGCGCCTTGGGCAGTTGCTACTCCGCCCGCAGAAGATGCTGCGCCGCCTTGAATTGATAGCGTCGCCTGGATGGCCGCGCCTTGAGCCACTGAAGCGCCACCGCCTACAGCGAAACCTCCATAAATTGACGCTGTGACGGTTATCAACGCGCCAGAAGCAACCGAACCAGCGGGGCCAATAACAATTGAATTGGTGGACGTGCCACCAAGGACACCATCTTTGAACCACTGGCCGTTTAATGGGTACGTACCGTCAGGTGCGCCAGTCAGCGTGCAGGAACTGTCTTCATTTAGAACAAAGGTTCCAGAGCCAGGAGTGGAGCTAGGAACCCAGCGAAATTCCGAAGCAGCATCACCAGGGAGAACGACATGCTGATAAAGCGGCGCCGCACCGTGGACGCCTGTAGATGGAACCTGATCGCCTCGGACCCCGTGGCCCGCGTAGGCGGACGAAAGCCAGCCGCCACTTACCAGTTCGGTCGAGTCTGAAAGCCAACTCACGTTGCAGCCTTACGCGGCATGCGCCGCTGTCCGCCAGCTTCCTCCCAGTCAATCGCGTAGGTCGCCCCTGAAACTAGGGCCGCATCGGTTGTGGTGAAAATGCCGGAACCGTTTGTTGACAAGCCTGTTTTAGTTAGAACAAGTGCACCGGTCGAGATGTTGTAGAAACGAACATAAGCAAGCGATTGACTCGCTGCAACTGTTCCGTTGTTTCGCTTTAAGACTTCACTTGTAAACGTGCCAGAAGCAACCCCGCCAGAAGCAGAGCCGCCAAACATTGAAACTGTTGCAATCAGGCTAGCACCTGAAGCGGTTGAGCCGCCACCTACTTCATCGTCTTCTGAAATTACATCCGAAGTAAACGACCTGCCGCCAAAACCAACACGGTTAGCAGCGGTGATGGTTCCATCAGACAGGCTGCCGAGTGCAATTGCGGAGCCGTCAAGCGTGGCGCTAAATGCGCTCCCAATAATGGAAAAAGTCAGCGTGTGGCTAGACCTCTCACCTACGTTAAGCGCGTTGTTGACAGACGAACCTATCTGAGCAGCGCCGCCCCAAGATTCGGATGTGTTCGACCTGCGATAAACACCAATACCGCCAGCGCCTGGGCCAAATAGCAGTTGATACGCTGCGCCAGTTGATGTGTCAGCACGCAAAAGCAGGATCACCTGCCAGTTGTCAGCGTTTGGCGTGAATTGAAGCGTTACTTTCTGGTCAGCGCTTGCTGTCGATGAGCTATTCGTGTGCAGCGTTGGGTCTGCCGCTTGCATCGTGACCTTCGACCCGTCCAGCGCGACAGCACCAGGAGCCGGGGCAACAAATGCACTTGGGTGGTACTGCCAAACACCGCCCGTTGGTGATGCTGTGCTGCCGTTTAGGTCGCCTGTTCGATTGAATAGGTCATTAAGGTTTTGAGCCATTGCGTGCCCTTAAATCTTCAGCGCGAAGGGCGCAAGCGTTGAATGCGGGAAAAACACCGCTAATCCGTAATCAGGGACTTGGTAAATCTTGTAGCGATACGACACAGAACTAGGCGCAGTCCCGGACATCGTTGATTTGGTCATCGTCCATGAATAACGCGATTCGTAAGTACCAGCGCCGCCACCTGCTGTGATCGCAGAAACGTCAAGCTCGTAGATGCTTTGCCGGTCTGTTGCGTTGTGATTCCAAATCGCAATCTTGTTTGTCGCGGATGAGTACCAGGCCGGGGCACCCTCTTGCGTTGTCCCGCTACTTACAACATAGGTAGGGACAACGCCCGTGATGTCGAAATACTCAATCACTCCCGTGTCAAAGTTGTATCTAACACCGCGATCAATAGTGCGGGTAGGATTCAGCGCAACGCTTGATGTGAACAAGTAAGCCCAGCGTCCAACCTGAACAAGCGGCATTGACTCCAGGATCTGAAATCCTGGGCCTGGGTTGTCAACGACACGAGAACAGGTCTTTGTTGACGGCTCCCAAATGAAAAAGCCGTATCTGTACCCACCACCAACCAGCGTGACAAGGTGACGATCTGTCACAGAGTCATAAAGGCTCATCGTCCCTTCTTTGAGTTGGTGGTTTGCCTGGTCTGTAAATCCAATGTTCGTACCAAGCCCAGCAGACTGGATGTTTGCTCGCGCTCCCATTTCACGAACCACTTGCAAGCGGTCTTCGGTGAACGATGGCTCAAACACCCACGAATGAGTGAATAGGTCGTATGTTTTGCTGACAGCGAAGAAGTAATCAATTTGCCGATTAACTCCAACCTTTGAGCGAACATCTTGCGAGCCGTAACGATGGTCCACAACAGGCTTCGAGACTGCCGCCGCATACGGTTGATCTACAGGGTTTGGCAGTTGGTCAAGTGGGCGGAAAAAGTTGCCCATGAAAAGACCGGAAGGCAATGTGTAGTTGCCGAGGCCGTCGATGTAGTTTGGCG
>Ga0102812_10002589_pt1 | contig 12150 bp, 8 predicted proteins | sample ColrivemetaGS713_FD_79334 | JGI IMG/M metagenome (GOLD analysis project Ga0102812, IMG submission 79334) | Estuarine microbial communities from the Columbia River estuary - Flood tide ETM metaG S.713 | ecosystem: Environmental > Aquatic > Marine > Intertidal zone > Estuary | place: USA: Columbia... | reverse complement strand
TAGTAAATATTATTTTTAAGGTTGAAACATCTGTTGGTGATGGGTATTGGCAAGAGTTAGGTAGCATTAAAAAGTCAAGAGATATAGCAAATAAGAAATATGATGATGGAAGTCAGCCTTTTGGTCATAGATTTACAGTAGATGTTAGTCAATTAGTTTCAAATGAACTTTCTTATAGTTTATGTCCAATAAATAAAGGAACTTGGCAAAGTAATTATTATGGAGGTATGAATGGTGGATTAACAATGCAAGATAATGTACTTAGTGGTACAGGTGCAATGGGCGACCCAATAAGCAGGTATAATGTTTCTAGGAATGGAACTTTTAGGAGATTAAAAGTAACACCATACTATGAAATAATAAATAGTGATAAAGCATTATACGGAGGATCAAATCTTTTTAATGGTAATGATATTTTTAGTGATGATATTCCCATGCATGATTTTCCTCAATCAATAGAAATAATTATTCGTCCTTTATCATTAACAATTCTGAAATGTGGTGATTAGATGGCAAAAATAACAGCAATGGTATTAGTTGGTGGACGAGGTACAAGGTTAAATGAAATAACTAAAAAAACAGCTAAACCAGCGGTTTCTTTTGGTGGGAAATATCGTTTAATTGATTTTGTTTTAAGCAATATTTCAAATTCTAATATTTCAAGTGTTGGATTGGTAACGCAGTATGAACCACATGATTTAATGAAATATATCGGACGTGGATCAACATGGGATTTGGATGTAAACGATGGTGGTGTTTCTTTTTTAACACCATATACTACTAGTGATGGTGATGTATGGCAAAAAGGAACAGCAAATGCGATCTATCAGCATTATAGATTTATTGAGCAACAAGGGAGTGACCTTGTACTTATTTTAAGTGGCGATCATGTTTATAAAATGGATTATAATGATATTATTTCTTCGCATTTGGAAAGAAATGCAGAGATTACTGTAGCTGCTTTTGAGACTAAAAGTCATCCTGAAAGATTTGGGATCATAAATGTTGATGATGATTGTAATATCATCGATTTTGAAGAAAAACCTGCAGTACCAAAATCTAATTATGCATCGATGGGTGTTTATGTTTTTAATAGAGAAGTTTTAAAAGAATTGTTAACAAATTACGATAATAATTTAGACTTTGGGGGAGATGTTATTCCTCTTGCAATCAGACTGAAAAAAAGAATTTTTGCTTTCGGATTTAAGGGTTATTTTCGAGACGTTGGGACTGTTTCAAGTCTTTATGAAGCTAATATGGATTTGATTGATAGTCCAATGCTACTTAAACTTCATGAATATAGAAAGTTACCTGTATATACAAAGTCATCAAATTTACCACCACATCATATTGTTGATAAAAAAAGTGTTGCGAATTCTTTAATTAGTGATGGTTGCTTGGTATATGGAATATGTGAACATAGTATTTTAAGTGCAGGAGTATATTTAAAAGTTGATTCAGAAGTATATGATTCAATTATTCATGAAAACGTAATTGTTGGAAACAATAGTATTCTTCGAAATGTGATTGTCATTGAAGGTACTATCATTCCAAATAATATTGAACTTATCTTTGAAGAGGTTACAGTAATTGATATTGATTTCTTGAGAAAGTTTGGTGATTCTTATGAATAGAATGTTTGCAATTATTGATGCTACATTTAAAGATAATTTAGATTTGTTAACTTTACACCGCATGCCTGGGGCCTTGCCTTTTGCAGGTAAGTTTAGATTAATTGATTTTACGCTATCTAATTTAACGAATAGTGGTGTAACAAATGTTGCTATTTTTCCGTATGGAAATTATCGCTCTTTACAAGATCATGTAGGTAGTGGTAAAAGATGGGACTTAGATAGAAGAAGAGATGGTTTATTTATTTTGCCACCTAAAAACTTATATATTTTACCTGGTAAAATGATTACTTTTCAAAGAATGAATGAACATATTGAATTTATCAAAAGATCTACTCAAGAATATGTGATAATTACATCAGCTAATATTGTTTGGAATATTGATTTTAATGATGTATTGAAAAATCACCTTGATAAAGATGCTGATGTTACAGAAGTAGTTTATGAAAATATAAGATTAAAAACATTTTTGGTATCTAAAAAAATATTGCTTGAGTATATTGAAAGTTATGATTCACTTGAGTTTAGAACAGTTAGTGATTTGGTTGAAAAGGATACGAAATTAAATATAAATATTTATAAACACAGTACTTATACAAGAACAATTACGGATACATACAATTACTTAAAATGTAATCTAGATATGCTTAGATTTGATATAGGAATGAATATATTTAAAAAAGATAAACCAATCTATTCAAAAGAAAAAACAGCTCCACCAGCTAAATATGGAGAAAATGCAATTATTCAAAATTCAATGGTATCTAGTGGGTCCATCATTGATGGAACTGTTATAAATTCGATTATTGCTAGGGATGTTGTAATTAAAAAAGGTGCTGTTATTCAAAATAGTTTTGTAATGAGTAATTCGATTATTGAAGAAAATACATTTGTTGATTGTAGTATTTTAGATAAACAAACTGTAATCAAAGCTGATGTAGAAGTAATCGGGACATTAAAAATGCCGTATGTTACTCAAAAAGAACAAGTTGTAAATGAATTAAGAAAAATGAAAATATTACTTGTAGCTAGTGAAAGTTATCCGTTTATAAAAACAGGTGGACTAGCAGATGTTATTGGATCTTTATCTAGAAACTTAGCTAGAAAAGGAGTAGATACAACCGTAATTATCCCTTTATATAAAAAGATTAAAGAAACATTTACAGAGAGTATAAAAAGATTGTATTCAAAAATAGTTGTATACAATAAAAATAAATATAAAATAGTTATTTTTAGTTATAACTATAAAAAAGTTAAATATTATTTTATTGAGAGTTTTGATTTCTTCGATGAGGAAAATGTTTATGGGTATGAGAATGATGGAGATAGATTTGCTTTTTTCAATAAAGCTGTTGTTGAATTAATGGAAGAATTACCAAGGTTTGATCTTGTTCACATTAATGATTGGCATACAGGACTAATTCCTCTGCTTATAGATAATTCACCTGTTAAAGGTGTTAAGACGCTAATGACTATCCATAATATTGATTATCAAGGAAAGTTTAAAAACGAGATTATAAGAAGAGTTGGTATTGAAAATTTTATTTTTAAAGAGGAGAAAATTAATTTTCTTGAAATAGGAATAAATACCGCTACAAAAGTATCAACTGTGTCACCGACTTATAAAGAGGAACTAAAATATGAGTATTTTGGTAAAAATTTAACATACTCTCTTATTAATAGAGAACGAGATTTTTATGGTGTTTTAAATGGCATTTCAAGTTCATTTGATCCTGCTAGAGATAAACTAATATACCAAAATTATTCGTTTAATAGTTTCGATAAAAAAATCGAAAATAAACGTTTCCTTCAAGAGAAAATGGGGCTTGAAGTTAATGATGATAAATTTGTAATTGGTATGGTAACAAGAATAGTTGAGCAAAAAGGGTTTGATTTGATTCTTCAATCTTTTGATGAGTTACTTTTAAACCGAAATATACAATTTGTATTACTTGGTAATGGAAACAAGAAATATCATTATGAGTTAATCAAATTAGAAGCAAGATTCCCAAATCAAATTAAACTTAATTTAGGATATGATGCAACTGTACCAAACTATATATATTCAGGAGCAGATGTTTTCTTGATGCCTTCGAGACTAGAGCCTTGTGGACTTGGGCAAATGATTGCACTTAAATATGGGACACTACCAATAGTAAGACACACGGGTGGTTTAGCAGATAGTGTTACTAGATTTGATCCTTTGACTAAAAAGGGAAATGGATTTGTGTTTGATAATTATGATGCATATGAGATGAGAAACACTATTCAAATTGCTTATAATCTATTTAAAGATGAAAAAGTAAATTGGATGAAACTGATAAGTAGAGCTATGAGTGCTGATAATAGTATATTAAAAGCAGCTAGTAAATATATCGATTTATATAGAGTGATTATTGAAAACTAAAAAACACGGTAACGGTTTCATTCTTTAATTGGGAGCGTTATCGTGTTTATTTTGATATAATGAAGTAGATTAGGAGAGATATAATATGAATGAATATTTTAATGATGAACATACACTTATAAGCGAATTAAAAAACCGCATAGAAAAAAGATATATAGTCAACTTAAAAAAAGCCAGCACAAGACAAATATACAATGTACTAGGTGAAATGGTTAGTGAAGAGATAGCTAAAAATTGGATGGAAACTAATAAACTTTTATCTGAAGGAACGAATAAAGAAGTTCACTATTTCTCAATGGAGTTTCTAATGGGAAGACTTGTAACAAATAATATAACTAACTTAGGGTTAAGAACAGTTGTAGAAAATGCATTTAAATCTGAAGGAATAGATTTAAATGCTATTGAGCATTACGAAAGTGATGCTGGGCTTGGAAATGGTGGTCTTGGTAGATTAGCAGCTTGTTTCCTTGATTCTATTGCTTCACTTGGATATCCAGGTTATGGAAATGGTATTAGATATAGATACGGTTTATTTGAACAAAGAATTGAAGATGGATTCCAAGTTGAAAAACCTGATGACTGGTTAAAAGATGGATATGTATGGGAAGTAAGAAAAGAAGAAGAAAGCATTAATATTCCTTTTGGAGGTTATGTTTCTTTTGATGGACAAAAAGCTACATATTACCCAGATGAGAAAATTAAAGCAGTACCATATGATGTTCCGATTGTAGGAAATGATAATCAAATGGTAACAACACTGCGTTTATGGAATGCTGAACCTTCTGATTTTAATCCAGTTGATAAAGATGCTTTTACTTATGATTCTGAGTTAAGACAAATAAGTGGATTCTTATATCCAGATGATGCGACAAGAAGTGGTAAAGTTTTAAGATTAAAACAACAATACTTTTTTAGTGCAGCTGGAGTTAGAGGACTTATTAATAAACATTTAAATAAGTATCCAGATTTAACGAACTTCTCAGATAAGATTGTAATACAAATTAATGACACACATCCATCTCTAGTTGTTGCTGAATTAATGAGATTGCTTGTTGATGATTATAATATGGAATGGGATGAAGCTTGGAAAATTACTACTAGTACTTGTGCTTATACAAATCATACAATATTAGCTGAAGCGTTAGAAAAATGGCCAGTAGATATTTTTGAACCTGTATTACCTAGGATTTATCAAATTATTGAGGAAATTAATAGTAGATATTGTGCTATGTTAATTGAAAAAGATTACCCACTTGAAAAAGTAACTGAACTTGCAATTGTTGCAGATGGTGTAATCAGAATGGCTCACCTTGCTGTCGTAGGATCATTTAGTGTAAATGGTGTTGCAGCTCTTCATACAGATATATTGAAAAATATTGAAATGAAAGATTTTGATCTTTTATACCCTGGTAAATTTAACAATAAAACAAATGGTATAACACATAGAAGATGGTTGTTACATTCAAATAAAGAATTATCTAAGATATTAGATGAAGTATCTGATAACTGGGTTAAGGATCCTTTTGAATTAGAGAAATTATTACCAAAAGCTAAGTATAAAAAATATACAACTGCAGTAACAAAGATGAAGAAGACTAAAAAAGAAGCTTTGGCCAAACGTATCTATGAAGAACAAGGAATTAAACTAGATTCTGATTCGATATTTGATATTCAAGTTAAAAGACTTCACGAATATAAACGTCAATTAATGAATGCACTACATATTATGTATGTTTACAACAAATTAAAAACAGATAAAAACTTTAAAGATAATTATTATCCTCATAGTTTTATCTTTGGAGCAAAAGCAGCTTCTGGATACTATTATGCTAAAAAGATTATTAAACTAATTAATACAATTGCAAAAAAAGTAAATGATGATCCTGAAACAAGTGATTTACTTAAAGTAGTATTTGTTGAAAACTATAATGTAACTTATGCAGAAGCAATCATGCCAGCTTGTGATTTAAGTGAGCAAATAAGTACTGCAAGTAAAGAAGCTAGTGGAACAGGAAATATGAAGTTTATGATGAACGGTGCACTTACTATTGGAACAATGGATGGTGCTAATGTTGAGATTGCTGAATTAGTTGGAGAAGAAAATATAATTATTTTCGGATTAACTAGTGATGAAGTGAATGAACTAAAAAATAGCGGAAGATATGTTCCTGCAGAAGTCTATAAAAATCATGCAGATCTAAGACAAGTGATCGATCAACTTACAAATGGTTTCTTTGAAGATGTAGATCCAAATGAATTTAGAGAAATTAGAGAGAAGTTGTTATATAAAGATGAGTACTTCGTATTAGAGGATTTTGAAAGTTATAGAGTAGCTCATGAACGTGCAAATAATTTATATAAAGACAAAGAAAAATGGATTCAAGCTAGTATCGTAAATATCGCAAAAAGTGGATATTTCTCAAGTGATAGAACTATCTCACAATACGCAAATGAGATCTGGAACATAAAAAAAGTAAAATAAAAACGGCTTATTTAAGCCGTTTTTATTTTTACTTTAGAAGACTATTTATAATTTTATAGCTTTATTTGACAATTAAATACTATTAACATACAATATAGTTGAATTAATCTTCAGGGCAGGGTGCAATTCCCGACCGGCGGTAAAGTCCGCGAGCGTGATTAAGACGCATGATCTGGTGTAACTCCAGGACCGATAGTATAGTCTAGATGAAAGAAGATGAGACACTACTTTTTTGTTATTAGTATGTCTTTTAATAAGCCTGACGAAGATTTGATTCGTTAGATTTTTTTATATTAAAGGAGGAAACATAATGAACAAAGAAGTAAAAAAAATCTCAACGGTATCAATTCTCTCAGCTCTAGGAATGGTTTTAATGTTAATTGAAATACCATTTTTTATGGCTGGATTGAATTTTGATATTAGTGACTTAGTTGTACTTGTAGCATTTATGATGTTTGGATGGAAAGAAGCATTGACTGTAGGTGTTTTAAAAGCACTGATACATGCTTTATTAAAACCAGCATTTGGACCACTTTACATTGGGGAACTTACTGCCTTTATTGCTAGTGCAGTGTTAGTACTTGGTATGTGGTTATCAATCAACAAATTTAAATTTAACAATATTATCACAGCAATATTTAGTGTTGCATTAGTAACGATAATACTAACATTTTTAAATTATATTTTTATTACCCCAATGTGGGCAGTATACTTAACATCTTGGACACCATCATTTGCAACATTCTTAGATGTAAAAGATATTAATGTTGCTGAATTAATGGGTGTTAATGCTAACTTTAGCTATTTAGCAGCTATCCTCGCAATATTCATTCCTTTTAACATTGTTAAGGGAACAATATTATTCTTGCTATATTTTGCCATTGAGAAATCAATTAAGGCGTATCTAGCTTATAATAACCAGTAAAACACTTCTTCGGAAGTGTTTTTTTTATGCTATAATTGTAAGGAGAGGTGATTTTATGTATGACAGAGTAAATGAAACAGCGTACTATATAAAGAATCAGATAAAATTAAGGCCTTTGATTGGTATTGTTTTAGGTAGTGGTTTAACAAGAGTAGTTGATGAGATTGAAAATAAAGAAGAAATTGAATATTCGGATTTACCTAACTTTAAAGTTAGTACTGTAAAAGGACATTCATCTAAGTTGGTTTTTGGAAAATTAGGTGATAAGGATGTTGTATTAATGACTGGAAGATCTCATTATTATGAAGGATATTCTATGAAAGAAATTGTATTCCCTTTTTATGTGTTAAAAGAGTTAGGTGTTGAAACTGTTATTCTAACTAATTCATGTGGTGGAATAAATGATAAAAAGTTAAAACCTGGAAGTATTTGTACGATTAATGATTTTATTAATTTGATGCCAAGCAATCCATTGGTTGGTATGAATGATGAAAGATTAGGCCCAAGGTTCCCAGATATGACTGAACCATATGACATAGGGCATAGGGCTGTAGTGAAGAAAGTATCTAAGGAATTAGGTATACCTTTTATTGAAGGTGTTTACGCAGGATTTATGGGTCCTTATTATGAAACAAAAGCGGAAATAAAAATGATTAAAAACATGGGTGCTGATTGTGTTGGTATGAGTACTGTTCCTGAAACAATAGCATTAAATCATGCTGGTGTAAAAGTTATTGCTTTCGCGACAATAACAAATATGGCTACAGGAATACAAAAGATGAAACATAGCCATGATAATGTTGTCAAAGTAGCAAATGAAACAAGTAAAAAATTAGCTTTACTAATTAAGAGAGTAGTAAATTCAATATAAGAGGCTAACATGAAAAAAGTAAGAATTAGGGTGATTTTATGGAGCTAAGTATTGAGCATAAGAGGCAAATTAGAAAATTTAATTTATATGGCTTCTTAAAAAATCTTAAACTATTTGAACCATTTCTTTTGTACTATATTTTTATATCAGTTGATGATTATCTTCATATTGGTATATTGATAGCTATCAGGGAATTGATAATCTATGTTTTTGAAGTACCATCTGGTGTTTTAGCTGATAAATATGGTAAGAAAAACCAGTTGATTCTATGTTTTAGTTTTTATATTTTATCGTTTATCGCATTTTTTATTGGTGGAGATTTTTATGTTTTTGTGATTGCTTTCATCTTGTATGGTTTTGGAGAAGCATTTAGAAGTGGAACTCATAAAGCGATGATTATGGATTATTTAGATAATGAGAACATTGTTGAATCAAAAAGCAAAATTTATGGTAAAACTAGATCATATAGTATGATTGGTTCTATGATATCTAGCATAGTTGCTATTGCGCTGATATTCATTTTACCAGAACTTAGATTTTTATTTCTTATTGCAATTATTCCGTATATTATTGATATCTTACTTATAAGTAGTTATCCAAGTTATATGAATGAAAGACTTAATACATCGTTTAGTATTAAAGAATTTGGATTACATATGGTTAAAAGTGTCAAGTATGGTTTTCATGAGAAGAAAGTTAGAAAGTTATTAATCTCATCTGCAACATTTAACGGATGGTTTAAAACTTTAAAAGATTATGTACAATTTATAATTCTATTAGTACCACTAACTGCTTTCGCAAGTTTAAGTTTGACCGATGATGAAAATAATAGAGTTTATTTAGGTGTTATATATGCCTTTATATATTTAGTAGCAGCAATTACTAGTAGAAACACATACCGATTACAAAAATATTATAAAGGGTCGGTATTGCTTGATTTTATGTGGATTCCATTTGGGGTAACAATTCTACTTATAGGATTGTTTACTGAGCAAATTGTTTTTGTATTTATTCTATTCGCAATACTCTATATTATTCTTAATCTTAGAAAGCCTCTCATGATTGAAAAAATTGGTGATGAAATTGTCAATACAGAAAGAGCAACAATGTTATCTGTAGAATCACAATTAACTTCTTTATTTATTATTGTTTTTGCTCCATTACTTGGGTACATAAGCAATGTCCATGGAATAGAGGCGATGATGATTATTGTAGGGGTTTCAATAACATTTGTTCAGATAATAAAACTTGTTATAAAGCTTTTAAGGAATTGATAGTATTGAATTTAAAAAAATAAATTCTAACAGTCATAGCTGATTCAAAAGTTATGCATTTACATTGAAATATATATGTTTACAGAAAAAGAAAGCTGAGACTATCAGCTTTTTTTGTTTGAAATCCGAACTAATTACATGATATAATAAAATTGACATAAAATATTACTAGGCTATTAACAATCATAAAGGTGGTTATAGTTATGAAAATATTTTTAAGAGGAGTTAAATTCCTTATTATGTTTGCAGGTGCAATGTTTATCTTACTTGCATTTGATACTTTCTCCATTGATGCTCCATTTATTGAAAAACTATTTGGATTTTTAATTAGTACAATTCCAGGAGTAGTGGTTATGCTTTTAGTTTACTTTTTATGGTGTAAAGAAAAAACATTAGGAGTGATTCTTATAATTTTAGGATCAATCATGGCGTTCTTCTTTGGTATGTTTGAGGACTTTCCAGAACAATTAGGAATTATAATTGTGATTGGCCCAGTATTTTTTGGAGGAGTATTATTTGTTATCTTTGGAAATAACACAAAAAGAGAAAAAGGATGCAAGTGTAGTTAGCATCCTTTTTTTATTGACCAACTGGTATTTACTTCTATTTATTCTACTTAGGAAATATGGTGTATAAAGATTGCATAATATAACAAAAAAATAATAATCATATTAATTGAAAAAATTATATATTTGAAATACAATAAAGATGTAAATATATATATTTTTTAGGAGGAATAAATTAGATGAAATATGAAAATGATTTTTATGTAACAGCAGCAAAAGTAGGGAAACCAGCGCCAAAGTTTGAAATGGAAGCAGTATTACCTGAAGGTGAATTTTTAGAGCGTTTTGGTAAAGTAAATTTAGATGACTTATTAGAACAAGGTAAATGGGTTGTACTATATTTCTACCCACTTGACTTTACATTCGTTTGTCCGACAGAAATTAAAAGATTTAATGCTTTAACTGAAAAATTTGCAGCATTAAACACTGAATTAATTGCTTGCTCAACTGACTCTGTATTTAGTCACTTAGCATGGCAAGAAAGAAGTGATTTAGAAAGACTTAAACACATTCATGCATCAGACAACAATCATGTTGTAAGTGAAGCATATGGTGTTTTAGATGATGAAAAAGGAATCGCATGGAGAGGGACTTTCTTTATCTCGCCAGACGGTTTATTAAAAGCCGCACATGTTAATCATGGTGAAGGTGGAAGAAATGTTGATGAAGTTTTAAGAACTTTAGAAGTATTCCAAAACGAAGTAGAAGGTAAAATGGTACCTTGTGGTTGGAAACCTGGAGAAGATTTTTTATAAAAATAAACTAAGAGGAGAAATCCTCTTTTTTATTTGAAGATATTATTTTGATGTATATATAATAAAATTATATAATAGGCCATTTTGCATTGTAAAAGTGGTCTTTTTATTATATAATAAGTTTTGGATTTTTTAGTAAGAAGGAGTGATAGTTAATGTACGAACAAAAATATCAGGAATGGTTGTCATTTAAGGGCTTGGATACTGAATTACTAGAAGAATTGAAAAAGATGAATGAGATTGAAAAAGAAGAGGCTTTTTATAAAGACCTTGCTTTTGGTACTGGTGGTATGCGAGGTATACTTGGTGCTGGAATTAATAGAATGAATAAATATACAATTAGAAGAGCTAATTATGGGTTTGGTAAGTTCTTATCAAATAATTATACAGACTTAAAAAGAGGCGTTGTAATTGCTCACGATAATAGATTAAAAAGTATTGAATTTGCAAAAGAAAGCGCGATGGTTCTTGCTAGTTTTGGAATAAAAGCTTATCTTTTTGAAAGTTTAAGACCTACTCCAGAACTTAGTTTTGCAGTTAGAGAATTAAATGCAATTGGGGGAATCGTTGTTACAGCAAGTCATAATCCTCCAAAATATAATGGATATAAGATTTATGATGAAGAAGGATGTCAACTTGTACCAAAATACGCAGATCAGGTTGTTGATTTAGTGAATAGTGCAGCTGACTTATTTGATATTGATTATGTTAAATATGAGGATGCTGTATCAAGAGGATTAGTTGAAATTCTTGGGAAAGATATGGATCATAAATATCTTGATATGGTTGATACTATTCAGTTAAGACCTGATTTAGAAAAGAAACTTAAAATTGTTTTTACACCACTTCATGGAACTGCTTCAACAATTGGGGTAGATGCGCTAGAAAGAAATGGGTTTGATGTTATACCAGTTGCTGAGCAAATGGTAAATGACCCATACTTTGGGACAGTTTCAAGTCCGAATCCAGAAAATAAAGAAGCATTTAAACTGGCGATTGAATATGGTAAAAAGCATAACGCAGATATCTTGATTGCAACTGATCCAGATGCTGATCGTCTTGGGGTTGCATGTTTACATAACGGAGAATATGTTTTACTTACTGGTAATCAAACTGGTGCAATTATGGTTGACTATATTTTACGAACTAGAAAAGAACAAGGGACTTTGCCATTAAAAGGAAAAGTATATAATACAATCGTAACAAGTCAGTTTGGCGCTGAAATAGCAAAATGCTTTG
>Ga0102812_10002585_pt1 | contig 12160 bp, 9 predicted proteins | sample ColrivemetaGS713_FD_79334 | JGI IMG/M metagenome (GOLD analysis project Ga0102812, IMG submission 79334) | Estuarine microbial communities from the Columbia River estuary - Flood tide ETM metaG S.713 | ecosystem: Environmental > Aquatic > Marine > Intertidal zone > Estuary | place: USA: Columbia... | reverse complement strand
CGAATATCAGAAGCATTGCCCAATTCGGCGCGCGAGACAAATCCAATACCCGCCCCCGATGCCACCACCTCGCGCAGCGCCTCACGTCCATCAACTTCAATCACCGGGCGCAAACGCAGCCCAGAAGCCTGCGCCTCTGCTTCGATACAGCGCCGTGTACTTGATCCTTTTTCACGGAATACCAAAGGCCATTTTACAAGCTGCTCAAACGCAAGCTCTTGAACCGTTTCTGGTAAAAAGTCTTGTGCCATAATTGCGACAATTGGCGCATCCCCCATCGGAATTTCGACCAAATCTGGCGCTGAAGGGCTATTGCCCAACACGCCAATCTCGGCATCATAATGGCGTAAACGCTGCAGCACATCTTCCGAATTTCCTGTTCGAACAGACACGAAGGTTTTCGGGTTCGCCGCACGAAAAGCGCTGAGCGAAGCCGTGATATGTAAAGCCGAATCTGCCACCACCCGCAACTTGCCCCGCAGCTGGTGTTGGCGCTTGCTTAAGCATAGCTCGATTTGCTCTTCCACATCGAAAAACTGCCGCGTCAGCAAAAATAATTCATCCCCTGCTTCGGTCAGCTGCACATGTTTTTTTTCACGATGGAACAAAAGCGTGTCATGCAGCTGCTCCAATTGCCGTACGTGATCGGATAAGCTGGGCTGGCTTTGGTGCAACGCGCGCGCAGCGCTGGAAAACCCTCCATGCAACGCAACAAAGTGAAAGGCGCGAAGTTGGGTATATCTCATATATAAGTTTTTCCGATCATTTGATATGATTAATGTATTTTACTTATAGCACAATGAAGCGCATTTAGGGAATGTAAATTGGGAGAGCCCATATGCCAAACACCGACTGTTTTGAAAAATTACCCAAGCCCGCGCTTGGCGAGCCGTATTTGTTAACACCAGGGCCGCTCACCACGGCCTATGAAGTAAAACAAGAGATGCTCAAAGATTGGGGCAGTTGGGATGATGATTTTCGCGCTATGACAGCGCAGATACGAACAGGTTTGCTGGCGCTGATTGGCCCAAAAGCCGATCTTTATGATTGCGTACCAATGCAAGGCCCTGGATCTTACGCGGTTGAAGCCATGTTGGGCAGTTTTGTACCCCAAGATGGCAAGGTTTTGGTTTTGGCCAATGGCGCGTATGGCATGCGTGCTGCCGCCACATTAGAGTATCTTGGCCGCGATAAAGTCGTTTTAGACAAGGGGGATTATATGCCACCTCGCGGCGCTGAAGTGGCAGAAATTTTAGCAAAGGATCCGGCAATCACCCATGTGATGGCAATTCATTGCGAAACCTCGTCCGGAATTTTAAACCCGATCGAAGAAATTGCCGAAGCAACCCGCGGCGCGGGGCGCAAATTGTTGATTGATTCGATGTCGGCCTTCGGGGCGCTTGCGCTGCACCCCGCCCAGCTTGGATGCGCAGCCTTTGTCTCCTCGGCCAATAAATGTATCGAAGGCGTGCCCGGTTTCAGCTTTGTAATCGCGCAAACCACCGAGTTGCAGGCCGCGCGCGGCAATGCGCATTCTTTAAGCCTTGATGTTGAAGCGCAATGGCGGGTCATGAATGACACCGGGCAATGGCGCTTTACGCCGCCCACGCATGTGGTGGCCGCCTTTTTAAAGGCTTTGACCGCCCATGCTGCAGAGGGCGGTGTTGAGGCGCGCGGGGCGCGCTACACTCAAAACCGCGATATCATGGTATCGGGCATGCGCGCACTTGGATTTGAAACATTGCTGGAAGAGCGCTGGTTATCGCCAATCATCGTTACATTTTTCTGCCCTGCTGACCCGGCATTTAAATTCAGCCAGTTTTATGATGCGATGAAAGAACGGGGCTTTATTATCTATCCCGGAAAGCTGACAATTGTAGACAGTTTTAGAATCGGGTGTATTGGTCAGATAGACACCGATGTGATGCACCAACTGCTGACTGCGGTGAAAGCCGCATTGGCGCAAATGGGCGTTGCAGATGCGGCCCCGCCGCGCGCCGCGCTTAACGAACGACGCAAATTATTAGCCTAACGAATGAAGAAAGCAATCGAATGACAATGAATACGGATGTAAATGTAAACGGGCGAGTTTATACAGCCCCAAAAACCTGCGCGATTGTGATCTGTCTTGATGGCTGTGAACCGGCGTATTTGGATGTGGCGATTGGCGAAGGTTTGATGCCCACATTAAAGCGTATCCGGGCCATGGGCAGCGATCATCTTGCCCATTCGGTGATCCCCTCGTTCACCAACCCCAACAATATGTCGATTGCGACAGGGCGCCCACCCGCCGTACATGGCATTTGCGGCAATTACCTGTATGAGCCGGAAACCGGCGAAGAAGTGATGATGAATGATGTGCGGTTTTTGCGCGCCCCAACCGTGTTCGGCGGCCTGTACAATGCCGGGGCAAAAGTGGCCGTGGTCACGGCCAAAGACAAATTGCGGGCGCTGTTGGGCGCGGGGTTGAAATTTGATGAAGATCGGGCGATTTGTTTTTCCTCAGAAAAGGCCGATCAAGCTACCTTGGCCGAAAACGGGATTGAAAATGCAAGCGCCTATATGGATCGCCCCGTCCCAGAAGTCTATTCTGCCGATTTATCAGAATTTGTTTTTGCCGCTGGGGTAAAGCTTCTCAAAACCTGGGCGCCAGACGTGATGTATCTGTCAACCACAGATTATATCCAACATAAATTTGCCCCTGATGAGCAAGGCGCAAAAGATTTCTATGCTATGTTTGACCGTTATCTGGCCGAATTAGACGCATTAGGCGCAGCAATTGTGGTGACCGCCGATCATGGTATGAAGCCCAAACATCAAGCCGATGGCACCCCAGCGGTGATTTATATTCAGGATGTATTAGACCAGTGGCTGGGTGAAAAAGCCGCCCGTGTTATTCTGCCCATCACCGATCCTTATGTTGTGCATCATGGCGCTTTAGGTTCGTTTGCAACGGCCTATTTGCCAGAGGGCTGCGATCATGGGGAAATTATTGCCCGCCTAACAGCTTTGCCCGAAATGCTTTCAGTGCTCAGCAAAGAAGAGGCGGTGGCCGAATTTGAACTGCCCGCAGATCGGATTGGCGATATTGTCATGGTTTCAACCGAAAATATGACCATTGGCACTTCCCAGCATCGCCATGATCTGGCCGCACTGAAAGAACCCTTGCGCAGCCATGGCGGGCTTACCGAACAAACCGTGCCGTTCATCGTAAACCGGGTTATGGATTTGCCAAATGCGCCCCAATTGCGAAATTTTGATGCGTTTTATTATGCCTTGCAAGCGGCAGCGCAGTAAATCTGCGCTCAACATGCACCCGCCAAAGTCTTTTGGCGAACTTAAAAACGAGGAGGGGGTTGAAAAAAACCTCACTGCCCTTCTCTTAAGAAAACCGCGGTTGTCTGAAGATGGGCGATGACCGCAAATTAAACAACGCGAAGAAGAATGAGGCTCCAAATGACAGCTACAGAAGAAATTCGACACGAAGCCATGCGCATCGGAGGCGAAAAAGTCTTTACAGACGATGTGGTCGAGGTGCGCTATCCCTATACGGATGAGGTGGTGGCCACGGTGCCGGCCGGCACCGCAGAGCATGCGGCGCAAGCCTTTGCGATTGCCGCCGCTTATAAGCCCAGCTTAACGCGGTATGAGCGCCAGAAAATTCTGTTTCGCGCGGCCGAATTGATCCGTGAACGCCGCGATAGTATCGCACATTGGCTCACCTTGGAATTGGGCATTTGCCAACAGCATGCGCTGTATGAAACCGGGCGTTCTTATGATGTGTTTATGTTGGCCGGTCAGGCCGCCATTCAAGATGATGGTCAAATCTTCAGTTGCGATCTGACACCGCATGGAAAGCCGCGCAAAATATTCACCAAACGCGAACCCGTGCGCACGATATCAGCCATCACCCCGTTCAATCATCCCTTAAATATGGTGGCGCATAAAATCGCCCCCGCGATTGCAACCAATAACTGCGTTGTGTGCAAACCAACCGAGTTAACACCGCTGACTGCGATCACATTGGCGGATATTTTATACGAAGCCGGCCTGCCGGTTGAAATGTTCCAAATCGTCACCGGATGGCCCAAAGATATTGGCGATGAAATGGTCACCAATGAAAATATTGATATTGTCACCTTCACCGGCGGTGTGCCTGTGGGCAAAATGATTGCGCAAAAAGCCGGATATAAACGCGCCGCGCTTGAGCTTGGCGGCAATGATCCACTGATTATTCTAAATGATCTCTCTGATGCAGATCTTGAAAAAGCTGCGACGATTGCGGTGGCCGGTGCCACGGGAAATTCCGGCCAGCGCTGCACGGCAGTTAAGCGGATCTTGGTGCAAAACAGCGTGGCGGATAAATTTGTACCCCTGGTGCTGGAAAAAGCCAAAGCCATCCGCTTTGGCGATCCGATGGATCCAGACACCCAATTGGGCTGCGTGATCCATGCAAAAGCTGCAGAACTATTTGAAAAGCGGGTCTATATGGCCGAAGCAGAGGGCGCAGAAATCCTGTACCATCCGGGGCGTAACGGAGCGCTTTTGCCCCCGATCGTGATCGATAAAGTGCCCCATAGCTCAGAATTGGTGATGGAAGAAACCTTTGGCCCCATCGTGCCGATCGTGCGCGTGCCCGATGATGATGATGCCGTGATGGAAATTTCAAACTCTACCGAATTTGGATTGTCCTCCGGCGTCTGCACGAATGATTTTACCCGCATGCAAGCCTTTATCGAGGGGTTGGATGTGGGCACTGTGAACATTTGGGAACAACCGGGGTACCGTATTGAGATGTCACCCTTTGGCGGCATCAAAGATAGCGGGAATGGCGTCAAAGAAGGGGTTTTGGAAGCCATGAAATTCTTCACAAATGTCAAAACCTATTCTTTGCCATGGCCATAGACAAACAAGTGATGAGCGGCGCGGGCTTGCTGACTTTTCGTGACTAGCACGAAAAGCGTAGCCGGCACCCGTACTGTATGTAAGACCCGATGATAAGCCCCGGGGTCATGCTAATCGCGTTAAGCGCGGCGCTTTTGCACGCCACATGGAATGCTATGGTCAAGGGAGCCGCTGATCGCGCATTATCGATTGGCTTGGTCTCTTTAGGGCATTTCGTACCCGCCCTGCCGTTTTTTTTAATCTTGCCCGCGCCGGATATGGCAGCTCTGCCCTATATCGTTGCGTCAACGGTAATTCATTGGGGCTATTACTTTTTCTTGATTGCAGCCTATAAAAACAGCGATCTTTCAGTGGCCTATCCGATTGCGCGGGGGGCAGCGCCGGTTTTAATCGCCTTGGGTGCCACGATCTGGCCGGGGGAAATTCTATCGCTCATGGCTTGGGGTGGGATCATCGGCGTCTCTTGCGGCGTTGCGCTCCTGGTCGTATCCCGCGCCACCGGTGCGGTTACAAAAGCCCTGTTTCCCGCCTTCATCACCGCTTTAATGGTGGCGGCTTATTCAATCGTGGATGGGATTGGAGTGCGCGTTTCAGGCGCGCCTCTCTCATATATCACATGGCTTTTTACCGCGGAAATCTGTGTCACTCTATTCGTGCTAATGCCTCGGCGCGCCTTGATCAGGCAAAATGGTGTAAAACAATTTTTGACGGGATTTTCAGGCGGGGTTCTTTCAAGCCTGTCTTATGCTTTGGCGGTTTTTGCGCAAACCTTAGCGCCTTTGGCTTTGGTCGCCGCGATCCGCGAAACATCGGTTATTTTGGCGGCGCTTATCGGGGTCATTTGGTTTAAAGAGCGGCCAGTTCTGATGCGCATCTGCGCCGCATGCGTTGTTGCCTTTGGCGTGATCCTAATTGCGCTTTCTTAGAATTTGAGTTTTACGGGAAAAACCGAGTAACCCCGCTAGACCGCCCGATAAGGATTACCTATCATCCGCTCTAGCGTGAAAGGAAACCCAATGGCCAAGCCGCGCAACGTTCTGTTTATCGTGATTGACCAGCTGCGGGCAGATTGTCTGACAGGGGCGCTTGCCACGCATGTAGATTTGCCCAACTTGCGCCAGTTTATGGGCGAAGCGGTGACTTTTACCCGCAATTTTTCAGTCACAAATCCCTGCGGACCATCGCGCGCCTCGCTTTTGACGGGGCAATATTCGATGAACCACCGCTCCGTGCGCAATGGTGCACCGCTGCGGCATGACATTCCAAGCCTTCCAGGCGAATTGCGAAAATCAGGCTATCTGCCGCTTCTTTACGGCTATACCGACACCTCGCTAGACCCGCGCGTTCACGCAGCAGATGATCCCGCGCTAACAACCTATGAATATGTGATGCCCGGGTTTCAAGAACGGCTCGAAATGCGATCTGAGCAATCTATTCCTTGGCTGTCGCATTTAGCAGCGCAAGGCTATATTTTCAAAAATCATGATGATTTATACATCCCAGTGGCCGCGGATGGCGCCCACCCCGAAATCACTGACCCAGCGCTTTACGCCGCAAAAGACAGCGATACCGCCTTTTTAACAAATGCCTATTTGGCCGATCGCGCAACCCGGGATACCTCTAATTGGTTTTCGCATTTAACCTATTTACGCCCGCATCCGCCTTTGGTCGCGCCGGCCCCCTATAATACGCTTTATGATCCCCAAAAACTGCCCTTGCCCCACCGCCTAAACAGTCAGGCGTCAGAAGAAGCCGTGCATCCGTTTTTCGCCCCAATGTTTGACAGCGCAACCCCGGCGCATTTCGTATCTGGCATGCCCGATTTGAAACCCAACGAAGATACGGTGCAGGCTTTGCGCGCTGTATATCTTGGGCTTGCGAGCGAAGTAGACCATCATATCGGGCGGGTGATCACCGATTTGAAACAAGCGGGCCACTATGAGGACACGTTGGTAATCATCACAGCAGATCATGGCGAGATGCTGGGGGATCGCCACGCATGGGGCAAAATGAGCGTTTATAACGCCGCCTATCACACACCCCTTATTATCCGAGCGCCGCAGCTACAGGCCCAATCTGGAATGCAAGTGCAGCTGCAAACTGAAAGCGTGGATATTGCCCCAACAATACTTGACTGGATCGGATCAGATATTCCAAACTCGATGGATGGACAGTCCTTATTGCCGCTCATCAAAGGGGAAACACCCGAAAACTGGCGTAAATTCACTTTCTCAGAGCTAAATTTTGGACATCCCCTTTTTCCGACTAAATGGCAAAAGCAGCTGGGACTATCCGTTGATGAGTGCAGTTTAAGCATTTTACGCGATGCGCAATTCACGCTGGTTGAATTTGCCGGCGATCTGCCACCTTTACTGTTTGACCATGCAAAGAAAGGAGAGCTTGAAAACGTAGCAGTACAGGCGAACTATGCCCCCAACCTTGCCCGTCTGACGCGGCAAATGTTGAAATTTCGAATGCAAAATATGGATCGCAGTTTGGCCTTAAGCGCGCTTACTGCACAGGGGCCGCAAACCGCTTTTCGCCATAACATAACAAAACGCGCCTAAGAGTGCAGCGCAGGCCCGTTTTCGACGGGCTATGCGGTTAAACAGCGCTGAACATGCCCCTATGCGCAGGGCGCAACGGCAGCCAGGCCCTGTTCAATAATATCGAAGGCTGAAAACAACTCGGATTCTGTAATGGTTAAGGGCGGGCAGAGCGTCAGCACGCAGCCACCGCCAATTTTATAACTCAAACCATGTGACAGCGAATGGTATAAAATATCCTCGGCAGCTTTAAGCGCCGGTTGGTTATCAATCCGCAGCTCAATGCCAAAAAATAAGCCCAAGCCCCGTATATCATGAACCAGCGGATATTTAGCTTTGATCTCTAAAAGCCGCTCTAATCCACGCCGCCCCAACGCACGCGCGTTTTCAATAAGCCTATCCTCAAACAAACAGTCAATCGTGGCCAAAGCCGCCGCGCAACCAACCGAAGATTTTTCATGCGTATAATGGCCCAAAGCCCGATCCCCCGTTACGTCCAGATCTTCTCGCACGAGCAGCGCCGCCATCGGGAAAATACCTCCACCCAGCCCTTTTCCGATCACCAGCATATCAGGCACCACGTCGAAATGCTCACAGACAAACATTTCTCCGGTACGGCCAATCGCGGATGGAATTTCATCAAAAATCAAAAGAATGCCATGTTCATCGCAAATGTCACGGACGCGGCGCCAATAATTCTTGGGCGGCAATTCAACGCTCGTCCAACGCATGGGTTCGGCGATCAAAGCCCCAATATCACCTTCCATTTCTATCACATATTTTAAGTAGTTTAGGCAGCCCTCATGCTGCTCATCTTGGCAATTGAAATGGCATTTTCCGCGCGTTGGCGGTGGAATATGTTCACAGCCCGGCAAAAGCGGCCCAACATCCTTTCGGAACAGGCTTTCCCCGCCAATCGAGATGGCATCCAGTGAGGCACCGTGAAAGCTTTCCCACATCGAAATGGTTTTGTGCCGCCCGGTCGCGTAGCGCGCCAGTTTTAAGGCCATGCCGATTGCATTGGTGCCGCCAGGCGCGAATAACATTTTATTGAGCTGCCCCGGCGCCAATTCCGCTAAACGACGCGCCAAATCAATTGCCGTTTGGTTTGTGTAGCGACGTGGACAAAATGGCAACGTATCCAGCTGCTCTTTAATCGCGTCAACCACTTTGGGATGGCCATAGCCAACTTGATGCACGCTATTTCCATGAAAATCCATGATTTGACGGCCTTGGGTATCTTCCAAGTAGATCCCGTTGCTATGCGTCAAAACGTTCAAACAGGGGCTCGATAACGATTGATGCAAAAAATACTGCGCGTCTTGTGCAAGCAGGTCTTGGGTTGAGGCATCAATATGGGCTGCAGACCAAGCCGCTCTTTGAGGCGATAGGTTGACATCGCCCTCAGACACGCTGGCTTTCGGTTTTAAGGAATATTTTTGCGCCATTTTAACCGCCCAATGTTGAAAATTGATCCCGCCAGCTTAAGCCTGCCTCTGTTTTGGATTTGGGGCGGTATTCGCATCCAAATGCCCCTTGATATCCCAAAGCTTGAAACTGAGGCAGTAAAACGCCGTAGTCAAGCGCCCCTGGAAACGGTTCGGCGCGCTGCTCTGCCGCTGCAATTTGAATGTGACCAATTTTATCGACATAGCGTGAAAAATGTTCCAATAGATCACCGCTTTGGATGAACACATGGTAACAATCAAACATAATTTTTAACCGCGGATTGTTGATCGCGTCCAGAACTTGGCCCGCCTGCGCAAGGGTCCGTAAAAAATACCCGGGCAATTGTTCTTCACATACCGGCTCAATCACAATGGTTAAAGTCGAATGATCCAGCGCATATTCGAGATTTTCAACAAAGGTCTCGAATGCTTCTGGCGTCTGCTCACTGAAGCCTGACAAAATATGCAACGCCTTGGCTCCGATCTCTTGCGCAAGCCTCGCCGCCTCCCGAATGTCGTGTCGCGCGATGTGCTGACGATCTGGAATCGCAGCGCAACCAAAACTGGGGCCCATGCGTATATTCATACTGTTCACGGGCAGCCCAACCTCTTTCAACAGAGATTTCAAATCACCCAGATCTTCAAAATGCGCTTCATCGTGCAATTCAACCGAGTGGAACCCGTGTTTTTTGGCGCTCCGTATCCGGTCCAAAAACGGCAGCTCTTTCCAAAGATATCCCGTATTTGCAGAAAAGTTAAACGCCATTAAGCTTTCCCCCTAAAGCTAAGGAATCAGCACTTCGCGCACAGTTTTTGCATCGGCAAGGCGATCCATCGCTGCATTTAAATCATCAAACCCGATCAAACGCGACATCAATTTATCCACTGGCAGGCTGCCGTTTTGGAACATGTTCAAATAGCGCGGAATGTCTCTTTTTGCCACGCAGCTGCCCATGTAAGAGCCTTTTATGCTGCGCTCTTCAGCGGCGATTTTCAAATGCGATAAAGTAATCTCGGCCTCCGGGCCAGGCATTCCCGCCGTCACAGTCGTGCCCCCCCGGCGGGTGATATCATAAGCCATCTGCAAAGCACGGTTTGACCCTGCCGTCTCGATGGCGATATGCACACCCCCTCCGGTTAAAGCAGCGATCTGCGCCTGAACATCCGCATCCCCCGCATTCAGCGCGTGATGCACGCCAAGTTCGCGCGCAAATGCCAACTTCTCTTCGCTGAGATCCAGCGCCAAAACCTTCCCAGACCCAATCGCTAAAGCCGCCAAAACCGCGCTGAGGCCAACGCCGCCAAGCCCAACCACCGCGATAAATTGGCCCGGTTTTGCCTGCGCTGTATTAATCACCGAGCCCACACCGGTCACCACGCCGCAACCAAACAGCGCCGCATGTTCAAAGGGAACAGATTTATCAATTTTTACCAAAGCTTCTTCGGGTATAACCGAATATTCGGCAAAGCCGGCCACCCCTGAATGATGATGAATCCGGGTGCTGCCCTGCCGCAATCGCGTTGTTCCATCCTTTAAAACAGCGTTTGCATTGGCAATCGTTGCAGGTTCACATAGTGCCGGTCGGCCAACGCTGCACATCTCACAGCGCCCACAACTGGCCACGTAAGAGGGCACTACGTGATCGCCCACCGCAAAGCCTTGCACATCTTGGCCTATCTCTTCCACGATCCCCGCCGCCTCATGCCCGATCACAATTGGCATTGGTTTGGCGCGCTCTCCGGTGATCGCAACAAGATCGGAATGGCACAAACCTACGGCCTTAACCTTAATTAAGACCTCCCCGCGCTTTGGGGGATCTAACTCAACCTCTTCTATGCTAAGCGGTTTGCTGACGCTGAACGGCCTTTGTGCCGAGGTGGTTCTGAGAATGGCAGCTTTCATTTTCATGCGCATTTTCCCGTCATTTTATATGGCCTATACGCCAAGATCACGCCGTGGCTTCTTCTAAGCACGCTTCCAGGATGTCTAGGCCTTCTTCTACCAGTGAAAACTGCGCTGACAGCGGCACCAGAATACGAATGACATTGCGTGTTGGGCCCGCCGTTACCAAAATAAGACCCTTCTTTAGAGCGATTTCGGCGACTTTGGCCGCCAACGCTCCATCGGGGGTGCCACTGGCACGATCCGTCACCAGCTCAATCGCGTTCATACAGCCAAGCCCGCGCACATCGCCAATACATTGCAACGAGTTCTTAAGCTTCATTTTTTGCAAGCGAGAGTCGATTAGCTCACCCATTTTCAAGCCTTTATCCAACAGGCCTTCTTTCTCAATCACGTCAAGCACCGCCAGCGCAGCAGCGCAAGCCATCGGGTTTCCGCCAAACGTGCCCCCCAATCCGCCCGGGGGCACTGTATCGATGATAGAGGCTTTGCCCACTATGCCCGAAATCGGCAAGCCGCCGCCTATGCTTTTGCCAACACAGGTGAGATCCGCACACATTCCGAAATGCTCAAAGGCAAACATTTTGCCGGTACGCCCGATCCCTGATTGAATTTCATCTGCCACCAAAACGATGCCATGCGTATCGCAAAGCGCCCGCAGATAGGTGAGAAACTCACCCGAGGCGATATTGTAACCGCCCTCGCCCTGCACCGGCTCAACAAATATAGCGGCGATCTGATCTGGTGGACAATCGCTTCTGAACAATGTTTCAAAGGCCTGCTTTGTATCCTCAAGCGTTATGCCACGAAACGCATCCGGAAAAGGCAGGCGAAAAATTTCACCCGGAAATGGGCCGAAACCCTGCTTAAACGGGACCATTCTGGCACTCAGCGCCATGCCCATATAAGAGCGCCCGTGATACCCATTTGTAAAGGTAATCAGCGCCGGCCGTTTCGTATGATAACGCGCCACCTTTATTGCGTTTTCAACGGCTTCCCCCCCTGCAGAAAAGAACATTGATTTCTTTTCAAAATCACCCGGATACAGCGCGTTAAGCCGCTCGGCTAGGGCGATGTAACTTTCATAAGGTGTGACTTGAAAGCAGGTATGCGTCAGGCTGTCTAACTGATGCTTAATGGCAGAAACAACCTGCGGATGGCGGTGGCCAATATTCTGACACCCAATGCCACCACAAAAATCTATGTAGCGTTTGCCTTCAACATCCCAGATTTCAGCATTCTCTGCTTTTTCAGCGATGAAGGTAGAAGAATACGCGATTGCTCTGGCAACAGACTTGTCGCGGCGACCTTCGATTTCGGTATTTGTTGTCATGATATAAGCCCTGTAACAACCTGTT
>Ga0102812_10002584_pt1 | contig 12161 bp, 4 predicted proteins | sample ColrivemetaGS713_FD_79334 | JGI IMG/M metagenome (GOLD analysis project Ga0102812, IMG submission 79334) | Estuarine microbial communities from the Columbia River estuary - Flood tide ETM metaG S.713 | ecosystem: Environmental > Aquatic > Marine > Intertidal zone > Estuary | place: USA: Columbia... | reverse complement strand
TTTTTAGATCCCGTGTATACAGTTCATTGGATAATAAGTTATATTTATTGGCCTGAGTGTGGCATCAAGAAAACCACGTACAATGAAAGTAAAGGTGAAGAGTTGGATTGTATCATTGAGTGTTTTAACTTACCAACTCCAGAGAAGTTTTCAAAAACGAAGACATATTCACTTCCTACTTTGCTGATAAATATGATGAATTTTGAGAAGAAATTTGATGATGATGACGGGAATGTTGTGAGAAAAATTGATTACACTACTTCATCGAAATTTGTGGTTTGTTTTACTGGTAAGGAGCCAATTAGGCTTTCAAATACATTATATATTTCGTGGGAAAACGAATACAAGCATTCTTCACAGTATGGTGTTATAAGAGGTTTTATATGTTTCTATGAGAAGCATTTTTTTACCTATATGAGATCATATACAGGGCTTCAGAATAGATGGATTTGCTATAATGATGAAAACGTTACTTTGGATGCCAAAGAAGCTACTATGATGACAAGAGGTGCAAGAGTTATTATTTATGACTCATGTGACTGTACAGCCTACAACAATTTTATCAACTTACATGACGGGGTTGTTAATAGACACATTCTGATGATGGAGCATATTGGGATCATTAGCACTTTCATTTCTTCCATTCTATCTTTTAATAAGAGTAAGGCAAGTGTAACCAGGGATATCATCAACAGATACATCATTAATTTGATTGACCAGAATTTTGTCGATTGCCGAGGCTCTTTCTTATTTGATGCAGTAGGATATCATTTACATCCTCATATCAATGTGGCTCCAAGCAAGGATGTTATTAAGGAAATTTTAACTTTCTATGTGTCTAAGTCAATGGGGAAGCAAATAGTCGATGGGAAAGAATTTGTTATGAGTTTGGAATCTGAACTATGTCTTAAGGTACTAGGTGATCAGATGCTATTCGAGGTTAAGAATCTTCAGAAAATTATATGTGAAACAATAGGTGAAAAAAATTGGTTGGCTGTTAAGAAACAAAGTTAATACACTGTTATTATTTTTTATATTGCCTGTTAATTTTAATTCCATTCCTTTTTTGTTTAACGAGATTTTCCTTAACACATTACACTCATTTTTGTTCCATATTATTTGTTGTACTCCAAGATAACCAATTGGAACACAAAATTGATGAGGCGTTTTCAATGTTAGATTTGTTCTCAAAAATGAGCTGTAATGCGTCTTCATTTGATAACACCTCATCTACATTCTCGAATACATAAGTGCCCAATATTCCTGCTATGTCCTCATTCATTAAGTACCTATCCATCTTTCCAGGAGGTGTCAGAGTCTCATCGCCGCAAAACATGAAAGATTGTCCCCACGTCCAATCTACCTTATTTAATGCATCAACAATGTCTTCTACCCATTTCTTCCTAAAGTCTTCATTTTCAGCTTCCGAGGTATCATTGATACTTACATATTGTTTAGAATTCCATCCTCTTGGCGTGATGATAGGTACATTTTTTTGGGAAGACTCTCTACGATTGCATACCTTTTGGATGTTAAGCTTAGCTGCATAGTCTGGGTCAGAGGTTAACTTTTCACCGAATGTGTTGGTAAAGGCATCATCTTTTGAATATGGTCTTTCAGTCCTAAGTAGTAATACTCCATTAGTGGTGGCAGTTACAAATACCTTATTAACACCTTTACTCTTTGCAGGACTTGCATTGCCGAGAAAGCCTTTTTTTTGAGATGACACGACTTTTCTTGTAGGCTCTTTCTTAATCTTTATTTCTTCTGTTGCCTTAGAAGGCAAGTGTTTCGAGGAACCATTTGTTGCTTTACCCATTTATTATTGATTTTATTTCCAAAATGAAATAATTTATTTTTATAATGTTTCAATATTTATGAATCATTTAGTCTGATGATAATTTCTTATGTTGCTGTTATAATTTATGTAACCAGTATGTACATGCTCAATATAAAATTCTTCCCTAGTAACGATAGAAGGAGCTTCTCCGATGTGTTAAATGTAATGTAATAAATGTAGATGTTAGAATGCATATAAGCGATGTAAATGAATAATTATAATGGTAAACCAATTGAATATACTGAGTTTAAATAAAAGCATATGGGTGTTATCGCTGTTTGTGCTAGTTCAATAAGTATACAATATTTTTTTCAAGTTAGGGTAAGAAAATTGTGTTTTTTACTTTTAAGTGTGTATTATTACTTTTATCTCCTTTTTTTACACAATATATTTCATTCAGCGATATAGTATAACAATATATTAGCTTGTCCTAATATACTGTGTTACAATATTTTTCGGATAAGAAATATAAAATATTGTTAGTCTACATCCCGACGCAATATTATAAGATGTAGTATCATATTTTCTTTCACATAATAGTTCCTAAGTGTTATAATAATTAGAACAAATAAATTTTATCCTATCATTACATCTTATGTTGCTAGTGAATAACATAATATAATTTTTATAATATAATATAATATATTATACCTTCATTTGCAGTATTACTATTAGGGATTCGTATGTTCGCTACTGTACCGAATTCCTTTTAGGTACTCGATACGGTATCCTGTACAAAGAGGGTCTCGCTACCTCGATACTCGATACCATTACCATGTTCGGTACATTCGGTAAAGGGTGCAGCGTACGTAGAACAGTACGTATAGTCATACTCAGTAGAAAGCACGTTAGTCGGCTTACATCGTACACGTTCACCGTACACCCAGTGCAAGCCGGCGCAACGGCGCAGAACGGACCGTACCGACTAGTACTGGCGCAGTCGGTACGGTTTTCCGGTACAGTAGCGAACGGGAGCACTGGGCTTGATACGATACGTACCGTACCGAGATGTACCGAGAAGCGTACCGCGGTACGGACCCTCGGCCCGAATCCCTAAGTACTATTACGGTTACAATTTTTTTTTCGTTTAGGTAAAAAAAAATTGTTACGTCTACTTACAAGCTTGTTGCATACATAGTACATACATAGAGATGTAGTGTGTACGTAGGTACGTATTTATAAAGAAACTTATTCATCTGTGTCTTACTCTGTTTATTTTACGAGGTCACTCAAGTATCGCTGAAAGTACGCTATTATTATTTTTTTATATTATGTGATTGCTTTTATAATATATTATCATTATATTTTGTTTGTATTGTGATGTTATAATAATATACCGACTTCTTATGTACGTTTATAAGAGAGGTAGTGTCAATGTTCATTGAGTTTCTGTAATGTCGTTTTATTATGTTTTATTGTTACATATTTATTAAGAATTATACGTAATATTTTTGTTATAAGTTTATGTTTAAGTCAAAATACTTTTTTTTTTTCTCTACGTTTAGAAAATAATTGTCAACGGTTTTTTTATTTTATTTACTTTTATATTCTCTTAGAATACCAACAATAGCATCAATAACCAATGGTGTAACAAATAAAATGATAGGCTATACCCTTCATGATGCTACTAATAACATAAGTTATAAAGCTCTGAAGCGATCAAAGACGTCTGAATATATGTCGAATTGGAGGGGGAAAAAGAAAATTCAAAGGAATAGGTCGAGCTATATGAAGATGTATAGGTTGCTTTTGAAGCAGAAAGTTCAAACCGATTCACAATGTATGCTTCCATTTAACTTAAATCAGTCTTCTACGGCCAAAATTGAGAATGTCAATGAAGATATTTGCAAAATGAATAAAGAATTAAATCACATGTCAGCAGTAAAGTCAAATTCCACCGTGCAGTCAAGTGATGCCAATGGAGGAGGAGTCATAGAGAATGATGTACTATGTTCTCTACCAAATTTGTCGAATATGCCATTTGTAGAACAGTCATTTCGCAGTGCTTTTTCTAAGATGAACAGAACAAAATTACAAGCAAATCATTATGTACAGGGAAAATCTTTTGGCTCTTGTGATGATGATTGCCATTTCCCTAACATATGCGTTATTTGTGACAGGTTTATATATGGAGTAGAGGAACTTCATTGGATATGCAAGAGCAAATTAATAAATAATAAGCACCGACTATCTGTGTCACAGTACCCTTATGAGATACCTCAAACATTGATAAAACAGTACCAAGTCAATGATCCAGACTTAAAAGACGTACTTCTCTCTCCAAGGGCAGTTATGAAAAGGATGAAAACGAGAGATGGCTATGCTAATTCTTATAGTTGTTGTGGAAAGTGCTTCAGATCCATTAGAAATGATAGGAATCGCAAACATCCTCCTAGGTTTGCAATTGCAAATGGTTGGGCAATTGGTCATCTACCAAAGGAATATTATGAAAACATCAATGAAGTAATGGCAATGTTGATATCAACAACCAGACCACATTTATATGTAGTAGGTTTTTCAGGAGGTCAGCATAAAACTATAAAAGGAAACTGTACATTTTTCAACCAAAACGTTGGCAACATGGGGAGAGCTATTCATCACACTACTACAGTTGCAAGAACGTCAAATGTCTATGTTGTTCTTTGTGGTAGATTCACTCCTGACCAAAGATCAATCATTAAAAAAAGATGCACTGTAAATTCTGACCAGTATTATGGTTTGATGTCATGGCTTAGAGAAAATAATAATCATTATACCAATTTTCCCGAAACTGACAATGTCCCACAACCTGTCATCGTTGAGGAAAGTGCTAATGATAACAATACTGATTTTCCTGGAGATCAAAGTAAAGAGCAAATGTTATCTTTTCAATATTTCTTTCCTTCTGTTGGTGATCCGGAAGATGAATCTGGTACTTTTTCATCCAATGATGCATTTGCAAGTGCATTGATCAAAGGAGAAACTCCTACAATGTTATTCCACCCTGACGAACTAGTGGTTGACAGAGATTTGGACTTATCGAAAATTTTTCCTGTTCAGTTTCCTTTTGGGGTAGGATCTCCATTATGCTCTAGAATGAATAAGATCAGTCATGAAGAATGTTTAAGACATTACCTCCAATTATCACTTCCTCAGTTTCATCAACCTGATTTCGTGTTAGTTGTTTCTCATATGCTGAACAGGATACATTCATTCAGATATGCTAGTTTACGATGTAGAGCAAATGCTGGAGATGAACGTTTGGCTGAGAAAATATCAAGCTTGACAGAAAGTAATCTGCTATCTTTCATAAATCAAAATCATGACAGTGCAGAAACAGACAATAGTCCTATTGGAAGTTTTATCAAGACAATATCTGCTTCATGCAAGTGTATCGGTCATAGTAACGAAGCTGCACAGTTGGCTAGGCATAAGCTTCTGAGCATGTGGGTATACTATGGTCCTCCTTCAATTTTCTTAACTGTATCTCCATGCGATGAATGCACAATAAAAATCAAATTACTATCTTCATTAACTCCTCAAAAGTTACCTTCAACTGATTGGAGTGATGAAGATTATGATATGGATCTGAAGTTACGAAAAGATTTAAGATACAAGCATCCTGGTCTATGTGCTTTGGAGTTTGAAAATATAATGCAAATAATAATAGAAGACCTTATTGGGTGGGATATGAAGAAAAATAAGCCAAAGGAGTCAAGGGGAGTGTTTGGTAAGGTCATTGCTTTTTTTGAAGGCTGTGAAGAACAAGGTCGAAAAACTCTTCATTCACACATGAAAATATGGATTGAGGGTTTTAATGCCATGAGAAGTAACTTATTTCATGAAGATGTAACGGTGAGAGAGGCAACAAATAGTTACTTCACAGAATACTTGAAAGCTGTAATGGCTTCATCATATTTTGAGACATCTACGATTCACGAAAACTTAACGGGACAAATTTCATGTAACTGTAACCATGACATTCCTGTTAGTCTTCAACATATTTCTTCTCAAACAATTCGTGACATGAGACATCAGAGATTATGTCAGGAGCATAGAGGCATGATTGCTGAATGTGTACACTGTGCCCAAACTTATACAACTACAGATATTTTGCAGAAATACTTAAAGATACTTAATGATCAGTGTGTCATCGAGGATAGGAATTGGAAGTCGATTGAGTTTCCAATTCATCAGCGAACTTTGGATATTGTATCAATGAGATATCCATATGACATACAAAAGTACAATATAGATTCACCTCAGTTTACAATAATAAAAGCATTGACAAATTGGAAGTTCAATGAACATGACAGCAATCATAGACCGTCGTGCTTCAAAAATGGAGTAGAATGTAGATTCAAGCTACCTACAGAGACTAATTTGGATGGATGTAATATAGTTTATGATGAAGAATCTTCAGTTCAATACCATGATTTAGATGGTACTATACACACTACAAGAAACTTTTCAATAAAACCATATAGAAATCTTTGTGATGTTTTCATGAACACATACTCAAAGGCTGTTTCACATGTTTTTGGTTGCAATACAAATGTACAATTGGGTTCTTATAACCATATGTTTTATACGACATTATATTCTTCGAAGAACAATCAAGAAGAGGAAAAGCAGCCATTTCTTATCGTATGCAATGCTGTAGCTAAAAGATTGAAGAGAATGTCAAATAATCCATCTGCAAACAGATCAACAAGTTATGGTGATGGTTTAGGTCATGTATTATCTGGCATTGCTGCTCATATAAGTAGTTTTATACTAAGTGCTACAATGGCATGGAGAATATCTGTTGTAGGCTCCAGGTTCAGATTTTCTCATCAATTCACTCCTTTACTGTTGAGACAAGTAGAAGATTGGATTGATGATACCGGAGATATACAGTTTAGAATCAGGAGAAAATGCATATCTAATGATGATGGTGATAAAGAATTCATTTCATGGTTGGACTCAAGCCTGAACAATTATATTTATCGTCCAAAGCATAGGAAGTTTGATAATATGTGTCTTTGGGAATTTACATCATTATATGAACTTAAGACGAAACAAATCCCTTTTGAGTCAAAGTCAGAATTGACAGAAGTAGATGAAACAGATTGTAATAATTTTGATGAGGAATATTTTCTTTTTGATGAGAGACATCCTGGATACAAGTATGCAAAGCTTTACCAAAGAAAGGTACCAAATATTCCTATTTTATACATGGATGGTCCATTTCCACATGTAAGTGATTTAAAAGTTCAGGATGAATGTCAATTATCAGAGTATATAAATGAAGTTAGGGAAAATTATGGGAAAAAAGCTATGTTATTATTTTGTCCTTACCATGAAAAGAAAGATATTATTCCTGACGTGTCATGGTGGGATGCCTTCCTTGATGCACAGCAATCAGGTCGATTATATATACATTACAAAACCGTCCTAGGAAATATACAAACTTTACTGGACTGCCAACAGAATAAGACAAAGTTGGTATTTTTTGATGAATTGGAAAGAAGAACTACATTGACACAAGTTGATGATGATGAGGAAGATAACTGCATCAAGACAAATAGACAACAAGATGATAATTATATATCTTCTGAAGCCATTGAATGTATAATTGATGGTCAGATGTCATCAATTTGTGAAAATAAAATCTCGACGAATGATGTTAAACCTTCTTATCGGGACTACATAAATCAGGAGCTTTTAATAACACCAGAAGTCATGAAAGGCCAAATACTATTCCAAAGCAATATTGTTACCAATGAGTCTAACAGTACTTCACAACAACAAATTAATGCAGTTACATATGCAAGAAGTAATAGATATTTTGGCTTGATTGAGGTTGTTATGAAGTGCATACCTTCTTTAACAAACATCGATGGTTCATCTCAGGATGTTCAAAACTTGCATTCAAATGATGTGGACTATAATAATAACAATCATGCTTTGGATGTCGATAGTATTGGTCAATTTGCAAAGAAGAAAAGTCTGGACTCTAAACAGACAGTTGCATTTGAGGTGATTGTTTCTTCTTATATTTTACATTGTTTGAATACAAACAAAGCGTTGGCCTTTGGGAAAAATGATACTACACATTCATCATATAAGAAATTATCGGAAAGACTTCTTAAAATAGGAGCTAAACCACAGTTGATTATGTTCATGACAGGTCCAGGTGGGGGTGGGAAATCCTATGTTATAAGTGCAGTCATTGAATATTGTAAAATCTTCAGTATGGCAGCTGGAATTGCTTTTGACAGCAATACATTTTTGTTGACTGCATGTTCCAACAGTGCTGCATTCTTGATCAATGGTAGGACAATTCATTCTATGTGTCATCTTAATTCCAAACAAAAAAGCCTTATAAGATTGATGAAAAGATGTAATTGGAAAGATGTCAGGTTTATTTTTATTGACGAGGTCTCATTTTTCTCGTCCAAAGATCTTATGAAGTTAGATAAACATTTACGTATACTGACTGGAAATAGGGGAATGTTATATGGTGGTGTGCATATTATATTTGTGGGAGATTTTTTTCAACTTGATCCTGTTTCTGGTCAGCCAATTTATGGGCATGATGCATTTATTCATTGGAAACAAGCTGTAAATGCATGTATCTTTCTGGATGGATTTCACAGGTTTAATGGAGATCCTAAATGGGGAGAGATATTATATCGATTAAGAATGGGAGAGTTAACAGAAGAAGATGTAAGGGAAATAAATTCACGAGTAATTGGAAGAAACCTTACAATTCCGGTTGATAATAAAAATGTTTGCTATGCATGTAGCACAAACAAGCAGAGAAACATAGTCAGTGATGCAGTTTTTGAAAACATTGCAAAAGGGGGTATTGAATCAAATTTAGAGGGATGCATTATCATTAAAAGCAAGATATGTGACAAGAAACATAATCAGTTTTCAAATACATTTCACAATTTGGTGTATCGAAAATGTGGTGATTCTTTATGCACAGGTAGTAAAGTACATACAAGGGTTGACCCTTGTCTTAAATTATACAAGGGATGTCCAATTATGTTCACATTAAACAGCGATGTTGAAGATTCAAACACATATTGCAAGGGAATGACAGGTAAATTTGAAGGGGTAATTTTAAAGGAAGGAAAGTCTGTAAAAAATGAAACATTCAGTGGCATTTCTTTATCATCTGTTTTTGTTGATGATTTGGAGGCAATATTAGTTCAAATTGATGGTTGTTCTCAATCTTTAATCAAAGTACATCCAGTAGAACAGACAGTGTCCATTGATATACCGTTTGAGGCATCATGTACTGCTCGTACTAGGATAAATGGTTTGAAATTGACACAATTACCTATAGTTTGTAACATCGCAACAACTGGGCACAAATTACAAGGTACCACAAAAGAGAAGATTGTCGTCATTGATTTTAATTATGGGCTACGCAATTGGATATATCTTGTTTTGTCAAGAGTAACATCATTAGCAGGACTTTTTCTGAAAAAACCGTTGGATTTTAACAAGCTGAAAGGCCCGTCAAGAGAATTACTAATAGAAATGAAGAGATTAAAGTGTTTAGAAGAAGAATTGATACACATGAGAAATTTTGTAGAGGCTGTTAATTACGTTGATAATATGGAAATTGAAATTTGGAGTATTGATAAGCACGACTTACAAGAGGAAAAACAGAGTCATGATGAACTGTACGCTATTCATCAAGACATGTTTACAATGAAGAATATTTTTGTGCCAAGTTTGAAAATTGTTTGAGAAAGGAGTTGAATGAAACTGTATGTCAAGAGAAAAAGAGAAGTGTTCAGCGAAAGAGCAGAAATGTTGCAAGGAATATAGTGCAAAATAAGAAATCAACAAAGGCAAAGATACAAAATACCGATAAGTTGTTCTTTGTCAACGAGAAATATTCAAGTTTGTCACAATTTTGTGATATTAATGGAGCTCCAGACACTATATTATTTAGGCATGCCAATGCATCGATACAGAGACAATCATTCATGACATTGGCTCAAGGAACTTGGCTAGTAGATGAAGTCATAAATTACTACATGTCATTGCTGAATGACTTACATTCGTACATTATAGATCTCACCTACCCTGGTAGACGCCCCTATGCATTGAAAAGCTTCTTCTTAACATTATTATGCAGTGATGGAAGATATAACATTGACAGAGTGGTAAATTGGACACTTCCTGAATACGATATTACTGCTTACTCACATATTGTGTGCCCGTTGAACATAAACAATGTACACTGGGCTTTGATATATGCTGATTTTGAAAAAGTAACCATATATTTCCTTGACTCCTTGAGATGCACAGATGCTACGCACTATATGCTTTGTTTTCGACAATATCTTATTGATATACATATTGGAACTTATGGAGTTGAAAATATTCCTCAGTGGAAATTGGAGTATGTCCATAACTGCGCGCAGCAACAAAATTCGTATGACTGTGGTATATTTGCATGCATGTTTGCTTATTGCATTATGACAGGCCATTCAATTCCAGACGCGTTTCCGAATTCTTCCTCAAGAAGATTGACAATTGCACAGTCTATCCAACAGGGAAGAGTATTTCCATTGTTTAACAGTTAATATGATATTGTTTAGAATTTTATATAATAATAGTTAGTAATTTTGCTTGTGTATTGTTGCTGTTGTTATGTATATCGTATTTGATAATTCAATATAAATTTGTAACATTTTGTTCTGTTAATAGTGTTGTTAAGTTGTAAATAAATAATATTTTAGATACATTTTTTTTTCATAACTTGTGGAAAATAATTGTTTCCTAGCGCGATGCTATATCGTATTGTATTGTATTGTATTACCGTATGTCACAGATATATCAAACATCCATTGGCAAAAATTTATCCAATCGTCAGAAACAAATTGGAAATCAAACGATGATTCACTATTGGCGTTTTCAAGATCAAAAACATTAAACGATGACGCTCCAAGATTGTTGGGGAGTTGTTTACAAAACAAAATATGGGCGGTACTACTCCCTGAAAATGTATGGATTGTATCGGGCATGTCATGTACACGGCATGGAGCGGTGTTGCGGAAGTTGCACTTTGGAGTCTCCAACATGACCTTGCAACATTCTAGCGAACACTCCTTTGAATCGTGAACGATAGTGATAGGGTCAAAGAACATCATACATGTTACCGGACATGAGATTGTAAAGGAGTTAGTAATATCATCACCCATTGTTTTGTAAATGCGCTATTATATAAACGTTGATAATTACTATTAAAAAAATTGTGCTCGGAAGTGAAAGGAAAGAGGGTAACAATATTTTTTCCTGTAACAAGATAAAAAATTGTAACGATACGGCGTGACGATAGGTAGCTTAATATATTATTATTATAATTATATAATAATATTATATGTTATTTTTAAGCAGTTTAGTATTATATTAAGTATCACATAAATACATAACACATTAACAGGCACACAATATTTTTTTTCATAACTTGTGGAAAATAATTGTTTCGTAGCGCGATGCTATATCGTATTGTATTGTATTGTATTACCGTATGTAGTTTTTTGTTGATGATATTGTTTTTGAGTTACATTATATATTATAATAATATTAATATATATATTTTTTTTATTAATATTTTCTTATAATATTAATATTATAATATATTAAATATAGGCCTGTGTATGTATCGAGTATTCTTGTCGACATATGTAGGCGTCTTATTTTATATTTTGCGATATATTATAATAATATTAATATATATATTTTTTTTATTAATATTTTTTTATAATATTAATATTATACTATATTAAATATAGGCCTGTGTATGTATCGAGTATTCTTGTCGACATATGATGTAGGCGTCTTATTTTATATTTTGCGATGTAATAATATATAAAAATCATAATATATTAATGTTAGGTAGTAATAATATATAATATAATATAATTATAGTAAATATTAAATATAGGCCTTTGTATATACTGAGTCACCTTCTTAATTGTTGTTTTTTGCGATGTGATTAATATTATTATTATTATTAATATATTATTATTATAATTATATAATAATATTATATGTTATTTTTAAGCAGTTTAGTATTAAGTATCACATAAATACATAACACATTAACAGGCACACAATATAGGTAGATATGTTTCATTCACGGAGAAGGCGTTGATTATGTTTATTTTTGTCATAAAAATTAATAAAAGTAATAATATTGTCTGTTGCTTAAATGTGCTGATGAAAGAAATGTATGTGAAACCAAAGCTTACAAGGTCTACGGAAAAATGTACCAAAATCACGTAGACGAAAGTTACGCCGTTGAGTTAGTCGTGGGTCGGCACCCTGA
>Ga0102812_10002582_pt1 | contig 12171 bp, 4 predicted proteins | sample ColrivemetaGS713_FD_79334 | JGI IMG/M metagenome (GOLD analysis project Ga0102812, IMG submission 79334) | Estuarine microbial communities from the Columbia River estuary - Flood tide ETM metaG S.713 | ecosystem: Environmental > Aquatic > Marine > Intertidal zone > Estuary | place: USA: Columbia... | reverse complement strand
AAACGGTACAATACCTCCGTGAAAAATAAAATCCGACCCATTTCCTTCGATGATTACCTGGGAATAATCAAACAATGGAAAGGCCACTTTCTTATCGCCATTATCATTGTTGGAAATTTCTATATACTTCTCCACCGCTTGATCCGGGTAGAAGTGATATGTTCCCTTTTCGAACTCAAGTTGGATCTTCTCGTTCTCATGCTCCGTCAACAGCTCTTTCATGAGCACAGAAAAGTCTTCTGCCTGTGACGCATTGATAGGTATTACTTCATCATGTTGTTCTGGTGTACAACTATAAAGAAGCAGGAGCAGGAGGTAGGATATGTTCTTTAGCGTAGGCATTTTTATCACTTAATATCATGATCTAATACATCGCACTCGATGAGATGGCAGGTTTGATCAATAGCCTGGATTTTGTTCCAGATCACCATTACTTACCTGTATTTCCCTGGCCGGCAACGGAAACAATACGTGATGAGGCCTGATATTTTCGGCGGCAATCGAATTCCCGAGGGCTGAGCCTTGTACCGCTTCGATCAATTGGCCATAGCGGACCAAATCCGCCCAGCGATGCCCTTCAAAAGCGAGCTCCCACTTTCTTTCATCCAGCACGGCCTGGAGAAAGGCTTCACCGGAGAGATCCTCCAGGTTGCCCAGGTTAGCCCTGTTTCGTACCCGGTTGATGGCAGTGTATGCCTCGGTATTGGGAGCTCCATCTGCGCGAACCTGCGCCTCGGCATAGATCAATAACACATCGGCAAAACGGGTCAGCGGGAAATTGAAAGGTGATTGCCATTCGGTGGCATATCCCCGGGTGGCGGGGTTGGGATCGTGCCTCCATTTGAAGGCATAGTAGAACCCGTCGTTGGTCGGTTGCGTATTCCCGGCGGCATCAATGACGATATAGTCGACAATATTATAATCCCTTCTTACGTCTCCCTCTGCATAAGATTGATACAGTTCAGGCATGGCCTGACAGATGGAATAGGTGATGGTATTTTCCCAGTTTCCCGGAGGGCCGTCCCAGGTGGCCACCTGACCACCTTCATTATCGGTGGAAATGTACTCCGCGCTAAAAATGTACTCTACGGCGTGCTCGTTTTCCAATGCAAAAACATCACTATACACCGGCTCAAGGCTATAGGGCCCGTTTTCAATGACATCCTTCGCATAGCTGGCCGCCAATGCGGCTGCCGTTTCGTCCTTGAGCGGCTCACCTGCCATCTGTAAATAAGCCTTCGCCAGGTAGCTTTTGGCAGTAAATTGGGTCGCCCTTCCCGGATTACTAACGACCGGAAGGTTTTCCTCCGCGGTTTTAAAATCACTGATCACCCGTTCGTAGGTATCAGCCAGCGTGCTTCTGATGTTCTTGAACTCGTTTAAGTTGGTGGCTTCCGTAATAAGTGGTACGCCACCATAGTAACGAGCCAACTGGAAGTAATAAAAGCCTCTCAAAAAGCTTGCCTCACCAAGGATCCTCTGCCGGGTTGATTCGGGCATGGACACCCCCGACTCGTTGATTTTACCGATGATGGTGTTACACCTCGATATACCCACGTATTGTTGTTCCCAAACCGCATTGGGTATCCGGGAAAAGGCGGAAAAAGTGTAGTTGCCGATTTCCTTGCCCGTGGCGTCCCAAAAGCCCTGGTTCACATACATTTCGTCCGTTCCGGCGCGCCCCATCATCAGGAGGCCCTTAAAATAGGTCCCGAAACCCCGGTCACCCTGGTGAACGGCGATGGGATCATAAGCTCCGGCCAGCGCCAGGTCAAAGTCGGCCGAAGTCGCAAAGAAATTGCCTAGTTCCAAATTGCTTTTTGGAGCAATGTTCAGTTGATCCTCACAAGCAGAGAACAACATCACCACAAGGATTAAAACAAGTATATTTTTCATTTCAATGTCTTTTTAGAGTTAAAATTGGACATTCAATCCTGCGATGAATGTCTTGGCTCTGGGGAATCCACCATAATCAAAGCCTTGCACAAAAGGATACCGAAAGTCAACCTGATTAGAGGTCACCTCAGGATCGTATCCCGTATACTTCGTAAAGACAGCTAAGTTGTTGGCGGCCAGGTAGACCTTGGCGCTCTTCATGCTAAGCTGCGAAATCCACTTCATGGGCAGATTGTATCCAATTCTTACTGTTTGCAGGCGGATGAAGGAGCCATCTTCCACCAGGTAATCCGCGGGCCTTAGCGAAGGAACCCGGGCATACTGGGTGCTGCTGGGGTTTTCCGGCGTCCACCGGTCTAACCAGCTTGAAGATTGATTCTGGCCTCCTCCCGGGAAGGAAGCTATTCTTGTATTGGTCGCATTGAAGACCTTATTACCGTAGGAATACTGCACAATAACGTCCAATTCGAGCCCCTTATAGGAGAAACTATTGATCCAGGCTCCGAAGAGCTCCGGCATGGTATTGCCCAGGACGGTTCGGTCAAAGCCATCGATCACACCATCGGGTATGCCATCCGGCCCTGATAGATCCACATACCTGATATCTCCTGCTCTTTCCCCGGCACCAGCCGTGGGAACCCCTTCAACGGGCGAGCCATTCTCATTGAAATCACCGGGTAAGTACACGCCATCCGTGCGGTATCCGTACAGGTCATTGATCGCCCCTCCGACCTGCAGGATCACTTCATCCGTGGAAATGGCATCGAAATTCACATCGATATAAATGGGTTCACCATCATTCCCCAAGGCCTTGATCTCACTCTGAATGGTGGTCAAGTTCAATTTAGTGTTCCAGCCAAAGCCACTTTTGCTTTGGTACCAGTAACTACCGGAAAATTCAAATCCTGAATTTTGGATCTCCCCGATATTGAACCAGCCCTGGGAGAACCCGGTTGAAATGGAAACCGGCGCCAACAGCAGAAGGTCGGTCGTATTTTTAACAAAATAGTCGGCGGTGAAATTGACCGCATTTTTGAAGAATCCCACATCGGCCCCAATATTGTATTGGGTCGTTACTTCCCAGGTCAGATCCGGGTTTTCCAAATTTTGCGGGCTGACGCCATTGACTACTGTTCCGTCGAAAGTATAGTTAGAGAACTGCTGGTCCAACAGTGCCCCCTGCACGGGAACACCAGCGTTGCCCACTTGGCCAATACTCGCTCTCAGTTTTAAGTTAGAGATCTGATCAGCATCTTTAAGAAAGGCTTCATTACTAACGTTCCAGGCCAGGGCGCCAGAGTAGAAGTCGCCCCATTTGTTGTTCTGGAACCGGGAAGTACCATCCCGTCGGTAGGTGAAGGTCGCCAGATAACGATCGTCATACGAGTAGTTGGCCCGTCCGAGAAAGGACAGCATTACCAGCTCGTCCGCGGAAGATGAACTCAAAAACTCCGAGGCTCCCTGCAGGGAATTATACCCCAACACTTCATTTTCAAAACTCCTTGCCTCCGTTCTCTGGAAGTCACTGACCGTATGCTGATAGGAGAAGCCGGTAACCAGGTTCAGCCTTTGTTTATTGACAGTTTTGGAGAACGTAAAGTAATTTTCGTTAACGAGGTTGGTGGCATTGTTACTCGCCGCGGTTGCGATCCCGTTGTTAAGATTACCCCAGGGGGTTTGCGAAGAATAGAACTGCTGGTCTTTCAGGGTGAAAAAATCCAGCCCTAAAGTAGACCTGAAGGAGACCCAGTCTGCAAACTTGATATCGGCGTACACATTACCAATGGCTCGATTGATGTTTTTGTCGAGACTGGTATTGTAAGCGATGTTATCAGGGTTGCTTAAATGAGCTGAAGCGTAATTATCAATATGCACCTGGGGGACGCCGGCTCTTCTGAATCGTGCCTGGGTATTATTATCCATTCTAAATGGATTTTCAGCCAATGCCCCGATAATGATACCGGCGGCCGTACCTTCCCTGCCATCGGTAGGAACACCATTGTTTTCAATGCTACTGTAATTGATATTGGCCCCGACTTTGACCCGGTCGGTAAACTGGTGGTCCAGCGCCAGGCGAGCGGTAAGCTTTTCGAAATTGGTGGCGATCAGTACAGATTCGTTCTGATTGTAAGAAGCAGAGAATGAATAGTTGGTTGCCGAATTCTGCCCTTGTAAAGAAAGGGAATAGTTTTGAATAGAGCCCCTTCTGTATATTTCATCCTGCCAATCGAGGTTCATCTCTTCAGCATCGGGAAAATTATACAAAGTACCATCCGCGGCCGTAAAAAGTCTATCGTTCGGGCTGGTCGCTTGTTGATAGGCTACATAATCCCCGAAATCCATGACGTCAATTCTACGGTCCAGGACTTGGGAACCAGCGTAGGTACTGAAGGTAATGCCGGATTCGCTTCTTTTTCCTTTTTTCGTGGTGATCAAAATGACACCATTGGCGCCCCGGTTACCATAAATGGCCGTTGCGGACGCATCTTTCAATACCTGTATTGACTCAATATCATCCGGGTTAATGAAAGCGAACGCACCGATTTGCGAGCTGAATTGCTCCAGGTTGCCGCCACCTGAGGTGGGCGTTTGGTTCATGGGAAAGCCGTCGATGACAATCAGCGGTTGTGAATTACCACTCACGGAGGATATCCCCCGGATGTTCATTTTTGTCGCTGCGCCGGGTTGACCACCCGTAGAGCTTACCGACAACCCACTCACCTGGCCTTGCAGGGCTTCCTCAAAATTGGTAATGGGCCTGTTTTCCAAAACCCCTGACCCCAGACTCGTTACTGCTCCGGTGAGATCGCTTCGTTTCTGGGTGCCATAGCCAACCACCACAACCTCATCCAGCAGGGCAGCATCCTGCGACATGACTACATCAATGGTGGTTAGGCCATTGATAGCGACTTCCTGCTTCTTGAACCCTAAATAGCTAAAAACCAGGAACTCAGTGCTTTTCTGCACTTCTAACGCATAGGTTCCATCGATATCGGTGATGGTACCGTTGACGACGTTCATTTCCTGGACAGTGACGCCAGGCAGGGGAATACCTGAGTCATCCACAACTTTACCCGATATGACGGATTGTGCATTCGCTACACCGCTGAACAGCATAAGTGCAGCAAACAATAGTTTTATGATAAAATGGTTTTTCATGATTGATGGCTTTAATTCTTCTGAAGGATTTTATTCGACAATTTTTACCGATATCTCATCGATATAAACCTTGCTGTCTGCAGCTCCGCCCAAAATGATATCAGGGAAAAAGTTGGTTCTTGAGTTACCGTCATTCGGTACACTGATCTGGATTTCAATTTTTGTCCAATCCGTGGTAACGTCAAATGGGAGTGGGAGTCCAGAATTGTCGTAGAATTCTTCGTAGCCTTCCGCAATACCATCGTAAGCTGCGCTCCAGTCCGGCAAATGATTGACGCCGCGTAAAACATCTAAGCGAATGGGGGATTCAGCCCTGATGTACATGCTGACCTTATAGTCATTGCCGTTTTCGAGCGCAATTTTGTTGGCAGGAAAATCCCGGCCAATGATCTGCCCCCAACCCCAGGCGCCCTGGAAGTCGATAAAAGAGGTATACTCCGTTCCGATGGCGCCACCAGGAACAACCGTATAAGGGAATGGAGCACCATTCCAGGTCTGCCAATCCACCACGTTGCCCATGCCTGTTTCAAAATTCCCATTCAGGCAAAGTTCAGGAGGCCCCACCTGGATGAGGTCTATTTTCTCTTCGCTGACAATACTGCCATCAGCAGCCCTTTCGATTGTGAGCTGAACGGTAACTGGCTGGTTAACATCAAAAGTTATCGTTGGATTTTGATCGGTAGAAGTAGCCGGTGTTCCACCTTCAAACTCCCAACTCCAACTGGTAGGGGAACCAATTGAATTGTCAGTAAAGGTGACTGATTCTCCAACCGCAATCCTGGTTGCCGAAGGCGTAAAGTCTGCGACCAACACCGGGTATACCTGAATGGTGAAGTTTTGGGTCTCTTTGGTACCATCATAATACTCGACTTCCAGCGTGGCGACGATATTACCTTCCTCTGAGAAGACTACATCGACAACCGGTAAGCCTGATGTTGACGGCGTTCCACTGGGGAACGTCCATTTTCTACTCGTAACACCCAACGATAGATCAGTGAATGTGAGAGCTTCTCCTTCCGCTACGGTTATTTCCGAAGAAACGGTAGCCAATAGCTCTTTGGTGGTTTCCTGCGGCTCTACATTTTCTTTGGTACAGGAGCTTATCACTAACGCCCCTACCAGGAATATGAACAGGATAGATAGCTTGTCTCTTATCAAGTAAGTTTTCATAATGTCTATACTTTTCGGTTTCAAAAGATTTCGCAAGTAAAGGTATTATTCATCCGGCTGAGAAGTGTTCAGAAATGGTTCATAGCTTAACACAGATTGGACCTGGCACGATATAAATTGTTCAAATCGTAGCACAATTTGTACACTGCAGGCTCATCCCGTCGAACGGCCCGCCAGCAGGACCAACTATCTTCCGGCCCATACAATCAATCAACCAACGGAAATTCGTAAGCCCGCTACGGAGGACAGCTGGCCGGTCGCCCCGGCCCGCGGATGAGGTGCGCGTGATACGCGATGTGATCAAGGATAGTGTCGCTAAAGCGCCCACCCCCATGCTTGACGGTGCGGCGATGCTCCGATTAGAGCTTGTTTGAAAAGCTACCTTTTTTGACAGCAATTCTCACTTTGACTTTTCTAGCCACGGAAGTACTGTGTAAAATTCAATAAAAAAAACTCCGTGTCTCGGTGCCTCTGTGGTCAATTATTTTTCAAAGTGAGAACTGCTGCTCTTTTGATCCGGGTTCGATTCTTTTTCGGCCAGGGAGCCGTCAGTATATTCCGTGGGCATACAATTGAACTCCTCCTTGAAAGCCCTGGTGAAGTACGAACTGTTGGAGAAGCCCACTTGAAACATGACTTCTTTAATCGATGAGTTATCCTGACTAAGAAGCTGAGCGGCCCGTTTCAACCTGATCGATCTAATAAATTGATTGATAGACAAGCCCGTCAGTGATTTAAGTTTTCTGTAGAGTTGCGGTCTGCTCATTCCCACCTCGGTGCACATTTTTTCAACATTGAGGTCTGAATCGTCCATGTACTCCTCAACCACTTCTATACACCGTCGGAGCATTTTTTCGTCCAGGGAAGTCACCGTAACCGCTGAAGGCTCCAGGGAAAGTTTTGATCTGAACAGCTGCTTAAGGTTCTCCCGTGATTGTATTAAGTTTTCAATCCTGGCCAGCAGTAACTTGTAACTAAATGGCTTAGTGATGTACTCGTCAGCTCCGGTTTCAAAACCGCTTATCTTATGAATAAGGGATGTACGAGCCGTTAATAAAATGATCGGGACGTGACTTGTCAGCGCATTGGACTTCAATTGGCGGCACAAGTCCATACCATCCATTTTTGGCATCATGACATCACTGACGATCAAATCAGGCGGGTCAGCCAAAGCTTTGCGATAAGCTTCTTCGCCATCAGCCGCCTGATCGACCTTATAGATGCTTTGCAGGCCGCTTACCAGATAGTTCCTTACCTCCGTGTTGTCTTCGACCACTAAAAGCCGATACGAATGCTTCTTATTTATCGCTTCCTTTTCTATCGGTGCTTTTTCATCGATCTGGGCGGATTTTTGGTAGATACTGATGTCCTCGCTGTTCTTAAAACCTTCCAGGATATCTACGGATGACAGGTGATCTCTGCCCAACAATAAACTAAAACCGAATTGTACGCCGTTCCCCACCACATTTTCAACCCAGATCCTGCCCTTGTGTTGCTCAATCACTGACCTGGCAATGGAAAGACCAATGCCCGTGCCTTTGGCTTTCAGTGCCTTGCTTTGATAAAACCGGTCAAACAGATGGGCTATATCTTCTTCCGGGATTTGCGGACCATTATTGAAAATGGTCACCTGCAGCTCTTCTTTCTTAGGCACTAAAGTGCAGGATATAGCAATAATGCCTCCGTCCGGCGTGTATTTGAACGCATTGCTCAGGAGATTGAACAATACCTTTTCCAATTGATCGCGGTCATACCACAACAGGATTCCAGGGTTATCAGATTGAAAAGTATAATTGATCCCCTTTTTCTCCGCCAAGGCATTAAAGAACAGCGAAACTTCCTTGATGAACCTGATCACATCTCCTTCGGCGGCCTCAAGGGTCATGTTTTGTTTGTCAAACTTTCTAAAGTCCAGGATCTCATCAACGATCCTGGTCAGTCGAATAATGTTGTTGTAGATTAAATTGATCTTCTCACTTACTTCGACGCTTAAGCCCTTGCTTTCCTTCAGTTCCTCTACCGGAGCGCTGATCAACGATAGCGGCGTTCGCAATTCATGGGACACATTCGTGAAAAATTGCAGCTTGATGTCATTGAGCTCCTCCAATTGCTTCCTATTTATACGCTCCAACACCAACTTGTTTTTTTCGTTGGCCTGAATAATGGAATACTCCTTGTACAGATAGAGCAGCCCGAAGAACACCAGGCCGTAGCACACGTAAGCCACCGTGGTTCTCCAAAAAGGCGGAAGTATTTTGATGTTTAGTTCGATGGGCTCTTCATTCCAAACATTATCATTGTTGCTCGCATAGCAGATAAACTTGTAATCCCCGGGATTCAAATAGGTATAGTTACTGTACGCGGAAGCCCCACTGGAAAGTAACCAGTTATTATCTGCCCCTTCCAGTTTAAATCGATATTTGTTTTTTGAAGGCGAGGTAAAATGTAGCGCAGCAAAATGGATAGAAATGTTATTCATGGAGTAAGGAAGCGTTATTTCCTTAGTCACCACTACATTATTGTCCAACAACATCCTGCCCCGGAACCGCCTTCCTGCTTTCAGTTCATGATTAGATACCTTAAAGCCCGTGAAAACCAATTGGGGCACAACCGGATTGTCGGAAATAGCGTCCGGATGGAAGATATTGAATCCGTCGGTACCCCCGAAGACCATCTCCCCCTGCGCGTTTTTATAGGCCGCCCATACCTTGAAGGAATTGCTCTGCAAACCATCGCTGACATCGTAATATTTAAATTCATTGTTTTGAGGATCAAACCTCGTGATCCCATGGCCACCAAGCCAAAATCTTCCTTGATCATCCTCCAGCAAAGTCTCCACATCCCTGTTCAGTAATCCGCTTTCGTCATTTATCCATTGAAACCTCGCCTTCACTTTGCCATTCCTTCCTTCCACCATTTTACACAAACCACCACCTAGTGCGGCTATCCATAAATGGCCATTTTGGCCCTGGTGGATCACGGATATGAAATTCCCGGGCAGCGAAGTGCGATCCGCTGGATCATGAAACATGCGGGTGACCTTTACGCCACCACGTCTGAAAGACATTCGGTTAAGACCATTTCTGGTACCCACCCATATCACCTTGGCGCCGTTTACGGCCTCAGGCTCTGCATAAATATCCCGGATAAAATCATCGCTAAGGGTATTAGCGTTAAAATTACCATGGCGATAGTGTACAAAGTCTCCTGCATAAAAATCATCGGCCCCGGGTACATATTCCACTAACCCATTGGTGGTACTAAACCAAAGATGTCCCTCATAATCCTCAATTATTTTCTCAACGGAAATGTCTGGCAATAGCACATCGTATTCAATGGGCTGGCCATTTAAGATCCTTCCCTGCTCCTCCTGGTCAAGAATATATAACCCGTGCCACGTTCCAATCCAGAGCCTACCATTTCTATCCTTGAAGAAGGAGGAAACATTGGCTTTGTGCAGACGGTCATTTTCAGATTGATTCAGGTGCCTCATTTCAGAGGTTTTCCTGTCTAGCACATTGATTCCTCCCCCTCGCAAGCCAATCCATAAAAAGCTATTTTCATCCTCATAAAAAGTGATGACCTGGTCGACACTTATGGCGTTCTCTTGCCAGGGTGCATTTTGGTACAATTCAAATTTCTTGGCACTTAAGTTGAGTTTGTTGACCCCTCCTCCCAGCGTTCCTATCCAAAGCATGCCTGACCGGTCTACATACAAGGCGTGTAGCTCATTATGACTGAGGCTTGCAGGGTTGGACTTGTTGGGTTCTAACTTACTGAACTCAAAAGATGGAATTTCCACTTTCAACAAGCCTTCACCATTTGTCCCCACCCACAAATTAGATTCACTGTCTTTGACCATTGAAAGCGTGGGAGAACTATTGACCAGCTTTAATTCATTTCCATTCCATAAAAAAAGGCCAGCGTAGGACCCCAGCAATACCTCCTGCTCACTCAAGCGCAAGACCGCGTTAAAGATCAGATCAGGGAACAATACCTGGTATTGGCCTGATAGGATGTCATACTCATAAATGCCTTGATTGGTGGCTAACCAAAGGACGTTGGGCTTAACCTCCAGGATCTGTTTGACCACCAGATCGACAAAGACAATATTTTTAAATGATACATTACTACCCTCGAGTATCAATTCATCAAATCCATGGTCCGTCCCCAGCCAAATTTGTCCGCTTTCCGATTGAAAAATTTCAAATACAACATTACTTGAAATGGTGTTGTCCTGATCGGGATTGTGCTTATAGGCTTTAAAATTGTCATCATCAGTGCTGTATATGTTCAACCCGCTTCCTTCCGTCCCCACCAGCAAAAGGCTGTCGGCTGTAAAGCACAGTGAAAGTGTCCGGTTGCCGGAAAGCGAATAGATTTCTGAATTGGAATGTCGATAGGTAACTAGATTGAAACCATCATATCTACATAGGCCATTGGTCGTTGCGATCCAAATAAATCCGTATGGACCTTGCACAATGTCTAATACATCACTATGAGGTAAACCTTCATTTACCCCCAATTTTTCAAAGTGATAGTTGCTTTGGGCAATTACGATCCCTGAGAATAAAAGAAATGTAGCCAAAAGGACAGCTCTACTGACTTTGGCAATCACAAAAGCACATAACACGTTCAATTGAAACTTGATCATTCTATTCCCCCCATCAATAATGGTATATTTCGCTATAATTGGAAAAACGCCCAACAAGACTTGCCTTAAGTTCGACCTTAGCATTTTATGGCGACCGAAGGACGGCTTATACCTTCAGCGAATTAAGTTGGTGAAATTCGTATTTTTTGGCGTGAAATACAAATTAAGCAAGGAGGATTACACTAGGCTGACAGCATTACAGAATTCCTACGACGCGTTAAGAACGGAATGCACTTTTCCACTATAGTTGTTCGTGGTACTCCTCCTCCCCGTCTTTCCTACTGATTATCGTAAGGATGGCAGAAAATTGGACAAACATATCTATCTTCACTGTCGAAACCTGAATGTACCTTAAGAAATAGCCTAAAAAATTTGCCTGCGGCTTTCTTCCCAGAGGTTCTTGATCAAAGTCTGCTGCTGGTTTGTGAAAGTTGCGGGTAAGTTGCCGGGGTTCGTTCCCCGGGAAATTGCTTTTTAACAAATGTCCATTTTGGAAAAAAATATTCACCATTTTCCAGGCATTGTGCTGTTGGCACTTTTGGTTGGCTGCAATATCCCTTCCAGCCCCCTGCTTGCTACGGACACCATCTCTCCGCCCTACATCCTCTACAACCCAGGCAGTCACAGCATACAGGAGTATTTGCAGGTTTTACCAGACCCGGACACAGGATATACCATCGGGGAGATCGTTCAGCAGGAGGTGCAGAACTTATTTGTGGCATTTTCCGACAAGACGTTTGAGCCGCAGAGCCACCAAGTTTATTGGGGAAAAATTCAACTGCAAAACCGCTTGCCCGATGCGGAGACCCATCACGAATGGGTGCTGAATTTCTCCAGTACTTTCACCCAGATTACCTTGTTTACACTGGCGGAAAACGGGGTATGGATCTCAGCGGTCAACGGCTCCTTTGTACCGCCACACCTGAAAAAATTTACCCCGACAAAATCCGGTATTTGGTTCAAACTGATGCTCCCTCCAAGGGAGGTGGTGACACTGTACTTCCGGGGCGAGAGCGAACGCAGCGCCCTGCCACCCACTTTTCATGCGTCTGTACAGCCCCTGTCGGTCTTTTACGATAAACTTGTGGCTAAAAAGACGTGGAATGCCCTGTTTGTCGGTTTTTTGTTGATGATACTGCTCTACAACTTCATCAAGTTCTTCATCGTCAAAGACCGCAGCTACATTTACTACTCCGGGTACCTGCTAATGGTGGCGGTTTACACGGCTTACATCTCCGATGATTTGGAAGATTGGCTGGGCGGCTTTGCCTTTTCGGAACACCCTGCTTTTT
>Ga0102812_10002581_pt1 | contig 12174 bp, 10 predicted proteins | sample ColrivemetaGS713_FD_79334 | JGI IMG/M metagenome (GOLD analysis project Ga0102812, IMG submission 79334) | Estuarine microbial communities from the Columbia River estuary - Flood tide ETM metaG S.713 | ecosystem: Environmental > Aquatic > Marine > Intertidal zone > Estuary | place: USA... | reverse complement strand
GTCTAACACCTTTCCAGTGATATCTAATTCAAAAATCACCGCAAAACATAGCGATTCTTCGTGTGGCCTTAGCGAACATAGTTCGTTTGACAACCTTTCGGGTAGCATCGGAATTGTTCTATCTACCAAATAGACAGAAGTCGCTCGATTTAGGGCTTCCGTATCAATTATATCTCCAGGAGTTACATAATGAGAAACATCGGCAATATGCACACCTACTTCAATATTTCCGTTGGCTAATTTTTGAAAGCTCAATGCATCATCAAAATCTTTCGCATCTTCCGGATCGATGGTAAACGTGGTTATGCTTCTATAGTCTCGTCGTTTTGAGATTTCATCTTTGCTTATTTCTTTAGGCAATGTTGCTGCTGCAGCCTCTACCTTATCATCAAATTTTGTTGCGAAACCAAATTCAGCAACAATAGCATGCATTTCAGTTGTATTATCTCCTGCTGGTCCTAACACTTCCACAATGCTTGCATATGGATTTTTAGCTTTTGCAGGCCAATCTCGGTATTTAAAAACTACTTTGTCACCATCCTTAGCATCGCCAATTCTTTCCTTAGGAATATAAAAATCAGTATGAATCTTAGTGCCGTCAGCAATTATAAAGAATGAATTGCCATTGCTAGTAACAGTTCCAACAAATGTAGTTCTTGCTCGTTTTCTTACTTCGGTTACAAAGGCTTTTACCTTGCCTGTACTTTTACTGAAAGTTACTTTTACACTTACTTCATCACCATCAAAGGCGTCCAAAGTGTTACCTGCTTTTATTTTTACATCTTTATCTAGATTATCAGCTACTAAATAAGCATCTCCTCGTTGGTTAAAATCTAAAACGCCAACTATTTCATCACGCGTTTTTACATACATGTATTGCCCGCGATCTTTAGTTTCTATTTTACTATCTCTTACTAAAATTTCAAGAATTTCATTAATTTCATTATTGTCAATTTCCGGAACTTTAGCTCCAATTTGTTTATAGTTTAAAGGCTTATTTGCTTCTTGTATAAGTACGTTTAATACTTTATCGTAATCATCCGATTTGCGGATTCTTTTATTTTTCTTTTTCAATTTTGTTTTTAATTAATGCTGTGTTCTAACAGCGTTTTTGTGTATCCCGAATTCGGGTTTTTTATCAGGTCTTCTGTATTTCCCATTTCTACAATGTTTCCGTTTTTTAAAACCACCATTTTATTGCAGAAATAACTTACAACATTCATGTCGTGTGAAATAAGTAAATACGTCAGGCCTTTTTGTCTCTTTAGGTCGTTTAGCAAATTTAGCACTTTGGCTTGCACACTTACATCTAGTGCACTTACGGCCTCGTCTAAAACAATAATTTTGGGATTTTTGGCGAGTGCCTTGGCTATACAAATACGTTGTCTTTGACCGCCAGAAAACTCGTGAGGATATTTATCAAAATCAGAAGCTGTTAGACCTACTTCTTGCAGCAAAGATATTACTTTTTCTTTAACCGCTTTTTTGGAGTCTTTATTTTCTGCTAACGAATGCACTACTTCTGCAATGGCATTCCCTATTTTATGCTTCGGATTTAGTGATGAAAAAGGATCTTGAAACACCAGTTGAATTTCTCGTGATAAGTCATCTAGTTTAGCAATATCTGTTCCCCTAAGACTTAGTTTCCCTTTAGTAGGATTCCATATTTTTAGAATTAATTTAGCAATGGTGCTTTTTCCACTTCCACTTTCGCCAATCAACCCGAGAATATCTCCTTGGTTTAGGGTGAAATTAATGTTGTGTAGCACCTTAGTTTCTTCTTTTTTAAATAGGGAAGATTTAAAATGTGATTTTTCCACCGAATTTAGCTCAAGCAAAACTTCAGTAGAATTTTCTTGCTTAGTTAGTCTCTTTTGGTTTGGTACGTGAAAGTGTAATTCTCCATTTTTTATTTCTAGCAAATCATCAATTTCAGCCAAAACATTACCCCGTTTATTATATGTGGCTCTACTTTCTATAAGTGCTTTAGAGTAAGGATGCTGCGGATTGTAAAGTATTTCATTTGCCGTGCCTTGTTCTACTAAAGCCCCTTTATACATTACGGCTATTTCATTAGCAAATCCTTTAAGCGATAACAAATCGTGTGTTATAAAGAGCACACTCATTTGTTCTTCTCTGCTTAGTTTTTTAAGTAAAGTGAGTATTTCTGATTGAACAGCAATATCTAATGCTGTAGTGGGCTCGTCAGCGATTAACAGAGAAGGATTCTTAGCTAATGCCATAGCTATCATAACACGTTGTCTTTGCCCTCCACTAAGTTCATGCGGGTAACTCTCTGCAATACGTTTAAAATCAAAAAGTTCTACTTTTTCAAGTAGGTTATTTAATACGTCTATAGATGGATTTTCGGCAGATTCTAAAATTTGTTTACCACAACGAATCAACGGATTTAGAGCGGTCATTGGCTCCTGAAAAATATAAGAAATTTCACGTTTACGTATTTTCCCTAGTTTTTCTATGCTGCACTTAAGTAAATCTATTTCTCCTTCTAAAGATTGAAAAATTATGCTTCCACTTAGCTTTGCTGAATTAATAAGTCTAGTTATACTTTGGCTGGCAACGGATTTACCGCTTCCACTTTCGCCAATTAATCCAACAATTTCACCTTTTTTTATTTTGAGATTTATAGTATCAACTGCGAAAAATGAATTCGCATTAGTTTTAGAAAAACTAACAGAAAGGTTATTTAATTCAAGTAGAATCAAGCTTATCGTAATCTGTCCATAGAGCGGATTAGAAGTTCGTCTTTTTTAACACCACGCATAGCTAAAAAGTTAAAAAACAATAAGGCTAGTGGCATTAATGCAGAAAAAGTAAAACCAGAAGTACCCGAATTAAAATAATCCATATTCATACTGTACATATACATCATTACTACTAAACCTAATATAAATAGGTAGTTAAATGCAGAGAGCAAATTTTGTAACTTCCTGTTTTTAAACATAGCTAATGCTACCACAGCGAGAACTGAAACACCAACTAAAAAAGACACTAACCAGGTATTTGCTTCTTTTGAAACGTCGTCTTTAGATATTAATTCGGTTTCGTCATATTCTACTGAAACTTTGGTGCCTTCTTCCCCTATGGTTTGATAAAAAACTGTGTTAGAAAAAATCAACATTAAACAAATAGCTACTATTGCCAGATAAAATAGTGTTTGAGGCCTCTGAATCATAAGGCAAAGGTAAACATTAGTGCATTTTAAGTGTTTTAATTTTAGGTAATAAGTTAGATAATTGCCCACACATTTTGAATAGTAGTAAAGGAACGGTTGTTATTATAGGATCTGGAGTAGCAGGGTTAGCGGCTTCTATTCGCTTAGCACACCTTGGTTTTCGCGTTAAAGTTTACGAGCAACAGCCAACCTATGGTGGTAAAATGGGAGAGTGGGTTAGTAAGGGTTTTCGGTTTGATACTGGTCCATCTTTATTTACTATGCCACAATATGTAGATGAATTATTGACTATTGACGAAAAAAAGAATGTTAACTTTAGCTACAAAAAACTGGATATTGTATGTAATTATTTTTGGCAAGATGGCACAAAACTTACCGCATTTTCAGATATTGATAAGTTAGCGTTAGAATTTGAAAATAAGCTCGGAGAGCCTAAGCAAAACATTTTTAAAGCTTTAAAAAAGAGTAAAGAAAAGTTTAACATAACCAATCATGTTTTCTTAGAGAAATCGTTACACCGCATATCCACTTTCTTAAATTTCGCTACCTTGAAAAGTGTTTTTATGCTGCCAAAGGTGAACATTTTAACTAAAATGCATAAACAAAATAGAGCATTATTTAAAAACACAAAGACGGTTCAATTTTTTGATAGGTATGCTACTTATAATGGCTCAAATCCTTACAAAGCACCGGCTACTTTAAACGTTATTCCGCATTATGAATTTGGTTTTGGGGCCTTTGCTCCAGAACTGGGCATTCGATCTATTGCCGATGTTTTGTATAAAAAAGCAGTTGGTTTAGGAGTAGACTTTAAATTTGATTCAGCTGTAACTTCCGTGGAGAAACCATCAACATCCTATTTAATCAATAATGCTGAATCTGCGGATATATTAGTTTGCAATATGGATGTCGCTGCCGCATCAGTGGGCCCTTTGGCAAATTTGCTTTCAGCTAAAAAAACAAAGTATGAACCGAGTAGCTCTGCCTTAATTTTTTACTGGGGCCTAAATAAGAGTTTTACCGAACTTGATACACACAATATCTTTTTTACAGAGGATTATAAAAAAGAGTTTGATTGCATATTTATAGATAAAGCAATTGCGAAAGACCCTACTATATATATAAATATTACATCTAAAACCAATAAGGCAGATGCTCCTGCAGATTGCGAAAATTGGTTTGTAATGGTAAATGCTCCTTATGTTGCACACCAAAATTGGGATGAAATGATTGAACAAGCCAAAAGTAATATTTTAGCTAAGTTGTCAAAATTATTACATTGCGATATCGCTAATTACATCGAAGTTGAACATAAATTAACTCCAATTTTGATTAGAGATAAAACCAGTAGCTACAAGGGTGCTCTTTATGGGAGTAGTTCAAATAAACTTATGTCTGCATTTTTACGACAACCAAACTTTAGCAGAAAACACAAAGGTTTATACTTTTGTGGCGGTAGCGTTCATCCTGGAGGAGGCATACCGTTAAGTTTGCTTTCGGCAAAAATTATGACAGATAAAATTAGCAATGATTACAACATTTATTAAAAAGCACTTTTTCGTATTACTTTTTGTGCCGTACGTGGTTGGCACAATTGGTATTTTACTACCGGTAAGCAGAAGTTTTTTTCTTAGCCTAACACCTGTAATGTTGCTTTTTAGTTTCTTATTAGTTGTAGGAGAGGAGTTTAAGTGGACAAAACAGAATATACTGGCAATGGTTTCTATTGTAGTACTAGGATTTGGGGCAGAGTTTATTGGGGTAAATTATGGTTGGCTTTTCGGAGATTATCAATATGGCGAAACATTGGGTTATAAGTATGGTGGGGTACCAGTAATTATTGCCTTTAATTGGCTAATGCTATGTATTTCGTTACGTAGTTTGGTTAATCTAGTTGTTACAAGCCAGGTGCCCGCCGCATTGCTTGCTGCCGGTCTAATAACGGCCTACGATTTTATTTTAGAGCCGGTTGCTATTCGCTTTGGTTGGTGGTGGTGGCAGCAAACCGAAGTGCCCATTTATAATTACGTGTGCTGGTTTGTTTTGTCATTTGCGTTTCAACTTTTTTTTAAGAAACTGCCTAAAACAGTTGGCCGAAGCTATTGGATGCCCATAGTTCAAATCTTATTTTTTTTCATTTTGTTACTACTTTAAATGAATTGGATTTTTTTATTTCTCAGTCTTAATGTGGTTAGCTCGATTGCCGACATGCGAAGTGTTTATCTTACACAAGATGAAGCTAAAATCACCAAAATGTATAAGTTACTCAAAGCAAGGCAGCAATTGTCGCCAGATGAGGAATGTTATCTTGCCGCATTTGAGTGTTTACAAGCCAAATACAGTATAAATCCATATACTAAGTATAATTACTTCACTTCAGGCTATAATCGCCTAAATGGCTTAATAAATAGGTATTCAGTCAATCCAGAATATCGCTATCATAGATTAATGATTGAGAAAAATGCACCTGCATTTCTTATTGAAAAAAATCACATTGTACAAGACAAAAGCATCATTAAGAAATACAATAATATTGGGCAACCTTTGTTTAGGGAAATGGCTAAAGCCGCAGAATAGGTTTATTTTTGCTCCTAAATGAAACGAGCATTTGTAGTAGATGCTGCAAGAACAGCAGTAGGTCGATTTGGTGGAACATTAGCCACTATTAGACCTGATGATTTAGCGGCAGACGTATTAAAAGCCTTAATTTTACGAAATCCATCGATAGATCTTGAGGCTGTTGAAGACGTAATATTGGGAGCCGCTAATCAAGCAGGAGAGGATAACAGAAATGTTGCAAGAATGAGCTTGTTAATGGCAGGCTTACCTGTAACCGTTCCGGGTTTAACAGTAAACAGACTTTGTGCATCGAGTTTGCAAGCTATTGGAGATGCAGCTAAAAATATAAATATTGGGTACGGAGATGTTTACATAGCAGGCGGAGTTGAAAGCATGACGAGGGCACCGTTTGTAATGGCTAAAGCAGAAACAGCATATAGTAGAACACCAGAAATCTATGATACTTCAATTGGATGGAGATTTATAAATCCTAAACTTTCGCAAATGTATTTTCCTTATGCTATGGGAGAAACGGCTGAAAATGTTGTAGATAAATATAAAATTTCAAGGGAAGAACAAGATGAGTTTTCCTATAACACACAACTGAAATATGAGGTAGCACATAATGCAGGAAAATTTATGGAGGAAATAATTCCCATTACTATTCCTCAGCGTAAAACAAATGATATCATATTCGATAAGGATGAACATCCAAGATTGAGTTCACTAGATAAGTTAGCAGAATTAAAACCGGCATTTAAAAAAGGAGGAACGGTTACAGCTGGAAATGCTTCAGGGGTAAACGATGGATCAGCGGCGTTATTCATTGTGTCAGAAGAGGCATTAAAGAGATATAATTTAACTCCGATTGCAGAAGTAGTTTCAAGTGCAGCTGCAGGTGTACATCCAGATATTATGGGTATTGGGCCAGTGCCAGCTACCCAAAAAGCGTTGAAACGGGCTGGCTTATCAATTAAGGATATTGATCTTATAGAATTAAATGAGGCATTTGCAGCACAAGCAATTGCTTGTATTCGAGAATTAGATTTAAATCCAGATATAATCAATGTAAATGGAGGATCAATTGCGATTGGTCATCCTTTGGGAGCTTCTGGAGCTAGAATTGCGACAACCTTATTGCATGAACTTAAACGTAGACCAAATGCAAAATATGCATTAGCTACTATGTGCATTGGAGTAGGGCAGGGAGTTGCCGTTATTTTTAAGAAATGTTAATAGCACGAAAAACTACAATTGTTTGTAAGAATTGTAGTTTAACTCGGATTAAGTTGACGAATTATTTCTAGCCGTGGCTAGTGAAAAGTTTGCCGAGATGGAGTGACTTGTAATAAGGTTGGCTGTAATTATAAAAAGTAAGCATAAAAAAAAGGAGCCAATTGGCTCCTTTTTAATTTTATATGATTTTACGAATAATTAATATTCCCAAAGATCGTGTTCTAAGATAAACAAATCATTTTTGATTCTGTCACTTTCTAATAATGCAGCAACTCCGTCATCTCTAAACTCTTCAAAGTAAGCGATGTCTAAATCATACATATTGCTTTCTTTTACAATATAACTGTTAAACATTCTCATTTGAAAGAAGTGATCGAAACTCATTCTAGATGCATCATTTTGTGAATTAAATATTTCTTGATTTGCAAGTATTGGTCTTAAGTCATCCATTTTTAACCAAAATAGAGGAACTTCACCTAACTCGATACCAGATTCTGTTAAAGGTTTCCATAACGGAGCAATTGCAATTATTTGAGCTCTAAAGTCTGAATAATTGTAATCAAATATCCAATCTTCCATAATTCTGTACTTAGTTATTTTTTGAGGTTCGTAAACTTCAGAAACTTCTGTAGGTACTAAATCATATGGATCATCTGGATTTTCAGGATTAGGAATCATTACCGTTGATGTAATGCTCACTTGTTTCAAGATATCATCTGGAAGTATTGTACTTGTAAGAGAATCATTAACATAAGCTGTAATTGCACCATCCATTGCCGCATTCCACACAATAAGGTAGAAAGGATTTCTAGGCCAATGCATCACTTTGTTCTGTTTTTCACGAACATCAATAACTCGCTCAATCCTTTTACTCCATTTTACATTAGCTTCTCGGATGTAACGATATGGAACGGCTTTACGCTCTTTAACTGCAGTGTGCGGATATGTATAATCCTCAAAACCACTGCTTTGTGCGTTAGCAACAACTGTTATTGCCATTACGGCGATTAAAACTACAAGTATTTTCTTCATATCTTATAAAACGTTACAATATTAACGATTAAATTCTAACTATCGTATAGTAATAATTATCGGGCTTAGATTTGCAGTGAAACCGTATTTGGCTTCAGACGCTCTAATACCTTCAATTAATATTCTATCACCTGGTCCTGCACTAGAAATCATGCTACGCATTTGACCAGATAATTGACTACCGCTGCCACTTGCCATCACAGGCGGTTTACGTGCATAAGCAATAATCAATTTAAAATCAGTTACTCTATAGTTTAGATTATAAGCAAATCCTGCACCCATTGTTGCCAATAGTGAAGTTTGAGCTGCAACTGAAGCCTTACCTTTTGGTAATCCATCATTTGGAATACCACCTAACTGAGCGGTAGGTTGAGGTAAACTTCTTACTCTAAATTTCTGAGAACCCACAGTTCTAGTTGTTCCTTCCAGAGTAACAGATGCTGAAATTGTAATTTCACCATTGGTACTTGAAGGAACTTTAGCATTGTATAATCCACCTCCTTGAGAAGTAAGCGTAATACCTGGTGCTGAGATTTTAACATCATTGGCACTAAAACCAGGAACGGAAATTGACATTGGATTATCAATTCCTTTATATAACAAGTTCATTTCAGTCGCTGCAATTGTAGCGGCAGGCTTAAATACTTGATATTCTGCTTCAAATGGATAAGGTTTAGCTTCGCCGTCTGGTCCTGTTACAACGATATTACCTGAGAAAGTTTTAATACCAACACCGCTAGCTCTAACACTATATTTACCTACACCACCTTCAGCATTAACGCTAGTTCCGCCAACTCGAATGTCTGGTGTACCTTTAGAATTAGATGCAACTAACAGTATATCAGCTTCATAGGCTTCGCCTTCCATTACATAGTTAGACTTTGCTAAAACTTTCGCTTCTAACTTGTCAAATTTGTAATCTGTCGCATCAATTTGCTTTGCTAATCTTTCTAAAATATCAGATTCTAGTGTTTTAGCATCATTTTTAATACGAGCAAGATTCGCAATAAGACCAGCTGCTGGCTGATGTTCAAGCATTTCACTAACCCAACCTGCTTTGTTTAAACCACCTTTTTTTTCATCTTCAGCATTTAACTGACAAGCTGCTTTCGCTTGATTATAAAGGTCTAAACTTCTTATTTTTACTGAATCATTTCCAGGTTTTAAGTAACCTAGTAATGCCTCACGGGTATTGTTGATTTTTTCCATCATTTCATTCCCTTTAGCATTGTTATTGTCGGTAAAATATTTAGCGTGCTTTTCCATTTGATCAGGAGCTTTCAAGGCAGAGTTTGGTCCGCTTTCTCTTCCATCATACATTTTTTCAATTTGAGCTTTCAAATCGTCAATGTATTTATAGAATTCTGCAGCCTCTTTTTGAACTGCTTGTGCTCTCTCAAAATAAGGTTTAGTTTTCTTTTCATTGGATTCCATGCTTTTAGCAAATGCACCCATTGTTGCATTATTTTTGGATTCAATGTTAAGAGCAGCAGCGTTAAAACTCTGCTCGAAGAAGAAAAACGATTTAAGAATTTCTTTTGATACGTTAAGTGCTAGAAGAGCCATGAGTACTAAGTACATCATGTTAATCATCTTCTGCCGTGGTGATAAATTACCACCTGACATAATTACTTATTTCTATTATTTAAAATTAGTTAATTAATGACAGCTTAGTTATTTGGTCTCATTGCGTTAAGCATTCCACCATATACTTTATTTAAATTTTGAATATTTTGATCGAAACTAACTAAGTTATCATTTAAAGTAGCGTTAAGACTGGTTACTCTACTTGTTGTTTCTTTGAAAGATTCAGTTGTTTCTGATAAACTTTCTAACGCAGAAACAGCTCTGGTGTAAGAACTATTCATTCCCATAAGTTGCTCATTTGCTTTTGAAACATTATCGGCATATTCTTTTGTAGCTATTGATGCTCCAGATAAGTCTGCCATAGAACTTACATTAGTAGATAAAGATTTTAAGCCAGTACCTAAACCTTCAATTAATTCTGGTCCAATTTTAGCTTCACTCAACATTTTATCTAATTGTTGAGAAACAGCATCACCAGACCCGCTGCCCGCAGCCAATCTATTTGCTTTTGAATCGCCTTCCATTCCAGCTAATTCTGGATAAACTAAACTCCAATCCCACTCTTCATGTAATGGTTCAAAGGCCGATAGGAAGAAAATAAATGCTTCTGTACCCATACCCAAGATTAACATAAAATCTGCACCTTTAAGGTGAAGGATTTTAAATAATGCTCCCAAAATTACGATTGCGGCACCTATACCGTACGCCATCGCCATTACTCTCTTACCAGCTTTTGATTCAAAGAAATTTGCCATAATTTTTCAGTTATTTTATTATTTTATTATTATTTGTCAAATGTATAAACGAAAGATAAAAAATGATATTGTGTTGACAATATGTTTTTATCGTCTATCAGTAGCAGATCTACCAATATAAGTTTGAACGCATCTAAAACCTACATAAGATTTAGATGTATCTTGATATTCATAAGAACGGGATCCGTTTTGAATGAAATATGCAACATCTTTCCAACTTCCACCACGAGTTACTTTTCGTTTTAGAGACAATGGTCCATCATCTTCTGCATCTACCTGGTAATCACTATTTAAGTCGTGTGTAAATTGATGACTTGATTCGTCGTATGCACTAATTGTCCATTCAGCAACATTACCTGCCATATTGTACAATCCGTAGTCATTAGGGAAATAAGAATCTGCTCTAACAGGATATAAACCACCGTCAGACATATAATTACCTCTATTCGGTTTAAAGTTTGCTAACAAACATCCTTTACTATTTCTAGTGTAAGGACCACCCCAAGGATACATGTTGTTATCACGTCCACCTCTGGCAGCAAATTCCCACTCATATTCTGTTGGTAATCTGAAATACTCCGTAATTGGCATTTCTTGAGATTCCCAGTATCTGTTTAACCAACGCGTTCTCCAATTGCAAAATGCATTTGCTTGGTGCCAAGAAACTCCAACTACAGGATAATCATCATATTTTGGATGATAGAAGTATTGACGAGTCATTGGCTCATTGTATGAATAGGTAAAATCTCTAATCCAAACTAAAGTATCTGGATAAATTTTAATCGTTTTCTCTTTTATGTATTCTTTTCTATCAGATTCGAAGTAGCTACCTCTTGAAGCAGCCTGAAAATCAATCCATTGGTAAGTATATTCTAATTTTCTAATGTCTATTTGACGTCTAAACTCATAACGTTCTTTACCTTGGTAGAACATTCCTTCTAAATCGTCATAAGATTCTTTCCAATCAAATTCGGCATCATAATCAAGGATTTCATTCTCGTTTTCGTCCTCTTTTACTAATCCTAGATACTTATTACTTCTAGCGATACTGTCTTTTACGTGTTCTACGAACTGACGGTATTCGTTATTGGTAATTTCTGTATCATCCATCCAAAATGCATGAACCGAAATTTGTTTGTTTGGAGCAATAAAAGTGTGAAATATATCTTCATCACTTTGACCTGTATGGTAAGAACCTGTAGGTACATAAACAGTACCAAAAGGTTGAGGGTGAAACCAAGGTTTACGACCTTGAACACCAATCAATTCACCATTGTCTCCCATTCCGCAACCTATTAGCGAAAAGAATGTAACCAATACTAGAGCCTTAGCTATTTTCTTCATAAATTTTTTTACCTCTTTTAAAAAGTGTCACAAATTAACATTCAATTGTTGAAAAAAACAAATATGTATATTTTTAACCTCCAACTGATAACGTGTTTATCTATCGTTTATTGTTATTTACCGATTTTTTTAGTTCTTCTAAAGGAATCTTGGTGTAAGTCTAATAATCGGTGGTTTCGGATCGTATGTCTTTAAAGGGATACAGTATTTAACCATAATCTCATGTGTACCATTGCTCACGCTTTGTACCTTAGAAGTTGTAATATCATACGAATAACCAATTTCTAACGGATCTTTCACATAACCTATAAGTAATGAAACAGCATCAAAAGTTGCCCAATCGCGTATTGCAAGACCTCCACGAATACTGCCAGCGTATAATGCAGTTACATTTAAATCAACTTGTGGTCTATATCCCTCACCTTGTTGATTTGTAGGGGCATACTTAAGTAATAACGCTGGTTC